>Ga0172381_10002837_pt1 | contig 18710 bp, 42 predicted proteins | sample Leawel6488metaG_FD_119754 | JGI IMG/M metagenome (GOLD analysis project Ga0172381, IMG submission 119754) | Leachate microbial communities from a municipal landfill in Southern Ontario, Canada - Leachate well 64-88 metaG | ecosystem: Engineered > Solid waste > Landfill > Unclassified | place...
GTTTCGTCTATTTCTTTGATACGGTGCGTTGCTCTTTCCATTTCAGTTCTTTTCAGTATTTTTGGTTTTGGGAACATCAGGCTCCATTTCTAATATTTGTTTTAGAAGTGCAATTTCAATTTTTAGTTTTGAAATTTGAGAATCCGCATAGAGTTCAGCTATATCGAGTTTTACTTGTTTTTCTGATAAAAGTTTTTGAATTTTAGTTTCACTTAACATAAATTATCGTTCAAGACGAAGCCACGCTTCTTCTTGTTGTTTTGCGTATTTCTTTTCATCAAGAGAAATATATTTAAGCCAATACTTTACAATATTTGGTTCCATTGTTTTAAGAATATAAATATCATCAAGATTTGCACGTTCACTACACGATAGGGTACGCAATGTTGTTAAATCATAAATACTGTAGTATCGACAATAGACCTGGTTGTTGTTCTTCTTGGAAGTAACAAATCCAAACTGGATCTCCATATTACAAATATCTGCTTTTTCTTTCAAGTGAGTTGGCAAATAAAGTATTTGTGTTCCGGCTTTAAGATTCCGATAAATAGAAGGAACTATTTTTCCAAGATTATTATTGGAGAGATACAATCTTTGGCATTTTTGAATTTCTTTGAATTGTGAAGAATCGTTTACAACCCAAATATCCGCAGATTTAGATTTTATGGTTTCAAATTTTTTCAAGTTTTGTTCAAAACCAAGTAATCCAGTCAGCGTTAAATAAACAATAAATGGAAAGGTAGGCATTGTTTTCATGTTTCTGGTATTACCTCCGTCATCATAAGACCCACAGAAATTACGTGCCCATAACTGTAGTCTTCTTTATCGCTTGCTGTAATGCGTATTCTTCTTTGATTGATATGTAAATCAACGTGAACGCGATCGATCGGTTTCAAGGGATAGTTGATTAGTTTACAAGTGTTCAAATCAAGAGCGTCTTCTTTGAAAGTTGCTTCAAATTGTTCACTTGGAAAACTTAACCTGCTAACAAGGGTTCCATCCATAACAACTTCAGAAAAACACTCCTCGTTACTTGCCAAAATAGCTTTTATTTTTGTAATAGCCAGGACAAGTTTTTCTGTTAACGGAACAAGAACATAGATAAACGACATTCCGTCATCGTTTTCAAGTTTTGCGAGAATTGATTTAATCAAAGGAAACACCTCCATTTACGCCAACATACACACTTTTCTTTTTGCCTTTTTCCTTTTCAATATCTTCAAGTTTGTTTGCTTTTGTTGCAACAAAGATGGTACACAAGTTGGCAAATGCACTAAAAAAGGGAATATTGAAAGTTATAGTTGAATCTGTTACTTCTACAACTCGAGTACGATCAAAACTTATTCTGACAAACATAATTCCTCTTTTGCTGGATAGGTTTCTTCCATTTCTTGATCTGTACAATAAATTCTAGCATATTCTTCTCGGCACTTATACCACCCCAGGAGTGGAACTGGCGTTGATTCTGGTGCCGCCACATCCATTCCAAGAGAAAGCATTTTTGCCATTGCTGGTGTCGCTCCATCTAAAATTGCGGCATCGTAAATTGGTTTCATTGCTTCATCAAAAATTTCTTGAAGTGGATTATCTTCAATATCTTTTATGGTAAACACTGGATCTGGAACAAAATCAGATATAAGATCATGAGAAGGTAAGTTTTCTCCGGGCATTCCGAGAATATACCAATTTAAATGTTCATCTGAAACTTTCGAGAATTCGTGTGGAAAAACGCGAAGTTGAGTTCCACGGTAAACAATTTTTACTGCGCCTACCCAATTGGCTTCTAATCCAAATGGAGCCTGAATATAAGTAGTATTTTCATCTGGTAATTCTGGACCGCCAGTACATTCGCAAAACGCCCTTTTTTTTCTTTTTTTTCCCTTCCGGGCAATATCGTCATACCAAACATTATGTCCACATTTCATACATGTTTCTTTTTGTTGTGTGGCATTTCGATCATCAGGCCATGGTTCAGCCCAAAAAATAGATAGTTTTGGTGGAGAAAATTCAGTTGGCAGTTTTTTAGTTAAAAGAATCCACATGCTTACCTTTCGGTGATAAAAAGAACTGTTCCAACATCGGTACCAGATGTGTGAAATGATTTATCGGGGAGAGCGACTAGATAATGGTTTTCATTTTCTCTTACCCATTTTCTAAATTCTTCATATTTGGATCGAGAATTGTAGAAAACTGCAGCATTCATGACTGATACAAGCTTTCCACCCGGTTTGAGAAGTTTGTAAGCCTTCAAAACATGATCAATATCCTGCCCTTCCTCAAAGGGGGGATTCATATAAATTCGATCAAATTTTGTATTTTCTTCGAGCTGAAGAAAATCGCCTGGCTTTACCCAACAACCTAACTGATAGAGAACATCACAGCGTTGAATGTTCTTTTCAATAGCAATAATTTGATCAGCAGGAATATCGTGCTTGGTGAGGTATTTTACAATTGCGCCGGTCCCTGCAGACGGTTCGAGATAGGTTCCCACAATAAGAGGAACGTGTTTTACCATTTCATCAATAACTGCTTCGGGAGTTTCGAAAAAGCCATCTCTTTCAATTTCAAGAGCTCCAGATTCAATCAACCCCTCAACTTCAAGACGAGGATCTACAGAAAATAAATGAGCACCGGCTTTTCTGTTCCACTTACCACCCATTGCTTCAAGAGCTTTATTTGTTCTTACATAAAGATCTCGAGACAACTGCCCGGTAAGTTTTGCAGATAAACCATCTTCTGCCCATTCCATTTCTTTAAGAGTATCAAGTACATCTTGCTCAAACTTAAGTGTTTTTGTCAATGACATATTATTCTCCTTGTGAATTGATAAAATCTTGAACAATGCGTAAATGAGTATAAATGTGATCTGGCTTTAATCGATCAGTAGGGATTTCACTTGCTTTAATTATTTCCGCTTCTTCTTCGTCAATATAGTTGTTTTCAAACAACCAAACCTCATAATTTTTTTCTTCATCATCAATATCATATTCCACTATTTCTTTTAGGTGAGGAATAATTTCTTTTATTGTTTTATTCTCAGGCATTAAAATCCTCTTTTTTCAATCATTGCATGAATATTTTTACTTTTCATGTGACCAAAGTGCCATTTATGGCAAAAATCACATTTATAAATTTGAAATCCATGAACACCTTTTTGATTCGAAAGAAACGTACTTGCCTGTTCAAAAGAATCGAAAGGTCTTTTTTTACCACACGATCTTCTTCTAAGATGCCTTTTGCTTGCCATTATAAATTATTTACCAATTTGTCGTTTTCATAAGTTCCGGCTTCTCGTCCACGAATTGGGAACAGTCCATAATTTTCATAAAACTTGTCGGCAAGATATGCTCGAAGTTCTTTTCCTTCCCACGTTTTAGGAACTTTGCCAGATTTTATATTGCCAATAATTTCAGCTAATACAGTTTCGGAAACTCCTTTTACAAATTCTATTTTCTCGTTTTCATTCATTCGCATAAATCCTATCGGGATGATGTAAGAAAAACCACTCAAGATCTTCAATAATATTGTTATTTACGTGACTGACAACATATCTACTGTTTTTTCGATCAGCCGATTTATAAGAAAGATCACAAGACGATAAAATATTACCTTTCACATTAACATATAATACCCCTTCTATTTTTCCACCATAAAACAAACGAATGTTATGGTCTGGTTTTCTTGTTGCTTCTCCATAATTCTCTTTTGCCCTTCCCTCGAACAATAGATTTTGTGATATTGAAGAAGATCCTCGCATATCAAGCTTCGCAAGCCAGCCTACTTCTTGATCAGCCCAATTCTCGATTTTCCAGGTATCTATTTGAGTATGGTAATTATCAATTGATACCTGAAGACCATTCAATTCTTTTTCTTCAGATCCACTGAAAAGTCGCAAAAGACATTGTTGAATTCTTTTAGTGAAGTTAAGACCATTGGTAGAAATCCAGAAATGATTATAGGTAACGTGGTGGTGAATCATACTTTCAATGGCGTACTCCATTAAGTCTATCGCTAGAGTTGGTTCGCCACCAGTAAACATAAGAGTACCAATTCGGGTTACTTTTGAGAAAAGAGCATCAATATATTGTTTTTTGATTCGCAGTTTTTCTTTTTCTCCTCTAAGACAATGAGGGCACTCCATATTACACCATCGAGTAAGTTCAAAAACAACATCAACAAACTCAAGATCAATTGATTTGTTTACAGGTACAAAATCCATTGTTATTCCAATTGATCACAGGCTAAAAGAATACGCTCAACAACATATCTTGCCTTTTCTTCAGTTTCGGCATATCCACAGATTGGTTTTCCCTCTTTTGTTCTTGCAATATTTAATACTCGTGCTTCCCAATACCAAGGATAATGTTTTTTTGGAACATCATGATGAAGTTGGATTAATCCCCAAACCGAACCAATACCATCAACCGCAACAAATTGAAGGTATTCATCATTTATTTTTCTCCAGTTACGCAAACTTGCAATTTTTGTTCCTTTTATAAAAACTATTCCCTGGAGAATATTGTTTACTGTTTTACTTGAAACAGGTAGACCATTGCAAGAATCTTCGATCATTTTTGCAAGGCGATTAATCTCAGCCGATATTTCGTTTGTGTCTGAAGCACCACAGCTTAGAAAATATTTCTCAGCTATCATTCGATAATTAATCACATGGACCGTCCCATTCTCCGAGATCCGGATCTCCAAGATCAATTCCATGCTTTTCAGCAACACCCAGGAAATAATCGTCAAGAGCGTCTACCATATTTTATTCTTCTTGCATTATTGGAAACGCAACGGGTTCTACGGGAAGTAGAGACATTTCAAAATCTCTTTTTTCAATTCTTTTTTTGAGTAATTTTGGTATGTTTGCCATTTTTATCCTAATAAGTCGTAATCAATATCGTCAATATAAAGTCCTGGAGGAAGTTCTTTTTCAAATTCGTATCGCTCCATTACATTAACAACATGCATTCCGGCTTCGCCATAATCAGCCCCACCGGAATCTCCACTTCGATACATTGTACAAAAAATAAAATTGCGCTTCCCTGAATTGGAAAGCGCATTAGCACGACTTCGATCAATGTTTTTCGGAGTACCAAATTCATCTACAAGTTGTTTTGTTGTATATTCAACAGTGTCGGGAATTTGGTTGAGTGATTTTGGTACAGCTTGAGGACCAATAACTGGACTCATTTAATCCTTTGAAGATGTTTTGAGTTTACGGATATTTCTTTAAGATAATCGGTCATATCAGAAACACAACTGACCAAGAGAAAAGCAAGAAAGCACAAAAACACGATCATTGTGCTGTAAGTGCCTTCCATTCCATCAAGAAGACCTTCTGCTTTTGTAAGCAGATTTTGTCGATTTGTCATGCTGGATCTTCTTTTGGCTTAAGCGCTTTGAGAGAAGCGTATGGCTTTCCAGTTTTGAATAATGCTTTTACTTCTGCGTCGTCCTTGTGTTTTTCAAAATAGGCAGTTACAGCGTCTTGATCAATGCCGCTTTTGCCTTTATTCCAAACAACCTGAAAGTGAATGGCATTCACGGTTTTACCTAATTCAAGGCATCCTGTTTTTGCGTCTTCAGCATACTTTGATCGGTTGTTTTGTGCTGTATTGGTATATGGGGCGTATTCTTCTTCGATATCTTTGATCTGTTGACGTAATTCAGGAGTAAGAATTGAATCAATCTTTGCCTGTTTGTCAGTTGCAAGTTTTGCAACTTCAACATCAACACCATAAACTTGTTCAAGCAAATTCTGAATTTCTTTTTCTGTTATCATTGATTATTCTCCTTTTAGAATACTTTCAAATGAGCGATAAAACTTGAAAACTTTTTCAATCATCTCAGTTATTTTATTAGCAAACCCGTCGTAATGATTTTCGCTTTCAACCACATGACAATAAAGATGAATTGCTAAACCAAGAAGTTTTTCATCAGTTTCAACATCATGAGGAACAGAAACAATTTGTTTTTCCTGATCATCACTTTCCCTTACTTCTTCAGCTTCGTCAGATTCTCCGACAATTTCAAACTCAACTGGCTTTCCCTCATACTTATCAAGTTCCATCAAAAGATCAAAAATCTTCTTAAATTTCAGGAAATGATCCACAACATTTTTGTTGACCTGCGGATTATATGCTTCCCAGGAACCAAGTTGATCGTTGAATCTTCGATTTTCTCGTTTCTTTTTCCGATCATTTTTTAAACCGTCATAATAACGATTGATTGTTGAAACCATCTTTGAATGATCGGACATAAAAGTTCCAGATTTGCTGAATCCATCCCGGGTTACCGTAAATGGATAATTTGCATCGTAGGGTGTGAGATCAGTATTCACATCAAAAAGAAAGCAAACATTTTTGATATCGTCAGGGAAATATTGTGAAGTAGACCTTGTAAACAAAGGAAGTCCATTGGATCTCACCAGTGTCATTGGATAATACGAAGTGGTGTAGTACTCCACATTCAAAATTCCAAATTCAGAATCATTGACAACGATCTTGCTGACTCGATCACCATTGAGATAGATTTCAACATCTTCCCGATCAATACATTTCAGAAACCAGCGAAGTTCTTTTTCGTTCCCAGATAAGAATCCTTGTTTTTCCACGGCAACGGCAGTATGTCCAGAATCTTGATATTTCTGAAGCCGCTTGTGTTTGGATAAGATCTCTTTGGTCAGACGAAGACCTTTAGAACTTACACAGAAATCATCACAGGAGAAGATTGCAAGTTTCGCAATGCCGAATCCACCAACAATGGTTTTGCTTCTATCCTTTTCAGAACCACCCAGGGTCAAGAAGGTGTCGATCATGGTTTCATATTCCATGCCACACCCATTATCGGTGACGGTCAATTTGTCCTGAAAATCTGTATCAACATCGATTCTGGTTGCTCCAGCATCAATTGCGTTTTGCATGAGTTCCCGGATCAGAACCCATGACATCGGTTGAGAATAAAGTTTATCTCCTAATTGGCTAACAACACCTTCGTCCAACTTCAGTTCAGCTTTTTTACCTTGTGGAGTCATTTTGAATTTCCTCGTTTCTTAGAATATACGTGAATAGCAAAGATAGATAAAACAATTATGTTTCTTTTAGTGATTTGTAACATCATCCCAATAGACTTCTTCTCGTTCTTTTTGAGCAAGTTCTTTGGCTATTTCATAATCTGTAAACCTGGGCTCAAAGAAATTTTTGAAAGTTGCGGTATCACGATCAAAAAAACACATTATTCCTGAAACATCATGTACGAAATTCAGCATATCCGCATCAAGAAATTCTTGAAGACGTAATGGGGTTTTATGATGAACAGCACATAAATCCATTGTTAAAGACAAGGGATCTTTTGTTCCATGTTCTTTTACGGCACGGGAAACAATCTTATCGATAAGAATTCGATCTTCTTTGGATACTTCAAAATTTACATCTTTTTGAGACATTATTTATCCTCCTCTGGATAAAACTGTTTCATAAATTCCGTAGACTCCTTGAGTGTTGGAAGAAAATATCTTTTCCACGTCAAAGTAATAGCTTGAAAAAGAAAAGTGCAATGTTTGATCAACCTATCTTCAAGTGGTCTTTTATTCCAAACAGAAAGAAGCACTAAGAAATTACAATCTCCCCCAACGTCTTTGCACGAATGTTTTACATAAAGAGGACCGTCTTTTTCATATTGATTTGCATCTGGTCTTTCGCTACAAATAGGGCATTGTTTGATATGTAGATCAGGGGTATTCACAAAAGTTTTCATTTATGGTCCGGTTGAGAAGGAACCAGAGCTGGAGATCTTTGCGGAATTTGAACCGGGATTGGTGTTTCTTCTGGTTTTACTGTTCTTTTTGGAAAAATAACAGGAATAACTCTAGGTGCAAAAATTACAGTTCTGATAAATCTTCCAATTCGCATTTTACTCTCCGTTCGTTAAGTAATTGAGTTGTTTTCGAAGGTTTTCAATTGTTTCTTTATCAAGTCGATTACAAAGATCGTATCCCTTATCGAACGCAACTTTAAATGACGATCTTCGAGATTCAAAAATAATCCCGACACAATATCCACCAAAAACACCAAAAGCAATCATAATAATTATACAAAGAACAGTAATCATTCGATTCCTTCTTTCTGTTTGTATTTTTCTTGTTCTTCTTTTACTTTTGCAACATCTTCATCTGAAGAAACAAGCCAATGATTAACAACAAAAGGACTGTCAAAATAAGACGGATCTGAATCAACAACAAATTTTACTTTTTGAATCAGAGATCCATTAGTGTGAAGATAAATATAAAACGGGTATTTTAATTCGGTCATTTTTCCTCGAGTAGATTAGATTTTTTGCGTTTATTCCCATCCCAATTATTCACGCAGGCTTCTTGTTTTACATCAGGGAGGTTAATTATATGTTGGATGGTCAGAAGTCTTTGTTAAATTATATTATTACTGCAAAGATTCCATTGTCCAGCACAGTTTTTCCAGAATCTTTTGAGCAGCTTCTTTCAATTGTTTTGGAGTAGTAGCGATCAGGAATTGAGTATCGAGCGTGGAAAGTGCTTTTTGGTAAGTATCCAGATCGGAGCCAAAAGGAAATTCTGAATCACTGACAATCGCCGGGTTAATTGCCATGGAAATTCGTTCTGAATAGGAATAAGATCTCCAGTTATTAGGTCTGTTGTCATATTCTGGAAACTGCTTGAGTTGTTCATCACGCAAACTTATAAGCTTTTTGTTTTCTTCTCTTTGTTTGGATAAGAGTTTTTCAAGATCATCTTCTCTTGCTTCACCCTTCTTGATTTCTGCCAGAAGACTTGAAACGCCAGCTTTTTCAAAAAACGCACGTTCTGCTTTTTCAAAAGCCTGTTTATATTCCGGGGTTTGCATAAGTTCTGCAATCTTTGCGGAAATTTTTGATTTGATCAAAGTAGTCCATTGTTCACGAAGTGAAGAAGCCATTTTGTACCATCCTTTTTTTGTGTATAATAAATTTCATGGAAAATCAAACAACGATAAGTCGACAAGATGCAATTCAAATAAATAAAGCAGTAGAAGTTCTTCGATTGCTTACAACAATGCCACGCATGACCCAGGAAAAAGCTTGTGCTAATGTTGGGATTGACCCCAAAACTTATCGCAAGTGGATTGCCACTCAAGATGAAGCATTAATTTCTTTTGAACAAGCCAGGGTCGAGATTGAAAGAAACGAATTGTCAACCTATCTTATTGCAAAGAACGCAATTGTTAATGGGCTGGTTGCTGATGCAATGAAACCGGGGGTACCTATTTCTGAAAGAATCAAGGCACTTCAACACATTGAAAAGCAAATTACTGATTTGTCTGATCGTTATCACACAGTAGATGTTCAAGCAGAACAAGATCTTCTTAATGGACCAAGTCAAGAATTTGGTACAAGCAAACTTGCCAACCGGGTTAGGGTAGAAGAACGTGAAAACGAAACAATTGTGAGGATAAAGGATAAGCCAGAAATAATTGACGCTCAAGCAACAGAGGACACTCTAGCGCTAGAGCCAGGCTAATTTCCCGTTATTTCCCTTAAATTCCCGAAAAATGCTTGTTTTTTTGAAAATGATCATGTATAATTAGGTTCACAAGTGATCTCATTCAAGACATTTGTACTCCCTCATCTACTAACAACCGACTTGCCCCCCTCAAGCCGGTTGTTGGTTTTAAAGAATCTCTCCTGGGGTAAGATCGTGTTCGTGAGGATCATCTGGTTCGTCTGGAGAATCTTCAAGTTCTTCTTCGTCTTCTTGAATATCGGTAATTTCCCAAACGTCTTTCCAGGTTTTTTTACAATCAAGGCATTCTACATCAGCCATTTCATCCGACATATCAACTGGATCGGAAGTAATGTTTTCTGATTCACAATAAGGACAGTGATTAGGAGATAACAAATACTTCTTAATTTGTTCTTCCGTTAATGGCATAGTTTATTTCTTCCTTTTATTGAAATAAAAAAAGGCAAGGATCTCTCCCTGCCTTCTTTATCTTTAGCGCTAGATATTATCTAGAACGGAATCTTTTTCTTTGCTTCAGGTTCCGGCTTTGGATTCTCAGTTTTTTCTTCAGCGGGAGTTTCTTCATCTTCGTCAGGAAGCATTCCCATTGGAGTAGGACTGTCGGCACCTTTGCCACCACCGAGCATGGTCATTGAATAACCAGTAATCTCAAAAGATGATCCAAGAGATTTGTCTGATTTTTCGTAAGTTGTTGGACCGTGAGTTTTGTCATCATATCGCACATGACCTTCAACACAAAGGCGTTGTCCCTTTTGGCAGAAATTGTTCACTGTTTCAGCCAACTTGTTCCAGAAAGAAATTCTCCACCAGGTTGTTTCTGCAGTAGGAGATCCCTTGATCTTGAACTTTCTTGAAGTGGCAAGATTGGCATTGGTAACACCTGCGCCATTTGGTGTGTAGCGCATTTCAGGATCTCTTCCAAGGTTACCGATCAAGATTACTGAAAATACATCTGCGCCTGTTTGGGTAACAGCGTGTGCCAGGATGTTGGTTCTGAATGGAACTATGACGAAATGTGGAAGACCATCGTTTTCACTGAAAACTGGACCACCAGCTTCAGAAACTTCGAAGCGACCTGCTGCAGAAACAAGATCACCGAGTTCAACTTTCCCGGTATATTTTTCATACCCCTCGGCAAGCTTGAGCATAACTTCTGCATAGATCGGCTTTGAAGTACCATCGGTAAGTAAGATGGTTTGAGAAACTTTCAAGGTCATGTAGGTTGTTTTGTCGTCAGTGGGATCGTAAATTTCTGTGATCATTCCTGTTGCTAAAACGTGAGTAAACATTGTGTTACTCCTTTCACCAGCACTGTTTATGAGATGGATTGGACACGCCAAAGATTACTTCAATTTTACCGCATCTTGGGCATCTGCAAATAACTGGAAAGAAATGTTGTCTTCTTATCCATTCTGGAACTGTGACAAAGTTTAAATATTCGGGTCTTGTTTTTTTACATACTTTACACTCCCAATCAAGCTTTCCCATAATAGGTTTGTGATCAAAAAAGAAACACCTAATCAGGCGTATCCATATCAATATCGTCTTGAAGATCATCAACGAGTTCTCCTAATCTGCGAATACTCATTCCATCCGGAAGTAATTTCTTCACCTTATATCCTTCCAGTTTGCCGGATCGTGCCAATACTATTTCAAGCTGAGCATGGATTTCATCATAAATCGTCTCCAATTTTGCTGATTTTATTTCCTTCATCCTAAAGAACGCTTCTACGATAAGAGGGGATAAACTTGCCATTGCCCCATTTATGAGTTCTGCAATTTGTACCGGATTCAAACTTTGCTTTCCGTACAAAGCTTCTTTGTAAGGATTTGTTTCAACCGGAGTTGCGGAGGGAACCAATTCAACCATTTTTCTTAATGCAAAGCGGATTGTGTTCAAAAGATGGTCTGTTTCCATCTGAGAAACCAACATTACATCACCAGTTCTTGTTGTGTGCGTTGCTTGCATAAAACTTGTATTCATTGGGTTTTCTCCTTAATTTTTGTGCATTTCGTTATAGGCATAATCACTGCCATACTCAACATCAAATACGATATTTTGATCATCGTAGGACGCTCCACAAATTCTTATTGGTTCTGCTGGATTACGTTGAATGAGTTTTTTACGATGAACATCAAAGAATAATTCTTGCTGAAATGGATCATCCCGATTCATTTCAAGTATTCTTAATAAGTGAGCAACATAAGAATATTGGTCAAGAACAATCCAATAATTTCCGTCTTCATCGATCACGTGGTTTGGTGGAAGCAATTTTTGTAAACCATAAATATTGCCTGGGGTCCGTTCACCAAAACTCAATATTATTTCTTTGTCTGAAGTTTCATTGGTTGTTGTTACCATGATCAACATAATCTATTTCCTTTTTTTGAATTTCTCCAATATGCGTTGTAGTAACGATTTTTTAGGTAATGGTAATGGTGGTGGTGGAAGTGGTGGTGGAATAACAGGCACGAGGGATCCAGGAATAAAACTTGGAAAATCTTCTGGATTGACCATCATATCAAGTTCGTATCTACAAGAATCTGCTGTGATTTCAACAGTATCTTTTCCATAAGCACAACCAACAAACAGATCAATTCTTTCGGTTGAAAGTTTTGTGATGTCTCGTAATAAAGTGGGCCTGATAGTGCAATATAAATCAGCACCACTATATTCAAAGAAAACGCTTTTTACAAACATTCCAACTTCTTTATCAAAATCGACATAGGCAAATATTCCTTGTCCATTTTCGCATCTGATAAGCAGGTAATTAAAAATCGGAATGCTTGAATTGCGTCTATAGTTCGGCTTTATTTCTGCAAGAGCTCGAATTATGCTCTTTCTTGAGATTGTTGTTAAATTCATTAAATCCTCCTTTCAAAGTTATCCTTCTGCGGCTAAATCTGGTGCATTCAGGGTACTTCCCTTGCGAATAACAAGCATGGTTGGATTGTATACGTGTTGATCAACCTTAATCACCATAGTTGTTTTGTGATTACGATTGGCTGGCATTTTCTTGAGTTGTTTCTTGTGATACTTCTTTGCCATTTGGATCTCCTTTCAAGGCAACAAGAGCATTATCAATTCGTTCAAAAACATTTCCAATTTCAATTGCTTCGCCCATGCCCATAACTTCACCACTGGTTAAGTGAATTGAATATTCTCCACCAGGTGATAGTTTGGCTTTCAAAACTTCAATTGAATCGATCAGTTCTTTTACTTTTTCATCCATGAAGATCCTTTCAGTTCTCGAGATTGCGATATTGCTTTATTTACTAATACAAAAACATCATAGAAAGAAGGGAGATGTTTTTTTAATACACCTAGGAAACCATTGTCCAACACAACATTATTTCCAAGAGATTTGTTTATGATTGATGCAGAAGCTTTCCAAATATCGTTTGCTTCTTTTACTGCATTGGCATAATCCTGATTTGTTGAGCAATGGCGTATTTTAATAATATCTTGCATATGTTGAAGACAAGCCTTGAACAAGGCTTCAATATCTTTATCCTCCAAATATTTATTTGCGAGATCTTTTGATTTGCTCATAGCGATATTTGCACCAGGCGAATCAGTTGAGATTCAAAGTTCTCAAAATTGACACTAGCGATAGAGAATGGACCAAGAGTGCAGTTAACCAAACCAATAACCCGGCTCAATATTCCTTCTTCAGTATGCAGGGTCTTGTTTATAGTGAGAAATAGGACTACGTTTTCATCAGTTGTTTTGACCCAACATTCTGTTACCGGAGTGCTGTATTGTATGGTGTAACCATGCTTCTCAGCAAAACTTTTGGCATCTTTGAAAGTAAATGGCAAAGAAATACTCATGGGATCACTTTCTTCTCGCCATTAGAATAGTTGAGATGTTGCCAGGTTTCCCAAGTATTGATTTTGCTGATCAACTGAATAATCTGACCACGTACACCAGAATAAATTGCGCTATTGCCAAGAATTCGGAATTTATTCTGTAAGCACCATTCAGCTAATCTTTGGAGATCCTGAACAATATACTGAACCTTCAGTTTTTCTTGTGAAAGAGTAGTAACTAAAGTTCCGTATTCTATTTCATTGACAGTATTTCGAAAATGATCTTTGGCATCTTCTTGAGAAAAATGCTCGATAAGTAACTCAACTTGTGCATTTATAAGAGTAATCCCCCTTCTATTTATAGACGCATCATTGAGTAACACTTTGAAACCTTCCATGTTTGCATCGTGTAATTCTTGAACATTCATTGAAATCTCCCAGCCCCCCTCAAGACGAAAGCTTAAACGGCTATATTCACTTTTTGACTTTTGGTTGGATTGATAACTGTATGCCATTCTTGAATGCGAACTGTAATGGTTACATCTTTGGATCCAAACAATTGTCTAACGCTAGAGATAAATCGATCAATCTCAAATCTTACATTGCGCCTGATATCAGCAGAACCATGCATGGAAATATATAATCGTGGTGTACCAGATTGTTTCCAGCGTGGATCTAATCTTCCATGGGATCGTACTGAAGCTCGATAAATTGCATCATAATCTTCTTGAGTCCATTCTTGACGATCAGGCAATTTGCACAATACGCCATATTCAAAACAAACATCTTTCTTTTCATATGACATATCTATTTCTTCCTAATATGTAATCCCTTGAATAAAATATCACAGGCTGTATCAGTAATCGTTTCAATGGATATAACATCGTTGTTGATCGCTATGGTAGTTATATAATCTCTTGAGAACGAATAGGTAGTGTCGTCCATAAATACAAACGTGATCTTTTTATCTTCAAAAATCACTTTCTTTACTCTTATAGGTTGAGAAGCATAAGAGTCAACACTTTCAACAGTTACTTTCATTTTTATAGCTCCTTTGTTCAGGTTTTTGTAGGATATTTGTTATCGGGATATAGTGTTCAAACACTCTAAAACACTTTTTTTACTGATTAAACACATCTTTCACTGATTTTAGTCTCACAAAATGATCATCGTCCACTGAAAGAATCACTTCTTTATTGGTAAAACATAGCGCAAATACATTTTCAAAGGGAATGATCATTTCATTGATGGATGTTGCAGTATTGAGTACTTCTTTCCCTGTGATCACTACGTTCTTTGATTGGCTGATGATCTCTACGGATTCAGCTTTTATGGTGAAATTGTTTCGGCGAGTATTTTTCAATGATTGGATTGTTACGTTCATCGATATTCTCCTTCTGAATGAATGATGAGTATTCCTGGCTTTGGATTGGTAATGAACACGTGAGTATTGGGTATGATTCCAGCAGAGACAAGCCATTTTCCCTGAAGTCTTATCTGTGCTGTATGGTTCTTGTTACGATGTTCTCCAATAGATGCGACTTTTAGTTTACGTGTCATTTTCCTCCAAATATATCTCTGAAGCTTGTCTTGGTAAATTTTGATATTTGTTTCTTGAACTCATCATCAATAACTTGTTCTACAGAGGTGAGGGGTTGGCATACGATACAACGCTTATCGTCTCTGGATAATACATTGCCACATTTCAGACAACGAGGTCTTGGTTTCTTTGCCACGGATCATCTCCCTATTCGTTTATGATTTCCTGTTGTACCTTTTCTGTGATATCCCAGGAATTGTTTACTTGAACAGCGCTCACAAGGTTCTGTTTCGAAGCCAAGATAAGCTAATCTCTGTTGAAATAGAGTAAGCACTTTCACTGACTTCTTATGTCGATTTCTCATGAGAGCATTGCCATATCGTATCCGGTTCCAGTTACAACAAATATAAGTTGGTTGGTATTGTGTTCATACCTCATGCTGATGATCTCTGGCATGGATAATGTACAAGGATATATTCCTTTGATAATGACCTGCTTTTTGATAAGGTCAATATCTATTTCTTGCACAACATCTTCCCCAAGCATAAATTTTCGATTGGGATCACTTACATTGAGAACAGTTACTTTCATTTCATTAAGCATAGATTACTCCAATCTCTCTAGCGCTAGAGTTTATCGACCATGATCAGACATTGACTCTATCGATAGGGAATCTTCACTGGTCAAATAGATATTGATTTGATTCTGTAGATAGACTACATGCTCAATGTTCTTAAAGTAGATACGGAATCTTGCAGGTAATCTACTCGGTTGGAATGACAAATACAATCCCTTCTCTTTCCCATTGTTCATCACTGTTGTTAGATCATGGATACGAAATGCCATAGCAGGGAAGCCGGGAACATCATCTTTGAAGTAGATACACAGGATAGGACATTGAGACTCATACGATTTGCTGATGCCAAGAATTACTGCTTCATTTGCATTAGTTGGTTGCGACATAGAACTCCTTTTGTGAATAAGCGGATTGGGCTTGCACCCTGGCGTCTTCGATAACTTACGGCACACGCACGAAACCGAGCGCAGTAAGAATCTAGAGGAAATAAAGAAACTCAAGCAATAGAGAGGACTTGAGCAATTTCCCCTCAACAACATATCAAAATTGATATGCTCTTGAAGAGAGGGGAGGATCTCTCGACCCTCCCCAAACCCTCATCTGAATCTACTTACTAAAACCGTTTGATCGTTGACAGTTGATAATTGTTCATTGCACAGGTCAACAACCTGCGTTCTGAATCCAGGTTCTGCAAGACAGTTGTTTTGAATTCCTTGATGAAGCCATTGCGATCCTTGACCTGATACCATCCAGTAGGAACTTGGGCAACATCCATTTCGACATCATCCACTTTCAGAACACGAATGACAGTCGCTTGTGTTTTCTCAACAACTTTCTCAACACGAGCCGCAACCTTATTAAGATGCTGATCACCAGAAAACTCACGCATCTTTGCATAATAGGGTTCCATGATCTCGTCCTGCGTTTTGAGCAAGCCATCTTCTCCGAGAAGAAGTGCCTGTAGATCAATCGCCGCATTGGAAGCCTTGTTATACATTTCATCTGATACCACAGTGGGATCAGTGAAGATCACAAGCTTTGTGCCAGAAAACAGTTTTTCAAGCAGATCGTGTTTGACAGCCAGATTCTTAACGTGACTATCAGTATTGCATGGCGCAACACGACCAGAGAAACTTGTTTTCATGTAGACCTGTACCCATTCACCAATCAATTCATCAGTCTTTGGCAGAGTGACAGTGATTGGAGAATCACCAACATGAACAACAACCTGGCTTTGACCATCAAGAATTGCAGCCTTGGCAATGTTGCCACCAAGATAAAACTTCTTGATGCCATCGTACTTTGATCGAGCAGGATTATGAACATGAACGTTCATTCCAGCCGATTGTACGGATCCACCAAGGAATTCGGTGATTGCATTGAAAGCGTTGACCGCTTCAAACAATCCGACATTCACAAATGAGTCGTTCCAGTTCTTCGGAGTAAAGATCACTGCCTTGATCGCACCTTCGATTATTTCACTTGGAACAAAGCGAATGATCGGGGCGACTACTGGAGTCTCAACTGCTGATGTTTGAATTTCATTGGTGGTGGAGGTTTTTTTAGTCATTTTGATTTTTTCTCTTTTCTTTGAATGTAAGTGACTACGAATGGAACCAACGATAGAGTATTTCAGCTTGAGCCGTAATTTCAGGACCCAAAGCAACTCTTGCCTTCTCGATTGTTTTGAGTAAGGACTTGTTAGGTTGTCCCATGAGCACTTCTGTAATCCCCATTTCACGCTCAAGGTCTATTCTTACCTGCTGTTCACAAAACCCCATGTTGTGAGGATCAATCCTCGTATTCATTTATTTCACTACGACTTTGAACCCCTTTATCAGCCGATCAGCCAAATGCCCCCAGGAATCAGCCAATGCAGTAGTATCTCTCGATGTAACAACAACTGCCCGAGTTTTGGGATTGATCTTTTTGAGGTCAATACCTTTTGAGATATAATCCCGAACTTGCAGTTCAGCATTACGAATTCTCAAATGGAAGTCTGTACCAGCACCCCATTCAAAAGCAAAAGAATCCGTGGTCTTGTCAGCTTCAACAATGACCCGATCAACCTGTTCCTGCGTTGAACAAGAAAACAGTTTTTTGATCAAAATACGAGTCAATGCCTGTTTCTGTTCAACTTCTTCAGACCATGCATTAACCTTGCGATCATATTCCCTCTTTTCAAGGTTATTAATGATCATTGCTTCAACAGGTCGTTTCTGACCATCGTTCATGCTAGTCTTTGAATCACGTACGCTTAAGTTACTCATTGTATCCATCCTTTCTATATATGATTGTTACTTGAATCAACTGGCGCTAATTCAGCCTGAGACACGAACTCTATATCTACATCTGTGCCTCCTTGTTTGTTGAACTGTTGTGTCCTATACATCGCAGTACGCATAGATGCAACGTCTGCAACACATGCTTGTATATGTGACTTGCCTGTTGGATAATCAGTAATGGAAATTACAGTAATGTTGCCCAACAGACGACCAACAGCGTTAAGCCTTTGCCTTACTTGTTCGCTTGCTTGAACAAGAGGTGGCATTTGGAACCTCCTTTACTTGCATGACCGTAACAATAGTTGTATCCATAACAACCTTGCCATCGTTATCTAAGTGATAAGTGGTTTGATTGTTGAATACAGGAACTGCGTTTTTAGGAACAACTCTGTCATGCACAAGTTCGCCCAATAGACGCAATCCATCACCTTCAGACAACACTTCCTCTGTCAGTATTAGTGGGTCAGCTTTAATGCTTCACCTACTTTCTGAAACATGAGTCTTTGAGCCAATGGTCGAAAGTCTGCACTTCCAACCACTTTCCAAAAGTGTTGCCTACATGAACGTACTTTGAAACTCCTTCCTTTACGTAACACGTACCACATTGAACAACTCCTTTCGATATTGCTTACTGAATAGTAAGCATAAGCAAGTCTGCTACATGAAGTAACAGACTTAGCCAATGACTGCTATTTAGAGAGTTTGTAATGACGCAATGCGTTACTTACATGAACGTGATGCCCACCAAGTTTCTTGCTTTTGATTAACTTGTAGTCGAATGTTCCATCATCGTTGACCTGATTGAACTTAAGACCACCACGCTTTTGTACACGTACTGTATCCCTCCTTTTGATGAATAAATCTTCTTCTTGATCCCACAACTTAACACGATTGCGAATACGAGCCATTACATACCTGCCTTTCTACGATATATTGCTTATTGAGTAATAAGCATATAAA
>Ga0172381_10002838_pt1 | contig 18709 bp, 24 predicted proteins | sample Leawel6488metaG_FD_119754 | JGI IMG/M metagenome (GOLD analysis project Ga0172381, IMG submission 119754) | Leachate microbial communities from a municipal landfill in Southern Ontario, Canada - Leachate well 64-88 metaG | ecosystem: Engineered > Solid waste > Landfill > Unclassified | place...
CAACAAAGGCGTGGTGGTTTTTGAGCCAACTATCGTGGCTTATGATTTAAATGATAATAAAGTTTTGGCCGTGGGTAGAGAAGCTAAGGAAATGCTTGGTAGAACTCCCCATGATATTGGCGCTTATCGTCCATTAAAAGATGGTGTCATTGCTGATTACAAAACTACCAGAGCCATGCTTAAATATTTTATTTCTAAAGTATTGGGCAGTTTTAATATTTTAAAACCAATCGTAATTATTTCTGGTCCGGCTGGCATTACTTCTACAGAGAGAAGAGCAGTAATTAATGCGGCTATGGATGCCGGAGCTAGAGAGGTTTATTTAGTGCGTGAGCCTATTTTAGCTGCTTTAGGAGCCGGTATTCCTATTAATTCTGCTTCTGGTCATTTGATTGTTAATGTTGGAGGGGGCACCAGTGAAGTAGCGGTAATTTCTTTAGGTGGTATTGTATCCTGGGCATCTTTAAGGGTGGCGGGAAATAAATTTGATGAAGCCATTATCGAGTATATTAAGAAAAAATATAATTTGGCGATTGGTGAGCAAACTGCAGAAAAAATAAAAATGGAAATTGGTTCAGCTATACCACAAAAGAATAAAATGGAAGCAGAAGTACGAGGCAGAGATTTGGATTCCGGTTTGCCGAAATCAATTATTATGAATTCTAATGAAATCGCCGAAGCTATTTCTAATCATTTGGAAGAAATTAGCGAAACTATTCGTACCGTGTTTTTAAATACTCCACCGGAATTGGCGGCTGATATTATTGAAAAAGGCATTGTCATTTCTGGAGGCGGAGGACTATTAAAAAATATTGATGAATATATTAGTAAAGTCACTGGTGTTAATGCTTATATAGCTGAAGACCCTCTCTATTGCGTGGCTAAGGGCACTGGTATTATTTTGGAGCACGTAGATATGTATAAACGTGCCATGATGAGTAAAAAATAGAACTTTCTTGGAAAAGAAAGATAAATATGAAAACGGAAGATTATTTTAAAAAAATTATTGATAAAAATTTAATTGATGGGAGCTGGCTTTTTTTGGGGATAGATGAAGAAGAGAAATTTAATTTTGTTTTAAAGATAGCGGAACAAATTTCCGATATTAGTAATATTTTCATAATATCTTCATTAAACAAAATTAATGAGAACATTCCTTCACGGTTCCAAGTTTGGGAACCGTCCATTGAAAGTGTGCGGCAAGCAATACATTTTTTATCATTAACCACTTCCAGTAAGAAAGTATTTATTGTAAATTCAGCTGAAGATTTGGAAAATGCCGCTCAGAATGCCTTACTTAAAACAGTAGAAGAGCCTAATAATAATTCGGTCATTTTCTTTATTTCTAAGAATGAAAGTCGTATTTTACCGACTTTGTGTTCCAGGATGAAAACGATTAATTTGCCTGTTTTTGACAGAAAAAAATATTTTAAAAAAAGAATAATGAAAGAATCGGAGAATTATTTTTCTGATTCTAAAGATCATTCTTTGCATTTTAAAAAAGTTTTAGCCTTAGAGGATGATGAAAAAATGCGTTTTATGGAAAATGTTGTGGTTTTGTTGCGTGATAGAATGCTGGATTCGGTAGGAGCTTCGGATTTAAAAATTTTTGATTTACAAAGTAAAAACAACGGCAGTGAGATTAGAGAATCTTTGAAGATTTTTTCTCGCTTGGAAGATTATAATGTTAATTTTCGCTTACAATTAGAAAATTTGGTTTTTAAAATTTCTAGATGATTTATGGGTAAAATGCTTCCCGGAATAATTTTAATAATTGGGGTGGGTGTCATTGTGTATTTGGCGCCATGGATCTCAGGATTTTTTACTAGTGGCAGTTTGGCTAATTTTGGGCCTAATGCTTCGGTTTTTTATGTCTCTGATGATGCTGGTTCCAGTTTCCAGCAAAAGAGTGAGGGTTTAATGGTTAATGAAATTTTTGATATTAATTTTTCCTCTGATCAAAAAATGTATTTATCTACTAGCCAGGGAATTTTTAAGTTTGATAACAAAAAAGAATGGCAAAGAATAAAAGATAGCACCGGTATCTTGGATTTTCCTTCAGAAACGCGCTCTTTGATTTGGAGTAAGGATGGGAATGCCTTTTTAGCTATTAATAAGAATGGTCATGGGAAAATTTATCACTCTCTTGATGATTTGAATAATTTAACGGAAGTTTATGTGACTAGTGGAGCAAATTCGTTAATTAAAGATTTGGAAATTAATTCTGTTGGAAGAATTTATTTTCTTTCCTCAGAAAAGATTTTTGGATATTCTGATGATAATGGAAAAACCTTTCGTTTGATGGCTCATTTGGATAAAGATTTTGAAAAGATTGTAATGGATTCAAATAATAACGAAACCATTTATCTTTGGGGAAAGAATACGATATATAAGAGCATTGACGGCGGACATAATTTCTTTAATTTAGGCGTCACACTAGTCGGTATTAATGATTTGTTTGTATCCAATAATCATATGATTTATTTGGCTACTAATAAAGGGGTTTTCCAATCTTTTGATGGGGGATGGAATTGGATAATTATGGACTCACTTTTACCCAAAGATTTAGCAGCTGGGGCGGTTTCTTATAATAATGATGGCAAAGAGCTTCTGGCGGGATTTGATGGAAGGTTGTATACTTCTAAAGATGGCACCGGTTGGTCAGTAAAAACCATTGGAGTTAATCATATTAATATAATAAAAGTGAATCCCTTCAATTCTAACGAGATATTAATGGGGATGAAAAAACAATAATTATGGAACAATTAATTCAACAATTTAAAAATGAAGTAGGTAAATCATTGGAGTTCTTTAAAAATGAACTTTCTGGTATTCGCTCTAATCGTCCTCATCCGGGATTATTGGAAAATGTTAAGGTGGAATATTATGGTTCTACCATGCCTTTGAAGCAGATGGCTAATGTTCAAGTGAGCTTGCCTAATTGTTTAATAGTACAAGCTTGGGATAAGGGCGCTTTACCGGCTTTAGAAAAAGCTATCCAAGCTGCAAATTTAGGAGTTTCTACTGCTAATGAGGGGGTTCATATCAGAGTGGTTTTGCCGTCACTATCAAAAGAGCGTAGAGATGAAATTTCCGCCTTAGTCAAAAGAAAAGCTGAGGAATCTCGTATTAATCTTAGACATTTGCGTGATGATGTTATGAAGGGTATACAAGAAATGTTTGATGATAAGAAGATCGGAGAAGACGATAAGTTTCGTAGAAAAGAGGAAATTCAAAAGTTGATTGAAGATTTTAATAAGCAGATTGATGAGCAGGTCAAGAAGAAGGAAGAAGAGTTAAACCAATAAAATGTCTTTAATTATTTTTATCATTGTTTTAATCATTGTATTGTCTACACATGAATTAGGCCACTTTATTTTGGCTAAAATTTTTGGTGTGCGAGTGGATGAATTTGGAATCGGTTATCCTCCGCGTATTTGGGGTAAAAAAATAAAAGATACTATTTATTCTATTAATTGGCTTCCTTTTGGAGCATTTGTGAAAATACTAGGAGAAGATGGAGATAACAAGGGAGATATTAATAGTTTTTCTAATCAAAAACCATGGAAGAGATTTTCTGTTTTGTCCGGAGGAATTATTATTAATTTGATTTGTGGCATGTTATTGCTAGGCGTGGGTTATATTATTGGTTTACCAGTGTTGGTTAACGAAGACGAAATTAATCAGGTAGAAAATGCTGGTTTATCTATTTTAAATGTTTCTAATGATTCACCAGCGGAATTGTCCGGCATTAAAGCGGGAGATATTGTTTTGTCAGTAAAAGCAGGAGAAACAGAACTCAAAGATTTAACGCCTACTATTTTTTCAGATTTTATTAAAAGTCATCTTGGTGAAGAAATCATTTTAACTGTTGAAACCACGGATGGAGTGGTAGATAAATCTGCTATCGCGCGTAAGGATCCACCCCAAGGACAAGGTGCCCTAGGAGTCTCTATTGGTCAGGTTGGTTTTGTGCAATACGGATTTTTTAAGAGTATTTGGTTGGGTATTAAAAATGGATTTCAGATTTTTCTTAATACTTTTGTGGTGGCCTATTCTTTAATTAAAGGATTATTAGGCATTGGTCCATCTATCGGTGAATTGGTTGGCCCTATTGGTATTACTGCTTTGGGTAGTCAAACCGTGAAACTTGGGCTTGGTTATTTATTACAATTTTTAGCCAGTATTTCTATCGGTTTAGCAGCCATTAATGTGATTCCTATTCCGGCTTTAGATGGCGGAAGGATTTTATTTGTTTTGTTGGAAAAAATAAAAGGGAAGCCCGTAAAAGCGAAAACTGAAAACATGGTTCATACTACAGGATTTGCTTTGCTTATTGCTTTATCTGTTTATATAGCAGTTAAAGATATTATCAGGTTGTTTTAGATTTTCTTGACACCATAAAAATATGGGTTTAAGATAGTAATGTAAATATAAATTTATGGCAAAAATAGATATAGACAATAAAAATATTTTTAAAAAAGTAGCCGAAAAAGCGGTTGAAGGTGTTAAAAAAGTAGCTGGAAAGGCCGTTGAGTCTTTAGGTGATTCCAAACCGAAGATAAGAGTAATAGATAGATTCAGAGCCTGGAATTATGGCTTGCTAGGTAAGTATGATAGAAAATCAGCCAAAGAGACGACGAAAATAAAAACTGCTGAAGATGTTATAAAATTATTAGACAATAAGAATGCGGAAAGAGAATCTCGCATTGCTAATCTTAGAAAAGAATCTGGGGTCGGCCACGAGGGTATTTTATCAAAATTAGAGGAAGAATTCTTAAAAGAAAAACAGAAAATTGAAAAAAGAATTGAGAAAATGAAAGCTAAGAGAGATAAATCAGAAACAAAAGTTAGATATTATGAAAATAAGAAGATTGTTTATGAAAATAAAACAAAGAATATTGTTGATGGGGTTTTACATAAAGTTGAAAAAAGATTAAATCCTCATGAGGTGAAGATTGGGGATTTAAAAAATAAGATTGGGACTTTAGCATTTGAAGCTAAAAATTTTGAATCAACCAGGGTTAGATTGGGAGAAAAAGTAGATAATTTAAAAAAGAAATTAGAGGCTGCTGATTTTAAAGCTGAGAAAAAGGGTATCAAGAGGATAATTGGAGAAATTGAGAATGAGATGAGAAAAACTGAAAAAATTAGATTAGGACGCTTAGAAGAACAGTCTAGAATGGAAAATAAATTGGCCAAAGTTAATAAAAAAGCAGATAAATGGAGAAATATCCATGATCAATTCGCCCGTCTTACTCAGAAGGAAATAGAACATAAAAAAATAGAAAAAAGAGGGCTAGAGAAGCCAGATCTGAAGAATATTGAAATCGGAGATAAAAAGAAAAAAAGAACTAAAAAAGAAGAAGGAGGAAACTCTGAATTATCTTCTGAACGAGAACCGACTTTCTCTCTTGAAGAATATGTTGAAAATTGGAATAAATATTTTGGTAGTCAATTTAAAATTGATTCAAAGCTGTTTTTAGAAGAGGCTTTAGAGAAAAAAATGGAAATCCCATTTTTAGAAGACCATATAAGGATGATATATAAAAAGAAGAGGGAAACTGACAAAAGCTCAGTGGGTTCTTTTTCAGAAAGAGATTTAGAGAAAAGTCTTAAGAGTTTGAATAATTATTTATAAATTCAAAAATATGGATCAAAATAATACGCAAAAAACAGCGCAAGAGGAAGAATTAGAAAAAGAAGCGGAAGAATTACTGGCGGAGATAAAAAAGACCAATGATGATTTTGAAAAAAAATCCGGAGTTTTGTTGGAAGAAATCGGGAAGGATCTTAATGATGTAGAAAAAGAATCAGAAGAAATTGATAAAGATTTAGAAGCAACTTTGGAAGAAGCAGATAAAGATATAGATAAAGCCACCGAAGAGTTTATGAAAGACGATTATGAGAACGACGAAGAAGAGAATGATAATGATGAAGAATAATGTATTTTTAAAAATCCGCCGATGAGGCGGATTTTTATTTTATCATACTTAGGAATTCTTTTTCATTAATTATTTTAATATTTAATTCTTTGGCTTTATCGTATTTGGAGCCGGGGTCAGAGCCGGCAATGACATAATCGGTTTCTTTGGAAACATCAGACGATATTTTTCCGCCTAAGTCGCGGATTTTTTCTTTGGCTTCATCGCGAGACATGGTTTCTAGTCCGCCAGTTAAAACAAAAGTTAATCCCTCCAGTTTTTTGCTGATAGTATTTTTTTCCGGTTTTTTAAATATAATGCCATTTTCTTCTAATTCTTTAATAAACTTTTTGTTTTTTTCTTCTTTAAACCAATGATAAATACTTTCTGCTACTTTTGGCCCCACATCGGGAATTTCTTGTAACTCTTCCATAGAGATCTTTTCCATTATTGTTAAAATTTCACTCGGCTTGGTTATCGATGATTGATTATTGGTTATTCTTTGCGCCAGCAAAATAGCTGTTTCTTCTCCTATGTGTATGATACCTAAAGCATAAATAAAACGATGTAATTCAATTAGCTTTTTTTCATTAATAGAATTAATGATATTAGAAGCTGATTTTTCTCCAAACCTTTCTAAAACAGCCAAATCACCTTCTTTTAATACGAATAAATCAGAAGCATCATGAATTAAATTTTCATCTAAAAGACGGTCAATGACTTTTGGTCCTACGCCTTTAATATCAAAAGCAGCTTTAGAGACAAAGTGGTAGAGATTTTCTTTGGAACGGGCAAAGCAATTCTTATTTAAACAACGATAAATAACTCCATTTTCATCTTTTTTGATTTTTGAATCGCAGATAGGACAACGATCGGGCATTTTAAATCCTTTTTCTTTCCCTGTTCTTAAATTTTTGAAAACCTCATTAACTTGGGGGATGACATCCCCGGCTCTACTAATGGAAACTGTATCTCCGATTTTTACTTCTAATCTTCGGATTTCGTCATAATTATGAAGGGTAGCGCGAGAAACAGTAATGCCTCCGATACCCACCGGCTCCATAATAGCTACTGGCGTTAAAGCACCGGTTCTACCGATTTGTATTTGGATATCTAGTATTTTTGTAGTAGCTTCACGGGCGGAAAATTTATAAGCAATAGCGGCACGAGGAGCCTTGCCGATAATTCCGGCTTTTTTAAAATCAATTTCAGAATTAAGAATAACTACTATGCCGTCTATTTCATAGGGTAAAGATTCACGTAAAGCATCGGTTTTTTTATGAAAATTAAATACCCCAGATAAATTTTTAATCGGCTCGTTATAGGGATTAATTTTGAAACCCAGTGATTTTAAAATAAGATGTTCTTGTTCATGAGTAGTTTGACCAAAATCCGTGATTAAAGAATAAGCAAAAAAATCCAAATTTCTATTGGCGGTCACCTTAGGATCCAATTGTCGAATAGAGCCGGCGGCCACATTTCTAGGATTAGCATACATTTTCTCTCCGGATTTTTCCTGCTTCTTATTAAGCCTTTCAAAATCTTTTTTATTGAGAAAAACTTCTCCTCTAACAATGATATTTTTAGGAAAATTATCTTTTATTTCTTCAGCTATTTTGTTTAAGTCTGCCTTTTTGATATTTTTAATAATTTCATCTTTTTCCAATAGACGTAAGGGGATTGATTGTACGGTTTTTAAGTTTTGGGTAACATCTTCACCGATTTTTCCATTTCCTCGTGTGGAGCCGGTTTTAAATGATCCATTTTCATATTGTAATTCAATGGCTAAACCATCAATTTTTAATTCACCATAGTATTGGAAATCAATATTTTCCAGTTTATTATTTAAAAAATTAAGATATCTTTCTTTCCATTCGCACATTTCTTGCTCTGAAAAAGCATCATTGAAAGAAACCATGGGCGTGAGGTGATTTACCTTTTTAAATTCTTTTAAGGGTTCTCCGCCTACGCGTTGGGTAGGGGAGTCGGGTGTGATTAAATCTGGAAATTTATATTCCAATTCCTCTAATTCGTTTTTGAGACAATCAAAAATAGCGTCGGAAATATCCGGCTTATCCAAAACATGATAAAGATAGCGGTGATAATTAATTTCTTTTTTTAATTTTTCAATCCGCTCCTTAGCTTCCCCGTGATTCATATAAATTTAGAAACTTATTTCCATGGCGCGATTGACTCTGCCTGATGTGCCACTACAGTGAATGCAATTGGTGCAGGTGTCAGGGCATTCATAATTTGTACCATTATCCATTTCTGGCGCCGAAGCGTTTCCTTTATTTGCTTGATATAATTTCCATTCAATTCCTGATTCTGCAGCATAAATGGCTTTTACCGATTCATTAGTATTAACCATAGAACGTAATTCATAAAGCACCATTCCTCCAATGGCAATAGCCAATGCAAAAGTACTCATCATAATCAAGACTGTAATGAGTAATACTTGTCCATTTTGTTTATTAATATGATTTGTGTACATTGGTTTTTTTATATTTCGTATCTTTATATGGCGCTAGTTTCCAAATTTCTCGGACTAATAGTAGTTTGTAAATCCCTGACTACTTCCTGGCTACTAAATTTACTGGAAATTTTTATTCTGATGGTTATTTTTATCTGTTCCTCATCAAATCTTTTTTCTCCGGCTAAAATAAAGGCTAGTTGTTTAATCCTAATGCTTTGAGCAGTCATTGGTTCAAAGTCCCCACCAGCCACAGAGCGTTCAATGGTTTCATTATTCAATCGATAAACAATAGCTTTATCGTCATAGCTTAAGAAACTTAATTGATCTTCCAAAGGAGCAAAAAACATAGTACCCATTCTGATGTCTCTGGCCATCATTTCTAAGGCATAAGCGAGGTTATCATTAGCGTTTAATGAAGCGATAGTTTGACGCTGGCTTCTTAATCCTGTTAAAAAGACAGCGGAAGTTACAGCCATAATAGTCGTGAAAAGACCGATGGAAATTAAAACCTCCGGCATAGTGAAACCGCGCATCATCTTATTTTGTTGTTTGGTTGGTTGTTCTTTTTTCATCACTTTGTACTCAGTATTTAATATTTTATACTTTTTTATAGCCAATTAAATAAATGATCCTCGGCTATGGTTTCAAAGTTTTTACCGCCTTTTGCTGACCAAATAATAATTGATTTAACGCGTAATTCATTATCGTTGATTAATGTCAATTCTATTTTTCTGTAATAAAAAGTTTCACCACCACTAGCATATATATAGCTATAGCCGTTATCTTCGTCAAAAAATAAGGTTTGTTCTTCTCTTTCAGAGAAGTCAATTAATTTACCGTCAAGATAATCAATTTGATAAGTCCCGACATTTAGCCCAGTGAGCCAATTTTTTTTATTCATCCAATTATTGTCCCTAATGTTTCTTACTAGCTCAATGCCTTCCTGGGCTAGATTAGCAGCAGTTAGTTGATTGAATGCTAAGTTGGCAAAACCCATACTGCGATTAACCAAAACCATTAATCCGGTGATACCGGAAACAATTAAAGCAATCGCAATCATAGATTCGATTAATGTAAATCCAGCGTTTTTATTTTTGATACTTGATATTTGCATTTTGAATTTAAAACGTGGATACTTGTCCGGCTTTGCTCATTTTTATTTCAATTTTAGCCCCTGTTAAGTTTTTGATAGTAACAAATGCTTCGCTAATATCAGACGGGTTAAAATATGTAGTTGGATCTGGTGGTAAGAAAAAGACACTTTCAAGATTTTTTGTATCAATAACAATAGAGGTGGCTAATTCAATTACTTCTACGTCAGATAAATCGTTAATTCTCGCATAAGAGGAATCTTTGCAATTATTAGAGATATCAGCATAAATAATATAACGATTGGGTTGCGAAGTACTATCAAAATAAACGCCATATCCGCAAGGATGAAAAGTTTCTCCGTCGGCATTGGTATAAGTAGCGGTAGTAACCGCTAAGCTTTTAGTGCGATTTACATCGGTTACTATTTTAGCTCCTTGGCGAAGCAAAACAGAGGCATTTTCTCCGCTTTTTGAATACATGATTAAAATACCGCTTAAAAGAGTTAAAACTCCTATGGTTACTAGCATTTCAATAATTGTAAAACCGGATATTTTGTTACTCTTCATACCTATATTTTAACTTATTTTTAATCAATAAAAAAGGCCTTATCCACACAAGGCATTGTTTGCTTTATCTTTAGGATGTATAATAAAGAAGTAGAGCTTCATTTTTTGAAGTTTACACATTATAAATAACAAATAAAGTCGCGTTAATTTTTTTAAAAAACCATGGATCAATTCAATCCTAATCAACAAAATCAACAAATGCCAGTAGCTCCAAAGAAATCCAAAATGGGTTTAATCATTGGTGTTATTGTAGTTGTTATTATTGTGGCCGCAGTTTTATATTTTGTTTTATAATTAGTTATGGCTGAAATTATTATAGAAAGTCCAAAAAAATCAAAAAAATGGCTTTGGATATTATTAATTATTATAATAATCATTGCTGTTGGAGTTTTTTATTATTTTTGGAAAATCGCTGATAAAAATTCTGAGGCAATTAATCCTAATGACACGCAAATTGTTATTGGCGGAGAATTACCTGAAGGATTTCCGAGTGGTTTACCAATTGAATCAGGGGCTATTTTACAATCTCAAGAAACAACATTTGAAGGTGGGGTTGTGCAATCAGTTTCTTACGCTTCCAGTCAATCTTTAGAGAAGATATTTACTGAATATTCTGGTTATATTTCTGCTAATGATTGGGTGGTTGTTAATAAGCAAGAAGAAGGAGATAATTATTTTATTTTTGCTACTAAAGATTCTGCTTCTTTAAATATCAGTGCTTCTCAAGAAATGGAGGGTCAGATTTTCGTGATCATAGCTTATACCAAAGTTCAATAAATTGTGTATTAAAAATCCTCCGACGGTACAGTCGGAGGATTTTTTTACTCTATCTTTTTAATTCTTGGACCATCAGCCTTGTCTTCTATCGAGTATCCAAGTTTAATTATTTTATCTCGGAGTTTATCAGAGAGACTCCAATCTTTATTTTTTCTGGCTTGTTCTCGTTGCTCAATGAGTTCGTTTACCTCTTTTGTTATATGTGTAAATTCTACATCATTCATCGTGAGTTTAAATGATTCAGTTTCTGCTGTTAGCATGTAGTTTAATTTTATGGTTAAACCGAGCACTTCTCTTATTTTAGCAATTGTTTGTATTTTCCCCCCAGCCTTTTCGTCTCGTAATAACTCCCATAAAACCGCTAAGGCACCAGGCGTATCTAAATCATTATTTATTTTTTCTTGAAATTCAGATAAATATTTTTTATTGATTTTTTCATCATCTTTAATGTCAGATATTATATTTACCATTCTTTCATAGGCATTTTTGGCGGCATCTAAAGAGTTTAAAGAGAAGTCTAAGGGTTTGCGATAATGTGTTCCCAAAACCAAATAACGGAAATGCATGGGTTTATATCCTAATTCTTCCAATTCAGTTAAAGTATAAAGCCCACCTTTAGATTTGGAAATCTTTTCTCCTTTGAAAGTTAAAAATGCTCCGTGAAGCCAATAATTTACGAATTTTTTTCCAGTAGCCCCTTCAGATTGAGCAATTTCATTGGTGTGATGAATATTAACATGGTCTTCTCCGCCAGTATGAATATCAATAGTTTCTCCAAGATACTTCATAGACATAGCCGAACATTCCAAATGCCAACCCGGGAAGCCAATGCCCCACGGACTTTCCCATTCTTGTTGGCGTTTACCAGGATTTTCACTAAATTTCCATAAAGCAAAATCAGTGGCATTTTTCTTATCACGCAAGTCAATACGAGAGCCGGCTTTAATTTCTTCCAGATTTTGTCCAGATAATTTCCCATAATCTTTAAATTTGGAAGTATCAAAATAAATACCATCAGCAGTTTTGTAAGTAAATCCTTTTTGTTCCAGTTTTTTAATTAATTCAATTTGTTCTTTGATGTGTTCGCTGGCTTTGGGCCAGAAATCTGGGTCAGATATGTTTAATCTTTTTAAATCCTCGTGGAAAACATGAAAATAATAATCAGCGATTTCTTTAGCTGTTTTTCCTTCTTTGGTACTAGCTTTTTCCATCTTATCTTCTCCTTCATCAGCATCGCTGGTAAGATGTCCAACATCAGTAATATTGATGGCATGTTTTACTTTATAGCCATTGGAAATTAAAACTTTCTTTAAAATATCAGCAAAAATATAGCTACGTAGATTGCCGATATGTTGATAAGAATAAACTGTTGGTCCGCAGGAATAAATAGAAACTTCGCCGGGTTTAATTGGTTTAAATTCTTCTAGTTTTCTGCCTAAAGTATTATAAAAATAGATTTTATTTGGAGTCATAATATATTTTATGCTAATGATAGAATGATTATTGAAGAAAAACCTAAAATTATGCCGATGATTCCTAGTGTATTTAGTTTTTCGCCGAAAATTAAAATTCCTATAAAAACAGTAGTAACTAAACTTAATATTGACCACATGGCACCAACAACAGAAAGATGATTTTTTTGTAAGATAGCCGGTAACCAAAAAAGCGTGCCGATGGAATAAGCCATAACAACTCCAACGACATAAAACCATTTTGGATTAAGGGCAAATTTTTTAGATAAAAATTCACCTACTCCAAAAAATATAATTGAACTAATAAGCCAGAAAATGTAATGTATTGAATAAAAAATACTCATCTTATAAATAGTTTATCATTTACCAATTGGAAAGGCAATCACACTTTTTATTACTTGATTTTCTTGTTTAGATGTGATATAATATAAATAGATTAAAATTTAACAAAAACGCTAAGAATAGCGTAAAAAGAAGGAGGAAATCATGAGTTTAATAAGATTTTCATTGGGTTTTCTGGGTGTTATTTTGTTTATTCTAGGATTATTGTTAATAATTTTTGTTCCAAGTGGCGGTCATTATTATGTATCTTATATCATTATGATTATTGCTGGTCTTATTTTGATTGTTATTTTTTGTTCAATTAATAAAAAGGAGGCGTGAATTGAAAAAAATAATAATGATTGGTCTTGTTGTTTTGGTTTTAATGTCTTTTGGGTGCGCGAGACAGGAGTGTCCTGAGATGTTTCGTGTTGTTAACATTATTTTGTTGGATGTTACACGGATGTCAGATGGAAGAATTGATGTTTTGTTTCGCCCCATCTTTGAATATTCTAATTCTTCAGAAGGTATTGTAGTTATTGAGGAATATTGGAAAATCAATGGTGATGGTGTGAGGGTCAATGATTATGAAACATTGATTCCTACTGGCGGGGCAGTGATGACTATGCACGCTAAGTATGCGCTAAGACACATTTTTCCCAAAGGAACTACCGAAGCCGTATTGAATGGTTTTTTTACGGCTGTTTATCCGTTTGGAAACATAACGGATAAAATTGAAACAATAAAACTCCCGATCACCTGGTAGGTGGTCGGGAGTTTTTACACCCATTGACAAGGGATAGTTATGGGTATATACTCATAATAGATGATTGAAGTCGCAATCGTTTTAAATATATAAAAATATGCCAAGATTTGATGGAACCGGACCTATTGGTTATGGTCCGAGAACTGGTCGAGGATTAGGCCCCTGCGGAAGGGGTATGGGACGCGGTATGGGATGTTGGGGTGGTTATGGATTTGGAAGATTTATTTCTCCTAAAAATGAATTAACTGCCTTAGAAGAAGAGGAAAAGATGCTTGAAGAAGAATTAGCCGCTATTAAGGAAGAAAAAAATTCCTTAAAAGATCAGTTAAAAAAATAAAAAAGGCGCATGATCCCGGCCCCAAGGGGGCCGGGGGAGTCTTTTTTTATTGTGAGAAGCATATTATAATAAAATTATTATGGTGAGACCAAGGCTTTTTAGAAAAATTAGATTTAGTCCGAATATTACATATTTTAAACCTCAGGGAGTACCCATGAGATTTTTAGAGTTAGTAGAATTAACAGCCGAAGAATTGGAAGCATATCGTTTGAGACATATTGATGATTTGGATCAAGTTGATGCAGCTAAAAAAATGAAAACCTCACAAAGTACCTATCAAAGAATATTATATTCAACCTATAAAAAAATTGCAGATGCCTTAATTAATGGTAAGGCTATTAAAATTATTAAAGCATAACGATATAATATAAATATATGAAAATATTAAAATTTGGAGCCGTTTGGTGCTCAAGTTGTTTAGTTATGAAGCCACGTTTTCAGGAGATCGAAAAAGAAAACCCATGGCTTAAAACTGAATATTATGATTTTGATAATGATAAAGAAATGGTTGAAAAATATGGCATTAATGAAATTTTGCCGACTTTTGTATTTTTAGATAATAATGATAATGAGTTTTTAAGATTAAATGGAGAGGTGGAAAAAGATAAATTAATTGAGATTATTAATCAAAATAAAGATAAATAGAGTATGAAAATATTTTTAAAGGTAGTTTTTATTATTTTGTTTTTATTTGGGTTTTCAACGGCTTACAGCGCTGAGCCGTTAAATGCCTATCTTTTTTATGGGCAAGATTGTCCACATTGTGCTAAAGAAGCGGAGTTTTTGGAATCTTTAAGGGTAAAATACCCTCAATTAGAAATAAGGAAATTTGAAATTTATTATGATAGAAATAATGCGGAATTAATGCAAAAAATTGCGCAAACTTTAAATATTAATATTAGTGGCGTGCCGTTTTTGTTTATCGGGAATCAATATTTTATTGGTTATACTGAAAATATAACTTCAGTGGAAATTGAAAATAAAATTAAAGATTGTTTGGTTAATAATTGTTCTGATGTCGTAGAGATGATCTTAAAACTTAAGGAAACAGAGGAGCAAATAAAAGAATCAGATGGCGATGAAGATGTTATTTTAGAGCCAACCCCGACAGAAACAATAATTAGTTTTCCCGAGGGAGAAGTTGAAGATATTAGTGTAATAGTCCCTGGTGAAATAGATAGCAATCAACAATCAAGGAAAGTTAATATTCCTCTTTTTGGTGATATTGATATTGGGAAATTTTCTCTTCCTATTCTAACTATGATTTTAGGGTTTTTAGATGGATTTAATCCCTGTGCTATGTGGACCCTTTTGTTTTTGATTAGTTTGCTTTTAGGAATGAAAGATAGGAAAAAAATGTGGATTTTAGGAACGGCCTTTATTATTTCTTCATCTGCTGTTTATTTTATTTTTATGGCCGCTTGGCTTAACTTAATTTTATTTTTAGGATTTGTTGTTTGGTTAAGAATAATTATTGGTGTTGTTGCTTTAGGTGGTGGAGCATATGGCATCAAAGAATTCTTTTTAAATAAAAATATAGCCGGCTGCAAGGTGACTCAGGGTGATAAAAAACAAAGAGTTTTTGAGAAATTGAAAAAAATTATTAACCAAAATAGTTTTTGGTTATCCCTTGGAGGAATAATTGCCTTAGCTTTCGTGGTTAATTTAGTAGAGCTTATTTGTTCTGCTGGTTTGCCTGCTATTTATACTCAAATTTTGGTTTTAAATAATCTTTCTGGTTGGCAACATTATTTCTATATTTTATTCTACATTTTATTCTTTATGTTAGACGATTTGTTTGTTTTTTTTGTAGCCATGATAACTTTGCAAATGACGGGAATTACAACCAAATATTCCAAATATTCACGTTTAATTGGGGGAATATTAATGTTTATTATCGGTTTATTAATGATATTCAAGCCTCAGTGGCTGATGTTTGGGTAATGTAGTTAATTAAAACCCCCGATTATCTTTTGGATAATCGGGGGTTTTTGGCTACTTTATAAAATATTTTGCGTATCTTTTCCTAGAACCATTCTATTTAAGTACATAAAAGGAATATTGATAATACCAATTATCCATTTAACTACGGTTTGCCCGATGACTAGGGGGAGAATTGGTAGAATACCCAAGAAGGCAATGGGAATAAAAATTAAAGTATCTAAAAGTAAGGCGGGGATAGTACTAAAAGCATTTCTCATCCAAAGATGTTTGCCTTTGGTTATTTTTTTAAACCAAGAAAATATATAAGCATCAGTGTTTTCGCTTACCAAAAAAGCAATCCAACTAGCTAAAGTAATGCGCGGTACTAAACCAAAAATTTGTTGCCATGTTTCTTGAAGAGTCCAATATGATGCGGCTGGTAATTTAGTACCCAACCAAAAGAAAAATATCATGGCCACTTGAGAAATAAAAGCAATGAAAATCATTTTATGTGTTTCTTTTCTCCCAAATTTCTCATTAACAATATCCGTCAGTAAAAAAGTAACAGAAAAAACAATCATGCCAGCTGGTCCAGTAAATGTTTTAAATCCCAAATCAAAAATTGCCACTTTAGTGGCTAAAATTTGTGCCACTAAGATAAAAGTGACATAAAGTCCGATTAATAGATCAGAGCGATTATATTTTTTGGCATACCAACTTCCCAAGAGGGTAAAGCTGGTAATACCAATAATCCAAAGTATTAATAGTAAAAAATTCATTTTTTAATTCCGTCCAAAGCGGTGAGGGTGAGATTCGAACTCACGGTGCTATTTCTAACACAGCAGTTTTCAAGACTGCCGCCTTAAACCACTCGGCCACCTCACCATTTATTCATCTTAATTTATTTGGTGATTTTAGTCAAAATTAATGCGGAGTTTTTAAACGGCTCACTCGCCAAGGGCAAATGAGCCGTTTCATTAAAAAATCGTTTTAAAACAATATTTTTTGATAAACTCACTCAATTTGATATAATATAGAGGATGTCTGTTATTGTTTTTTTAATTCTCCTTATCCTTATTTTACTTCTTGCGTCTCTAGGACTTTATATGTCTTTGCAGGCGTTTTATTGGTTAATTACCGGAGTTCCTTTTGTTAATTCTCGAAAGAAAATCATTGATTTTTTAGTGAAAGAAATAAAAATAGAACCGGGAAAAATTCTTTATGATTTGGGTTGTGGGGACGGAAAAGTTATTTTTAATCTAGCCAAGCATAATCCGCAAGCCAAGTTTATTGGTTGCGAATTAAACCCATCTTTAATTTGGATAGCTAAGGTATTTAGAAAATTATCCAATGTTCAATATCAGCGTCAAAATTTTTACAAAGTTGATGTGGGTAACGCTGATTATGTTTTTCTTTTTCTTTTCCCAGAATTAATGGATAAATTGCTTCCTAAATTAGAAAAAGAATTAAAACCTGGGGCAATTGTGATTTCCAATTCTTTTAAATTTTCTAAAAAACAGCCGTTTAAATCTATGGAGTCGCCAATAGTTTTAGAAAGTTTATATTTTTACCAATTTTAATGAAATTTGTTGCTGATTTACATATTCATTCTAAATATTCCCGTGCTACTTCTAAAGAGATGAATTTAGAATCTTTGGATAAGTGGGCAAAAATAAAAGGTATTAAAGTAATGGCTACCGGTGATTTTACGCACCCAGATTGGTTTCAAGAAATTAAAGAAAAATTAGAGCCAGCAGAAACAGGATTATATAAATTAAAAGGGAGTAAAACTGGCACTAGATTTTTGCTTTCCGTGGAAATTTCTAGTATTTATTCACAAGGGGGAAAAACCAGACGTGTGCATAATTTAATTTATGCGCCCAGTATGGAAATAGCAGAAAAAATAGATGTAGCATTGGATTTACGTGGCAATATTAAGTCCGATGGTCGTCCGATTCTTGGCCTTTCTTCTATAGAATTATCCGAATTAGTTTTCGGTATCTCAGAAGAAGTGGTGATTATTCCGGCTCATGCTTGGACGCCATGGTTTTCTGTTTTCGGCTCTATGTCTGGCTTCGATACTATTGAGGAATGTTTTGGCGAATATGCTGATAGGATTTTTGCTATTGAAACTGGCCTTTCTTCTGATCCAGCTATGAATTGGCGTTTATCTAAACTAGATAAAATTTCTTTGATTTCTAATTCCGATGCTCATTCGGCAGAAAAAATCGGTAGAGAAGCCAATGTTTTTGATACAGAACTTTCTTTTAATGGAATTTTTGATGCGATTAAAAGTCGTGATCCTAAGAAATTTTTATATACCATTGAATTTTTTCCAGAAGAGGGGAAATATCATTATGATGGCCATCGCGTTTGTAATGTAGTCATGTCGCCGGAAGAAACAAAGAAGAATAATAAAATTTGTCCTAAATGTAAAAAACCTATGACCGTAGGTGTGATGTATCGTGTTAATGAATTAGTGGATAGATCCAATAATTTTATCGCTAAAAATCGCGTGCCTTTTAAAAAAGCTGTTCCTTTGTCAGAAATTATTAGTGAGGTTTTAGGAGTTTCTAATGTTTCTAAAAAAATAAAGGTTGAATATGAGCGTTTAATTGAAATTTTTGGTACGGAATTAGCAATTTTAATTGACATACCCATAGAAGAAATAAAAAATAAAGGTTCAGAAAAATTAGCTGACGCTATTAATAGAATGCGTAAGGGAAATATTAATATTCAACCTGGTTATGATGGTGAATATGGAAAAGTTTCCATCTTTGGAAAATAAAATAAATATGCTTTCTTTTTTCAAATCAAAACTAAATAGTAAATCCTTCACTCTAATCGAACTCCTTATCGTCATAGCCATCCTAGCTCTCTTAATGAGTATCATCATCATTACCTTAAACCCCTCAGAGATATTGAAACAAACCAGAGATACCAAAAGAATCTCTAACCTTAAATCAATCAACAACGCCTTATCTATCTTCCAAGCCACCAAACCCACCACCTCCACCGGTACAGCCAACATAGTCTACATATCTATACCAGACTC
>Ga0172381_10002839_pt1 | contig 18706 bp, 21 predicted proteins | sample Leawel6488metaG_FD_119754 | JGI IMG/M metagenome (GOLD analysis project Ga0172381, IMG submission 119754) | Leachate microbial communities from a municipal landfill in Southern Ontario, Canada - Leachate well 64-88 metaG | ecosystem: Engineered > Solid waste > Landfill > Unclassified | place...
GCGGCGGAATCGCTGGCCGACACCCGGCCCAATGTGACGCACAAGAGCGTCATGAAAAAAGCCCAGGCAGTGATTGACGCAAAGCGCAAGCAACATGCAAGCCAAGCCACGGCTTGAGTGGCGCCCTCGCCGCGATCGACTCCCAACAGCCATCGGCCCGAGGGCGGGCCTCCCACAAGAACAACCCATCAGCCACCGCGTAGGAGCGGCGCCCTGTGGGAGCGGCGCCCTCGCCGCGATTGCCCCCCAACAGCCATCGGCCCGAGGGCGGGCCTCCCACAAGTTACCCGGTGCCATGCTGGAGCGCCATCTTTCTTGTAGGAGCGTTCATTCAAACCGTCATCAATTTGCCACTCATCCACTCGACAACGGCCATCTGTCCACGGCTCCGATGCATCCAGATTTGTTTTTCGTTAAAAAGTTTTGTTTCTTGTGAGCCCATTAAATGACGATTGCGTGGGTTATTCCTAAAATTTTTCGGGAACCTGCCGATACATAAGAAGGCACATCCTGCTTGTTCAGGCCCGGTCGGTACCGGCGCCCGACCGGGGTGATCACCCATATTTAAAGGAGTGCGCATGCACGCGACAACCAGCAAGCCCAGTCCAGCCGCCACGCTCATGCCCGCTGGCTCTGGCAGCACTCAGTCACTGGAGTTTCCGGCCTTCACCCTGGGGCAGGAAGCGTACGGCATTGACGTCCAGAAGGTGCAGGAGTTGCGGGGCTTACGACACCGATGCCGCGCATCGCCAATACGCCGGAGCGCATCAAGTCGGCGCCCGGGATGGGGCAGTGCGGGACACCGACGATCTGATGGGTCTGGGCACGCGCGATGAGCGCATGCTGATTCTGGTTGACATCGACAAGCTGATGTTGAGTGCCGACATGGGCTTGATTGAAGAGCTGGCCGTCTGAACAGTGATGGACCGTCATGACCAAAAGGAAAGCAGAAATGAGAACCAAGCTTCCGGTAACGCAGCGTGAATACCAGTTCCCCAACAATGAGACGCTGTTGTCCACCACCGACACCGCCAGCCATATTACCTATGCCAACGCGGCATTCATTCGCACCAGCGGTTATTCCGCCGACGAGCTGATCGGGCAGCCGCACAATCTGGTGCGCCACCCTGACATGCCGGTCGAAGCGTTTGCCGACATGTGGCGCAGCCTGAAAGACGGGCAGTCCTGGACCGCGCTGGTCAAGAACCGCCGCAGCGACGGTGACCATTACTGGGTGCGCGCCAATGCCGCGCCAATGCGCCGCAATGGCCAGCTCGTGGGTTATCTGTCGGTGCGCACCAAGCCGTCGCGCGCAGAAATCGAAGCCACCGAAGCGCTGTACCGTCGATTCAGGGAAGGGCGCGCTGCGGGGCTGGCCTTCCATTGCGGCCTGATCGTGCGCACCGGCCTGATGCGCTGGACCAGTGCGCTGCAATTGCTGCCCACGGCCTGGCGCGTACGCCTGCCGCTGCTGCTGGTGGGTGTAGCCATGGGCGCCGCCCTGTCCCAGTCCGGCCTGGGCGGCATCGCCCTGGCCGCCATGGGCGCCGCCGTGGCAGCCAGCCTGTTGCTGGCCGACTGGTTCATCGAAGCACAGGTTACTGCGCCGCTGGGCAAGATCCTGAATGTGGCGCAACAGGTGGCCAGCGGTGAAGCCGGCGAGAGCCTGAACTTCAACCGTTGCGACGAGGTCGGCATGATTGCGCGCGCCATCACGCAGGCCGGACTCAATTTGCAGTCGCTGGTGGCCGACGTCTACGAGCAGGTCAGCAGCGTCCAGGCGGCCAGCCAGGAAATCGCCACCTCGAACCAGGACCTGTCGGGCCGGACCGAACAGACCGCCTCGAACCTGGAGGAAACAGCGGCCGCCATGGAACAGCAAACCGCGAGCGTGCGGCAGAATTCCGACACGGCGCAACGGGCCAGCCAGCTGGCCAATGCCACCACCCAGGTGGCCATCAAGGGCGGTGAGGCAGTGGCCAATGTGGTGTCCACGATGGTCCTGATCTCGGCCTCCAGCCGCAAGATTGCCGACATCATCGGCGTCATTGACGGCATCGCCTTCCAGACCAACATCCTGGCCCTCAACGCCGCCGTCGAGGCGGCCCGAGCCGGCGAACAGGGGCGCGGTTTTGCCGTCGTGGCCAGCGAAGTGCGCAGTCTGGCCGGCCGCTCTGCAACGGCGGCCAAGGAGATCAAGGTCCTGATTGACGATTCGGTGGAAAAGGTTGAAAGCGGCTCGCGCCTGGTTGCCGACGCCGGTCAGACCATGACCGAAATGGTGAATCAGGTGAAGCGTGTCAATGACTTGATTGCCGAAATCACCGTCGCCTCCAAGGAACAGCGCATTGGCATTTCACAGGTCGGTCAAGCGGTTGCCCAACTCGACCAGATGACCCAGCAAAATGCCGCGATGGTCGAGCAGGGCAGCGTGGCCGCAAGCAAGCTGAGCGAGCGGGCGCAACGCCTGGTGAATGCCGTCAAGGTGTTTTCGGCCTGAAGCTGCAGACAGGAAAATCAAGCCCAAATCACAATGCCGACCTCCCGGGAGGGGCGCCAAGAACAGTGAAGCCACAGCCATGCAGCAACAACACAAGCACCCTTATCAAAGCGCCGCAGGCTTGATACTTCTGGCGCTGGCCCTGCCGCTGCTGTGGTGGGTGTCACATCCGTCGCGGCAGGTCGTGATCGAGCCGAAGATATTTTTGCTTTTGCACACGCTTGCTGAATTGTTCGCCGTGGTGATCGCGATGCTGATCTTTGTAACCGGCTACCGCGCCATCCTGTCAACGCGCAAAGGGGCTGTGGTGCTGCTCGGCCTGGCCTTCCTGGGAGTCGGCCTGCTCGACTTACTGCACACCGTGGCCTATGTCGGCATGCCCGACCTCTTGACGGCCAACAGCCCCCAAAAATCCATTTATTTCTGGCTCGCCGCGCGTCTGCTGGCCGCCAGTGCCCTGCTGACCTATGTGCTGGTGCCCTCGGTCCCGGAGGTCAGCCATCAGGGCAAGCGACTGGCCCTGGCCCTGGTGCTCGCGGTGGTCGGCGGGCTGGCCTATGTCGGTCTGGCCAGGCCCGAACTCGTGCCGGCGCTGTTCATTCCGGGGCAGGGGCTGACCCCCCTGAAAATCGGCCTCGAATGGCTGATCATCGCCATCAATCTCGCCACCGTGCTGGCGCTATGGCAGCGCCGCGTGGTGTTGGCCCGTGAATGCATCATGGCCCTTGGCCTGGCGGCAGCCTTGTCAGCCGTCTCCGAACTGTTTTTCACGATGCTCGGCATCATCGACAAGGATGGCGCCAACTTGCTGGGCCACCTGTACAAGGTGGCGGCCTATCTGTATTTGTCCCATGCGACTTTCAACGAGGCCCTGCGCCGACCCCTGGAGCGGTTGTCGGCACAGTACCAGCATGAAAAGGTGACCCTCAGTGCCTCGCCCGATGGCATTTTGTGGGTTGACCAAACCGGCCGTATCCTGATGGCCAACCCCGGCATGGAAGCACTGTCCGGCTATGCGCCGCATGCATTGGTCGGCCAGAATGTCAGCCTGTTTTTGCCGGAACAAATGCGCGCCAGCCATGCGCAGTCGATGCTCAATTATTTCATGGCGCCGCAGTCCCGTGCCATGGGTCTGATCGATCTGAAACTGTTGCGCCGCGACGGCAAGATGCTGCCCGTGGACATTTCCCTGGGGCACTGGAAAGACGAGGACGCACACCATGCCATTGCCTACATCCGCGACCTGACCGAGCGCAAGAAGTTTGAGGAATCCCTCAAATACCAGGCCACCCACGATGAACTCACCGGCCTGCCCAATCGCTGGCTGTTTCACCTGCAAATGAAACAGGCCATGGCACAGACCAAGCGCTCGGGGCTGCACATGGCGGTCATGTTCCTGGACCTCGATGATTTCAAGAATGTCAACGACGGTTATGGCCATGCCAGCGGCGATGTCTTGCTGGTGCAGGTGAGTCAGCGCATGCGCCAACTGTTGCGCGAGAACGACATGCTGGCACGCATGGGAGGCGACGAGTTCGCCATTTTGCTGACTGACATGGCGGATATGGACGAAGCGGCCAACGTGGCCCGCAAACTCCTGCTGGCGCTCCAGGCTGCCTATCGCCTGGAGGAGCAGAACGTGTACTCCGGCGCCAGCATCGGCATCGCGTTTTACCCGGACGACGCGTCAGACAGCGAAACCCTGCTGCGTTATGCCGACCTGGCCATGTACGATGCCAAGGCGAACGGGCGTGGCAATTTCAAGCTGTATTGCGCAGAACTGGACCGCCAGGTGCACGAAGACATGGTGATGCACACCCGACTCAAGGAAGCCCTTGAACAGGGGGCATTGCAGTTGCATTACCAGCCGCAAGTGGATGTGCAGACCGGCGCCATCGTGGGTGCCGAGGCCTTGCTGCGCTGGCACGACACCGAGCTGGGACAGGTGCCGCCGGCGCGGTTTATTCCTGTGGCCGAGGTGACGGGCCTGATCCTGCCCTTGTCCGACTGGGTATTGGAGACCGCATGCACCCAAATTGCGGCCTGGATGAAAGCCGGCACGCCGCTGTGCGTCTCCGTCAACGTGTCGGCACAACAATTTCGCCAGCATGACCTGCCTGAAAAAGTGCGCGCGACCCTGCTGCGCACCGGGGCGCAGGCACAGTGGCTCGACATAGAAATCACCGAAACGGTCGCGATGACCCACCCGGAACAGGCGCGCGAGCAATTGGATGCCCTGGTGGCGCTGGGCTGCCGCGTGGCACTGGACGACTTTGGCACCGGCTATTCGTCGCTGGCCTACCTCAAGTCCCTGCCTGTGCACAAGCTCAAGATCGACAAGCGTTTCATGGATGGCGTGCTGCATGATGCCAACGACGCGGCCATCACCCGCGCGATCATTGCCTTGGCGCAAAGCCTGGGCATGACCCTGATCGCCGAAGGCGTGGAAACCCAGGCGCAACTGGTTTTTTTGCGCCAGCAGGGATGCGAGACCTTTCAGGGCTGGCTGTTTGCCAAGGCCATGCAGTCCGGCGATCTGACCGAGCTCATGCGCGTCCCGCCCAGGCAAGCCATCGCCCAGGGCAGCCAGGAAAATCCGGCTTTAGGTGATGAAACGAAAGCTTTGCCACAATAGCACCCCCGCCTCCGGGAAACGACACCAGCTACTGACCATGGACACCACAATTTCACACCCCTTGATCGACGTGTTTGCCCCGCTCGAAGATTACCGTATCGCGCATCCGAAGGCCATCGGCAACGTGTTGCAGCAACTGATGCGCCGCAAGGAATTCCTCACCGTGACATGCAGCCATCGTCCGCACCGGATCGTGACGCGCATCCTGGACGTGGATCAGGAGGCCGGCTTTTTCATTTACGACGGCAGTAGCGAGCCGATCTACAACCGCTCCCTGCTGGAATCGAACGCCAATTATTTCTCTGCCACGCAGGGGGGGGTCCGCATCCAGTTCGTGGGCGGGCAGCCGACACAGCATCTGTTCGAAGGTTCCTTTGCCTTTCGATCACCGCTTCCCGAGAGCTTGTACCGGATGCAGCGGCGCGATTTTTTCCGGGTCGAGACCCCGCTCAAGGACCCCTATCGCTACATTGCGACACTGCCCGACCGCCGCCAGATCACCCTTGAAATTTTCGACCTGTCGCTCGGCGGCGTGGGCCTGCGCTCCAGGGATGCCGCCCTGGAAGTGCTGCCGATTGGCACCCTCCTGACCCAGGCTGTGCTGGATTGCCGCAAGATAGGCATGATGCAGATTGATCTGAAAATCACGTATCTGAAAAATATCAGAAACCCCGGTAGTCCGCTCTACCATCTCGGCTGCCGTTTCGAGAATTTTCCGAAATCGAGAGCGACCGAATTGCAGCGCATGATCACCTCGCTCGAACTGGCGAGCAGGGCACGCAACTAATCAGTTGGGGTCAGAGCACATCGCTGCGCGAGTGGTCTGACCCACAAAGTCTCAAGCCTGGGGTCAGAGCACATCGCTGCGCGAGTGGTCTGACCCACAAAGTCTCAAGCCTGGAGTCAGAGCATATCGCTGCGCGAGTGGTCTGACCCACAAAGTCTCAAGCCGGCATGCTGGCTTTCTCGCGGCTCACCCGCTTCATGGCGGCCACATCGATGATGAGGGCCACATTGCCATCGCCCAGGATCGTCGCCGCAGAAATGCCCGGGACCTTGCGGTAGTTGGTTTCAAGGTTCTTCACCACCACCTGATGTTGGCCCACCAGCTGATCCACCAGCAACGCAAAGCGCGTGCCTTCGGCTTGCACAATGACCGCGATCGCTTCCGTCGGCTGGCACACGGCATCGGGAATTTCAAAAAATTTGTGCAACTCGACCAGTGCCAGGTATTCGCCCCGGACATGCATGACCTGCTCGTCGGCATTGATCATGTGAATCGCGTTGGCTTGCGGCTGCAAGGATTCAATGACGTAATTCAAAGGCAGGATGTAGATCTCCTTGCCCACCTTGACCGACATGCCATTGAGGATGGCCAGCGTCAGGGGCAGCACGATTTTGATGCTCGAGCCCTTGCCTGGCGTGGACGCGATCTCGACATGCCCACCCATTTCATGGATGTTGCGCTTGACCACATCCATGCCGACCCCACGTCCGGAGACATCGGTCACTTCATCTGCCGTGGAAAAGCCGGGCGCAAAAATCAGTTGCCAGACTTCGTCATCGGAAATGGTTTCGCTGATGGCCATGCCCCGCTCGATCGCCTTGGCCAGAATTTTCTCCCGGTTCAGGCCGCCGCCATCGTCCTTGACCTCGATCACGATACTGCCGCCCTGATGCTGTGCCGACAGCGTCAGCCGCCCCGTCGGGTCCTTGCCCGCCAGGGCACGTTGTTGCGGCCCTTCAATGCCGTGGTCCGGACTGTTGCGCACCAAGTGGGTGATCGGGTCGATGATGCGTTCGATCAGACCTTTGTCCAGCTCGGTCTCCTTGCCGACAGTCACCAACTGCACCTGCTTGCCCAACTTGCCCGACAGGTCGCGGATCAGACGCGGGAAGCGGCTGAACACATAGTCCATCGGCATCATCCGGATCGACATCACCGACTCCTGCAAATCGCGGGCGTTGCGCTCCAGATGCCCCATGCCGCTGAGCAGACGCTCGTGCAGCACCGGGTCCAGCATCGCTACGGTCTGCGTCAACATGGACTGGGTGATCACCAGTTCGCCAACGAGGTTGATGATCTGGTCAACCTTTTCGACATCCACGCGGATGGAGCCTGACTCTTTGCCGTTGCCAGGCGCTGCCGCCGCTGCGGCGGGAGTCGTCCTTGGCGGCTCGGCGGCGCTGGCCGCGGCAACCAGCGGCTTTTCCGGCTGAGGCGGGCTCTGCGTTGCCGCGCCGGCTTCGGGGACGACGGCCGGCTCGGTGCTGATTTCAATCTGATCGCTATCGATGATGAAACAGCACACGGCAATGATGTCATCGGCATCGCAGGTCGTTTCCAGCCACAGGGTCAGACTGTCATCGGTCTGGCTTTCCCCCACCACACGACCCAGATTGCGCAACTCCTCGCCCAGCAATTTGCGGTCGCTCTCCATCACTTTGGAAATGTGCACTTTCAGCGTGGGACCCTGTGCGTCGGCAGCGTCCGGCTCCGCAAGCTGTTGCGTCACAGGCAGGGCGACCGGCGCTGGCACCGCGGCCGCTGTGACAGCCGAGTCGGCACTTGCCTCCAGCGCCAGTTGCCGAAGCACCGCGCAAATTCGCTCGACCATTTCGGGCTCTGGCTCGGCGCCAGTCCGATAAGCACCCATTTGTTTCTGCAACACGTCTTTCGTCTCCAAAAAGGCATCCATCATTTTTGTGTTCAGGGTCAATTGACCATGGCGCGCCCGATCCAGCAAATTTTCAAGCAGGTGGGTGGTGTCGGTCAGTGCAAGAAAGCCGAAGGTGGCGGCACCCCCCTTGATCGAATGCGCGGCACGAAAAATCGCATTGAGGTGCTCGCTGTCCGGTGCCTGCAAATCCAGGCCCAGAAGCAGCAACTCCATTTCGGCCAACAACTCATCGGCCTCTTCGAAAAAAGTTTGGTAAAACTGGCTGATATCCATGGTGGGTGCATCTTTCTTGCTGGTAATTTGCTGCCTGCTGGCTCAATTCCGGCCAGCGGGGTCGGCCACGGCGGGCATCGCCGCCGACACGGGCAGCGTTGCGCCGGCTGGTCGGCTGTTGGTCTTGGCGGCATTGGCGGCATTGGCGGCATTGGCGGCATTGGCACGTTCTATTTGCGCTTGCGTCCGCTTGTTGAGCACCACGATGCTGATACGGCGATTGCTCGGCGCCAGCGGGTCTTCCTGGCTGAATGGCATGCTCGACGCCACGCCCATGACGCGCAGCACTTTCGTATCCTGCATGCCGCCGGCAATCAGTTCGCGTCGCGACGCGTTGGCCCGGTCAGCCGACAGCTCCCAGTTGCTATAGGACTTGTCGCCCTGCGGGTACAGCGTGCTGTCAATATGTCCGGACAAGGTGATCTTGTTGGGTTGTTCGTTCAGTACCGGGCCGATGGCGCGCAGGATGGTGCGCATGTAAGGCATCACAATGGCACTGGAACGATCGAACATGGGCCGGTTGCCGCTATCGACAATCTGGATCCGCAGGCCTTCAGGCGTGATGTCGAGGAGCAGTTGCGGACGAAACAATTTGAGCAGGGGGGTGGCTTCGATCATGTCGCCCAGGCGCTGCTTGAGTTGATCCTGGCGCTGGAGGTCCTGGCGCTGGAGGTCCTGGGCTTCAGTGTCCGAATCGGACAGCTTGACTTCCCCGTCGGCATGCGTCGGATCGGTGCCGCCGCCCGGGATCACGCTGGTGCTGGTACCGCTTTTCTTGCCCCCGCTGAGCGCCACCTTGAGGGGCATTTTGAATTGCTCCGCGATGCCAGCCAACTGCACCGGTGTTGATATCGACAAAAGCCACATGACCAGAAAAAACGCCATCATGGCCGTCATGAAGTCGGCATAGGCGATCTTCCAGGCACCGCCATGATGGGCCGCGGCACTGACAGGGCGCTTGATGACAATAATCGGGCGTCGCGCTTCGCTCATGACAACTCACGCCTGCTTGCTTCGGTGGCTCTTGACGTCACGGACGTGCGCGTCCAGTTCGGTGAACGAGGGCCGTGTATTCGAATACAGGATTTTGCGGCCAAATTCCACCGCCAACTGCGGCGCGTAGCCATTCAGACTGGCCATCAGGGTGACCTTGATGCACTGGTAGACCGTCAGGGATTCAGCCACCTTGTGCTCGACCAGGGTGGCCAGTGGCGAGACAAAACCATAGGCCAGCAAGATGCCGAGGAACGTGCCCACCATGGCGTGGGCAATCAGTTGACCCATTTCCGAGGGCGGCAAATCGGCGGACGCCAGTGCATGCACCACACCCAACACGGCCGCCACAATGCCAAGGGCCGGCAGCGCATCGCCGATCCGTGCCAGGCTGTGGGCCGGAACTTCCGCCTCGTGCTTGTAGGTTTCAAGTTCGTGCTCCATCAGCTCGCCGATTTCGAACGCGTCCGTGTTGCCGCTGACAATCAGGCGCAGGTAGTCGGTCAGGAACTCCAGCACACGTGGATCCTCCAGAATCATCGGGTACGACGTGAAAATGGCGCTGTTCTGCGGATCGTCAACATCGGACTCCAGCGCCATCATGCCGTCCTTGCGGCCTTTCGCCAGCAGCACATACAGCAGGGCGAGAAGCTCCATGTAAAGGGCTTTGTCGTGTTTTTTTGTGCTGCGGAGCAGTTTGGGTAACTCTTTCACCGTGGCGCGGATGGTCTTGGCGTCGTTGCCCACAACAAAAGCGCCCACCGCAGCGCCGCCAATGATCAGCAATTCGAGGGGCTGAAACAGCACCCCGAAATTTCCGCCCATCATCGCATAGCCGCCAAAGACCGACCCCAGCACAACCAGATAGCCAACAATTACCAGCACCACGCATTCCCGCTGAAAAACTTGAAAGAGCAAAACGACAGACGAAGCTGTTGCATCTCAGGCACGCGCCCCATGCATCACATCCGCCAGCCACTGCGACGATGAAATGGCAGCTTTACCGGGCTTTATCGGGGTGACAACTTCGCCAATGTCCTGTTTGACCTTGCGCGTCTTGCCAGCGCGTGATGGCGGCCGACACAAAACACACACGTAGTTGCTTTGCGAATCGTAGGCATGCGCGACGAATTGACCCGTGCAACGCGTACAGGTACTCAACTGCAACATGTCGCTGTCAAAAAATCGCACCAGGGTCCAGGCCCGGGTGAAGTCCAGGACCGGCTCGCTGTCCTGCAGCTTGACCTGCTCCAGATAGAGCCGATAGCTTTTGATGATGGCTTCAATCCGCGTGCACTCCCCTTGCGTCACCATGAAGCGGTAGATGTTGTAGAACATCGACGCATGAATGTTGGCCAGCCACGTCATGAACCAGTCGGTGGAAAAGGGCAGCAGGCCCTTGGGCGGCGACTCCCCCCTGATTTCTTTATAGAGCTTGATCAGTCGGTCCCGGCTCAGGCTGGTTTCCGCCTCCAGGAACTGCAGGCGCGCGCCCAGCTTGATCAAGTCCATCGCGAGATGAATTTCCCGCGCTTCGCGAACGACGCTTTTAGCAACCATGTCGGGCCAGCCCAAAAGACAGGTGCGCTGTCTGTGCTGGCCGCGCCAGGCGGCAGTTCATCGGTTCGCCTCGACACGCTGTCCGGAAAGAAGAATGGCGGTGTGCGCCTGCTGCAGGGCCGCACTTTTGCCGTCAAGCGCCAGCGCCGACAGCATCGACTGTTCGTCAAACCTGAAGCGGCACAACAGCAGACTCGACGCCGCCAGTTTGACCGTTTGCGACAACGACAGGTTGCCGAGCAGATCGGCCAGTTCCCGGCTCATGCCCAGGCGGAACATGGCGGTCGCAACATCCTCTTTCACCAGGCGTTGCGCCAGCAGCAGATACGTCAAATTCAAATCACCAATCTCGTTGGCGGTAGCGTTCTCAACCATTGCGCACTCCTTCATCCTTGACACTTTGCTCTTTGTAAGAGCGTTCATTCAAACCGTCATCCATTTGCCACTCATCCACTCGACAATGGCCATCTGTCCACGGCTCCGATGCATCCAGATTTGTTTTCTTGTGAGCGAGTGCAACAGGTTAAAGAAAGTGTTTCCATCGGTTTGATCGGTTTGATCGGTTTTGTCGTTTAAATGGAACAAATGGTTTTTAGCGTTTAAATGCGACGCTATTTCAGGGTTCTTTGCCGCCAGCACCTCGTTCACGACCTTCAACAAGTCATGGCAAGGTAGCGGTTCAGGATCATGTTTTTCGGCCGCCGCCGGCACGCGCCCGGAGCGGTCATTTGATAACTGCATCGTGCGGAATACCTGGCCGGGGGTCGTTAATGGCCGCCTGAATCCCGGTGGTCAGCCAACGGTGATAGGCGGCGGCGTCCTGCTGGCACGGGTTCATTGCCGTGCCTCCCAAGGGTTGATGACGTTCAGCCCGGCAGCCTCAAAAGGGCTGGTGTCACGGGTGGCGACGGCGAAGCCGTTGGTCAGGGCAACGGCTGCAATGAAGGCATCGGCCGTTTCAACGGCCAAGCCGGCAGCGCGGGACGTGGCCAGCAGCTCGGCATAAGCCTTTGTGCAAGCCATATCGAACGGCAACACCCGGTTGGCGAACATCGGCAGCAAGCGCTTTTCCAGGTTCTCATGCAGGCGGTCCCGGCGCTTTCCTGCCGGCATCAGCGCGATACCCGCACGCAGCTCGGCTACCGTGATCGCGGACAGGTAGAGCGTTTCCAGCGCTTGCGCGTCGATCCAGTCAAGGACGCGGGCATTGGGTTCCCGGCGCTGCGGCTCCGAAATCACGTTGGTATCGAGCAGGATCATTCAAAACTCGCTGCGCGGGCCGGAGACTTGATGCGCGCGCTCTCGAAGATGGCGACTTCTTCATCAGTCAGGCCGCCCGCCTCGCGAGCGATAGAGGCCAGAAACGAGCCAAGTTTCACGCGCCCCTCCGGCTTGGCTGCCCGCTCCAGAATGTCGCGGATTTCCGCCTCGGTGCTGCGGCCATGATGGGCGGCTTGGATCCGGATGGCCCGATGCACTTCATCGGGCAGATTTCTTACATTCACGTTTGCCATTTGATATATCTCCATTAATAACCACCAATGCACCCATTGTATATCAATGATACCAAAGCGCAAGCGTTTCAGAGTCGTTCCAGCCCCATCACTTTGTACAGGCGGGCCGTGTCAATCGGCTTGGAAAGACAGGCATCGGCACCGGCGGCCAGCAGTTGCGCTTCATTTTCAGCACTGAGATAGCCGCTCATGGCAATCACGCGCACAGGGGTCAGACCGGGTTTTTGCTTGATCTGGCGACACACTTCGTCACCTTTGATGCCCGGCATCATGAGGTCGAGCAGCACGATGTCGGGCGAAAAAGTATGGGCCTTGCGTCCGGCTTCGAAGCCGTCAGAGGCGGTCTCCACCACGACCGGATGCTTCCCGCCTTCGAGCAACTCCTTTAAAAAACCAATGACCGCCCGGTCGTCGTCCACGATCAGCACCCTCAGCGGCCCCTTGTGGCCGCGCGGGTTCCATTGGCGCGCGAAACGCGCGACTTCTTCATAACGAAACCGACGGTGCCCGCCGGGCGTGACCTCGGCCTGCAACAAGCCCTTTTGGGCCCAGCCACGGACGGTGACCGGCGAAACCATCATCCATTGGGCAACTTCAATGGGGGTGAGATAGGGTTTGTTTTTCAATTCATCAATCATGATTTGGGGCCCCGTGACTTTGTTTTTTTGATTTGATCGACTAATCATCGCCTTCATTGTGTTGTGCAGATGAAACCGCTTCAAATTGATATAACCAGGCCAATATCTCGGCTATTGCCACATACAACTGGGGCGGTATGCGGGCATCCAGATCGACATGCATCAACAGCTTGACCAGATCCGGCGCGGCATGGACATACAGGCCATGTTCACGGGCACACCGGATGATGGCTTCGGCGGCGTCGCCATAGCCTTTGGCCACGACGATGGGGGCCTGGTCCCGGGCTGCATGCGAGAGCGCGACGGCACTGGGCCGCTCTGCTGGCGGACTGGCCATTTTCTTATGACGCCAGCAAGGGTGCGTCCGCCAGTGCGCCAATTTGCAATTCGGCCAGTTGCAGACCCAAGGCGCCAAGGCGCGGGGGCAATGCATGGCCGCCTTCAGTGAGCAGCGCCACCGTGGCGGACTCGCGTGCGGCCAGATGCACCCGCAGCGTGCTGCCGGCCAAAGTCAAACGCAAGTCAACCGCCCCGAGTGCGGGCAAGCGGATGGCCAGACGCGTGGTCCAGGCGCCCGCGACCGCTTGCGGCTCGGCCGCGGCCTGGCGCTCACCCTGTTCTTCCTGTATTTCCCAGTCCATGGGCGCGCCCGGCCAGGCTTCGCCGGTCCAGCGAAACAGGGGCAGCGTCAGCAGTTCGAGCTGCTGGCGCACCAGGGGCATGGCCTCCGGATGGATCGCCTCGGCGACCGGCGCTGGCATGGCGCCCGCCGGGCCCGCCGGGCGCGGGCCCTCGGTCGGGTCGGCCGCCGCCGCGCCGGCCACGGCGCCCTGCCCCGCGCCGGCCACGGCGCCCTGCCCCGCGCTGGCCACGACTGCGCGCATCCCTGCGGCAGGCAGGGGCAGGTCAGGGTCGGGCGGCGCCTCGGCCTGCGCACCCGACGGCGCCGCGCCAAGGCGAGCCTGCGGTTCCTGCGCCAGTTGCGCCAGCGGGCGCGTACCGGCCGCATATTGGGCCAGGTGCGATTCGTAAAACAGGCCGGAATTGGCCACTGCAGCAGCCAGTGTTGCCGCGAGCAGGGGTGCCTGTACCGATTGCGCGGCCGACCACAGCGGTTCGGTGCCGGTGATCTTGGTGCTCGCGCCGTCCTGGCTGGCCAGAATCGCACTCACCGCACGCGCCGCCACACTCAAGGTGACGGCCTCTCCGGCACGCGCCGGCCCCTGGCCCTGGCCGTGGCCAGTTGCGCCGCTTTTTAACAGCCCCACCCCCACTGGCTGCTGCAGCCCGGCACGCGACGGCAAATGCAGCTCGTTGTCCACCTTTTTGACCCGGATCACGGACCCAGGGCTGGCAATCTCGGGTTCGGACTTCAGCGGCAGCAGGTCCAGGCGCTGCGCCAGCCTCGTGGCCAACAGGGTGTCGACCAGAGGCGTCAGGCCACTCATGGGACATCGTCCGTCTGACCATAAGCCTGGTGCAGGCTTTGCCGCTGCGACTGGTCCTTCATCACCGCCCCCAGCTTGGCCAACTGCGGCAAAACAAGGCTGCGAATCTCGGCGTAATTGGCCGTGATCCGGCTCAGCAGCAGGTACTTGCGCCCCGACTGCGCGGCGTCCAGCGTCTCTTGGTCCTCGATGGCCATCAGACGCTCCACCATGTCGCTGCATTGCGCCTCCAGCGCCGGCAGCACGCCCCACTGTCTGGCGCGCGCCAGCATCAGCATGCGTTCGGTCAATGGCGCGATCTGCTCGTAGCAGTGCATGACTTCACTTTGCGTGCTCACATCAGGCTCCTGTGGACAGACGGGCCGTCGCGGGCGCAATGGCTGCGTGCGCCGCGTCGCCGGGTTGCTGCGGGGCAATGTCACGCCATGCGGCGCTGATGTTGTCCAACAGCCGGTCCGCCTCATCGAGCAGCGCGGGATCGTTGCGCAGATTGGCAAACAGCAAACGCTGGCTGACATAGTCATACAGCGCGCCCAGATTGGCGACCAGTTCGGCGCCAGCCTTGCCCCCCGCCTCGGCATCCAGGCTGGCTTTCAGCCCGTTGTCAACGATGTTGATCGCCTTGGAAATGGCATTGCCTTTGGCGCTGATTTCGTTGTTGGCCATGTGGTGGCGCGCCATGGCGATGGCCGTTTTGGCGCCCTCGAACAGCATGGTGATCAGCTGGTGCGGTGACGCGCTCATGGCGCCGCTTTCCGTACCGATCCTGGCGTAGGCATTGGCGCCCGTGTTGTAGGAATGGGGTGGGGTGTACACGAAATGGCTCCTTGTTTTATTTGCTGGTACTGCTCATGCTGTTGAACTGCTGCGTCAGATAGGCGCTGGTGCGGTTCATGGTGCTCATCATCACGTCGAGTTGCGTAAACTGGGCTTTATAGCGCGCCACCGTGGCTTCGATCCGGTCCGACGTCACCGCATATTGCTTGCCGAGCGTGTCCAGCGTGGTATTGATGCCCTGGGTCGCTGCGGTCAGGGTGCCGTTGGCGTCGGTCATGCCGGTGATCAGCGACGCCATCTGGCTGCCGTAGCCCCCGCTGCCGCCGCTGCCGGAAAACAGTTGCGCCACGCCGCCCATCTGGCTGTCCAGGGCGGCGCTCAACTGGGTCGCATCCACCGCCAGGGTGCCGTCTTTCTGGAACGCGATGCCGACGTGCGACAACATCGTCAGGCCGCTGCTGCCGGGCACCTGCGCCACCGTCAGCGTGGAGCGGATGCGCACCTGAATGCCGCGCAGGGTGGCGTCGCCCATCAGCACGGCGCCCGATTTGCTGGTGGCGTCAAAAGCGGTCAACTGCCTGGTGACATTCTGCAAGCTGTTATAGGCGTTGACAAACGTGGTGACCGCACTTTGCACACTGGCGGTATCGTTCTGCACCGACAAGGTGCTGGTCCCGACCTTGGCCACGTTCATGGTGACGTCCTGGATCGCGCCCGCCACCGTATGGGTGGCGCTGGTGATGGCAATGCCGTTCACGCTCAGCTTGGTGTTTTGCGCGGCGGCGGTTTGCTGCAGGTTCTGCGTTGCCGCCGGATCATTCGCCAGCAAGCCCGACAGCGCCGCATCGCCCGTCACCGCAATGCGCATGCTCGAGGTCTCGCCGCTTTGCCTGGACGTCAATACCAGCCGGTTCGGCGTGGCGCTGCCGTCATTGACGATCGAGGCGGTAACGCCGATGTCGGCGCTGGCATTGATCGCATCGCGAATGCCGGCCAAGGTGTTGTTGCTGGCATCCAGGGTGATCGACGTTGCCGCGCGCGTGGCATCCGCGGTAAACGTCGCGCCGGTATATTTGCCGGTCGCGGGGTCCAGCGTGCCGCCGGAAATGGTGCCGAAGTCGAGCGTCACCGTGGTCGCCGCACCGCCGCCAATCGCGGCGCTGGTGCTGGCCACGCCGGCTGCCGCCAGCGACTGCGCTTGCGCCAACTGCGTCACGTTCAGCGCATAGCTGCCGCTGGCTGCCGTGGAGAGGGCCGAGGCCGTCAGCACATCGGCAGCGCTCGAAGTGGCCTTGACACCCTCAAACAGGGCGGGCTTGGCCAGTGCCGCCGCGGCGGTTTGCAGCGTGCTCAGCGCACTGTTGAGCTGGCCATAGGCCGACAGCTTGGCGGTATAGCTCGTTTGCTGCTGCTGCAGCACCACCAGCGGCGCCTGTTCCGCGCTCTTCAGGTTGGCCAGCAAAGCGTTTAAATCAAGACCCGAGCCGATGCCGAGCGAGGAGACTGAAGCCATGTGTAATCCTGTTCTTGCTGTTCGTTAAACGTCACCCGGCACGGCTGGTCAGACCTGCTGACTCACCAGCAGGCCCTGCAACTTGCCCAGCACCTTGGAAATGTGCACCACCTCGGCGGAGGGCATCTGGCGAATCAGCACGCCGGTTTCCACGTCCACCACCTTGGCGATCATGATGTCAGCGTCCTTGTCGAACTCAAACTGCACCCCGATCGACGCCATTTGCATGGCCTGGTTGATCTCGGCCAGCGCGGCTTGCGCCTGCGACGGTTCGGCGTCAGCATTTTTCTTCGCCTCTTCAGCCGGGGCGGCCTCCTGCACCAGGACGGCAGGTTTGGGCGGCTGCGCCACCGGCTGCGCGGGCTCGCGCGCCGGGCTGGTCGCCACAGCGCTTGCGGGAATCATCATGGCTACGCTCCTGTTGAAATCGCTAGGGACTCCCGCCTGAATTTTTTCAAGCGGGAGTGCTTAACGCAGGCCGGCAAAGGGCCTGAGGGCATGTCAAACGAAAAGCGCGCACCCGAAGATGCACGCTTTTTAGCTGGTTAACGCAGCAGTGACAACACGCCTTGCGTGGTCTGGTTGGCCTGGGCCAGCACCGAGGTACCGGCTTGTTGCAGAATCTGCGCGCGGCTCATGTTGGACACCTCGGTCGCGTAGTCGGCATCTTCAATGCGTGAGCGCGAAGAAGACAGGTTGTTGATGGTGGTGCCGAGGTTCGAGATCACCGAGTCAAAACGGTTTTGCACCGCGCCCAGATCGCCGCGCAGGTCATCCACTTTTTTCAGTGCGACATCGACGGCGGCCAATGGGTTGGCGGTCCCCCCCGTGGTCAGGCTGGCAGCTGTCAACTTCGACGTATCGACCAAGAAAGCAGCGGTGCCTGCAAGCGCCGTCGTGTCAGCGGATTGCGGGTCAAGCGCAATATAACGGTACATCGCTGTACCATCGACCGCACCCGTGAAACCTTGATTGATCAACGACGTTGTTTCCCCAGCGCCAGTCGGCGTAATCGCAACTTCAGCATACAAGGCGCCGTTTCCGTCGGCAACAGCATTGCCGGTGAATACCGCACCACCAGCGGCCAAACCAAGGGCTGTCGACAAGGTATCGGTAGTTGCTTCAGTTACGGTCGTCAAAGTAACTGCCGTTGTAGCACCGTAGATGCTTTGCAATTGGGCGACTGTAGGCTTATCGGTGGCCGCAACGGACGCCGTAACACCGTCAAAGGCAAGGGCCGCAGTAGCGGTAGGACCGCTGACGTTGAAACCTTGCAAACCCAGCGTCTTCGAGCTGATTTCCTTCAGGCCGATGGCGATGGTTTCACCGTCATTGGCACCGACCTGGACGTTCAGCGACTTGGCTGTCGACGACAACACCTTGACACCGTTGAAGTCGGTCTGGGCCGAGGTGCGGTCGATTTCAGCCAGACGCTGGGTGATTTCAGCCTGGATCGACGCCTTGTCGGCCGCCGAGTTGCTGCCGTTGGCGGACTGCACCGACAATTCACGGATGCGTTGCAGGTTGGTGTTGATTTCGGACAGGGCGCCTTCGGTGGTTTGCGCCAGCGAGATGCCGTCGTTGGCATTGCGCTGGGCTTGCGTCAAGCCCCGGATGTTGGCGGTGAAGCGGTTGGCAATGGCCTGGCCGGCGGCATCGTCCTTGGCGCTGTTGATGCGCATGCCCGACGACAGGCGTTCGATCGCGCTGTTGAGGGCGCTTTGCGACTTGTTGAGGTTGTTCTGCGTGAGCAGCGAGAGCGAATTGGTGTTGATGACTTGACCCATGAGGAACTCCTGAATGACAAAGTTGGTGTACTCCGGCTTCTTGCCGTCACGCTGGCCTTGCTTGCTTGAACACTGTGCAAGCCACCGTTATTGAGCTTATCGGCCAGTGTTTGGAAAAGCTTTAGGCTTGCGCAGAAAAATTTTTGATTCCGAAATTAAACGCTCAAAAATGAGAGGAAGCAAACGCTGACCACGTGTGCGACGGGTCAGGGATGCGGAAATTGCCAATGTCCCGTTGATGGCGAGCGCTGGCGGGATGCAGTGCTAGTGGTCCGTTTCATTAAAAGAGATACAAAATGAAATTGATGGATTTTTTCGCCAGGCTAGGCGAGAGGAGGCGCCATAGCCGTAGCTATGGCAACGACGAGCAACGACGCATGGCGGAAA
>Ga0172381_10002840_pt1 | contig 18705 bp, 22 predicted proteins | sample Leawel6488metaG_FD_119754 | JGI IMG/M metagenome (GOLD analysis project Ga0172381, IMG submission 119754) | Leachate microbial communities from a municipal landfill in Southern Ontario, Canada - Leachate well 64-88 metaG | ecosystem: Engineered > Solid waste > Landfill > Unclassified | place...
AAATTTCAATTAACATTTGACTAGAAAAGCTTAATAATTCTTAATTTTATTCCTTAATATGGATGTTGAAGAAAAAATAACCTTAATTAAGAAAAATGTTTCTGAAATTGTAAGTGAAGATGAACTTAGAGAATTATTAATAAAGAAAAAACAGCCGAGAGTTTATTGCGGTTATGAACCATCTGGCCCAATGCACTTAGGACATTTTGTTACAATCACTAAATTAATGGATTTGGAAAAAGCAGGTTTCAAAGTAGTAATTCTTCTTGCAGATCTTCACGCTTTACTTAACAGAAAAGGAGATTTAACAGATATAAAGAAAAATGTTGAGATTTGGAAAAAGACAGTAAAAGCAATTGGAATTAAGGCAGAAATTGCTATCGGGAGTGAGTTTCAATTTGGAAAAGAATATCAATTGGATGTTATGAGATTAGCACAAGCCTCAACAATTCAGAGAGGATTGAGGAGTATGCAGGAAATAGCAAGAGATTCTGAAAATGCTACAATTTCTCAATTATGGTATCCTTTGATGCAGGCAGTAGATATTAAGCATTTAAATTTAGATGTTGCACTAGGCGGGATGGAACAAAGAAAAGTACATATGATTGGGAAAGATATGGAAAAAGTTCTGCAACATCCTTTTGTCGCAATTCATACTCCTTTGATTACTTCTTTAAAGGGGCCGGGACAAAAGATGTCAAAATCCCTTCCTGGAAGCGGAGTAAGTGTTACAGATTCTTATGAAGAAATTAAAAAAACTATTAACGGAGCATACTGTTTAGAAAAAGACATTCAAGATAATCCTATTTTACAAATTTGTCAATTAATTATTTTTCCACGATTTGAAGCTGTTGAAGTAAAACGTCCTGAAAAGTTTGGAGGAAATATTTCCTACAAAAATTATGAAGAAATGGAAAAAGATTTCAGTGAGGGAAAACTACACCCTATGGATTTGAAGGTTGCAGTTACAGAATATCTTGAAAAGATAATTGCTCCAATAAGAAAGAATTACAAATAATTATTTTTTCTTTACTTTTTTGAATTTTAAAGACTTAAACAATAAAAGTCCGCCTAAAATAAGTGAACTGAAAGGAAGTATGAAGTCTCCACCTTTTACATCACTTGCTGATACAACTGCTCCAGATAACGAGGGGGTTTGATAAACAAATATTCCTATGCTGAATAGGACAAGAATTGCACCAGTTACTTTTTTAATTCTTCCCAATAATTTTGGCAAATCCCCCCAAACATAATTTCTTCCTTGTAATGTTGCTCTTGCTCTTTTACCTGCTCCAACACCCATAGATAAATAAAATCTTTCTTCTCTACTTTTCCCTACTTGTTCTATTCTAGAACGCACATATCCAATGTCAATCAATTCTTGTATTTTCTCTCTTGTAACTTTTTTTGATAGAGAACCGTATTCTTCTTTATGGAGATATTCTCGAATTTCTTCTAAGTTTTCTGCTTCTTTTTTATTACCAAGAAATTTTAACATTCCCTTTTGACTTTCATCTAAATCTTCCAGGTGTTTTCCCATCTTTATCTTAACCTTATTATGTTTTTAAAATTATCCTGTCTTAAATTCAACCACGTCCATATCCTTTAACTTATGGGCTAATCCTACTACTTGTCCCGGATATTTTGAACTTGGCCCCCAAATTCGTGTTTCTTTTATTTTGCTTGAAAATCCTTTAAGGATTTTCTCTGCAACATTTTTTACTGTGCTTTCGGGGGGAAGAATAATCGGACGAGGAGATTTTTCCTTTTGGGTTGGCTCTTTTGTGTATATTCTTAATTTTCCAAAACTTTGGAATAATTTTTCCTTTAATTCTTCAATTCCTTCTCCTGTCTTTGTAGAAATCATAACAAAATTATACCTTTTGGAGGATAAAGTTGCAGAGATTTTTCTTTTTTCATTTTCAGAAAGCAAATCTATTTTATTGAACGCAAAAATCTTTTTTCCAGGAACACGTTCTATCTTTTTTTCAATTTCTGGAATCTGAGAGACTTCAGTTACGATTATAATTATTGAATCTGCACTATTAACTATTCCTTTATCATAATATTCTGATTCTATTGCAGGAACTTCTATTAACTGTATTGAAACTCCTTTATGGTTTGCCATTCCAACAATAGGAGTTTTTGTTGTAAAATCATAATTTCCTATAGAAGTTTTAGCATTTGTTATTAAGTTCATTAATGAAGATTTTCCTGTTCTTGTTTTTCCTATAATTGCTGCCTGAAGGTCTTCTTTTTTTATGCCTGCTTTTGAACCTCCTTTTTTAGATTTCTTTTCTTTTGCTACTTTTTCTTTGAGCCTTTTGTAACGAAGTTTTATTTGCGCCCTTAACTTCTCTGCACCTTTATGACCGGGCAAGAAAGAAATCATTTTTTCAAGAGCAAGAATCCTGTCTTCATCATTATCTGCTAAATCATATTCTTTTTCAGCAGATAAATATTCAGGGTGTGCATTTACTGTCAAGCTAAGACACCCCCGGTTTCTTGTGCGTCAACTTCCCTTAAGAAAAATTCATTTATCATACAACTTTTAAACTTCTATGAATTAAATAACTTATGACTAAAATGAAAAAAGAAATTTTAGAAGAAATAAGGAAGAAAAGGGAATTTTCTCAGCTTCGTGAAAAAGATATTGAACTTGCTTACAGCCATTTTGAAAAAAGGCAGGCAAGTGATGAAGAGAAAATAAAATTAACTAAAGAGATGTTAAGAAAATTATTTAGTGCCTTTGTCAGCAAGAAACTTTTATCTTTAAAAGATAAAGAACCAGATTGGATTTTGAGAAAACATATTTCTACTAGCGAAAGGCTACCTTATTATAAAGAGATTTACTCAAGGATTTTAAAGGATTATCCTAAAGTAAGTATAATTGATTTGGGTGCGGGAATTAATGGGTTTAGTTACCCTCTGTTTGAGGAAGCCGGAATTAAAGCAGAATATACAGCAATTGAATCTGTCGGACAACTTGTTGATTTGACAAATTTTTATTTTAAACAGAACAAACTTAATGCAAAAGCAATTCATTTAAGTTTATTTGAGAAAGAAGAATTGTTAAAATTTATTAAGAAGGAGAAAAGCCCAAGAATTATTTTTATGTTTAAAGTAATTGATGCTCTTGAAACTTTTGAAAATGATTATTCAAAAAAATTAATTTCTGAACTTGTTCTTTTAGCAGATAAAATAGTTATTAGCTTTGCAACCAAAAGTCTTGGAAATAAAACTTCCTTTAAAGCAAAAAGAAGTTGGATAATAGATTTCTTAAATGATAATTTTAGGGTTTTGGATGATTTTGAAATTGGTGGAGAAAGGTATATTTCTTTTAAGCGATAATAATTTAAATAGAAATTGCATTTATATTTTATGAAACAATTACATCCAGGAGCAAAATGGGTTTTTAGATTTAGAACTTATATCTCTTTGATATTTCTCTTAATTTTTCTTGGGTCTGTTATTATTCCCCTTATGTTTGCTTCAAAGGTTGCAGATAATCTTTTTTTTAAAATTGGTTTTTCTTTGGTTGCTTTAATTATTGTGGCCTTTTTTATAGGAGAGTTATATTCTAGATTAGCATATAAAAATTGGAAATATGAAATAACTTCCAGGGAACTTAAATTAGAAAGGGGAATTATTTGGAAAAAGTATTCAGCAATCCCTTTTGAAAGAGTTCAGAACATAGATATCCATAGAGGAATTTTAGCAAGGATTATTGGGTTTTCAACTCTTAATATTCAAACTGCAGGGTATCATCATCCAGGGTCCTCTGGAGCAGTTTCTGAAGGATATATTCCCGCTGTCTCTGTTGAAGAGGCTGAAAAAATCAGAGACTTTTTGATAAAGAAAATTGGAAAAAAACAAGGTCTTTAATTTTTCTTTCTTAAAAAGAGGTAAAATCTTCTAAAATAACTTTAAATAGCAATCTTTCCTTTTAAAGAAATGAAGCCCAAATTCTATAGAAAAGTTTTGAAAAATGGGATGACACTTATTTTTGAAAAAAGAGAGTTGCCTGTTGCTTCTATTGTAATTGCAGTAAGAGCAGGAGGAATCAATGAAAAACCTTCTGAAAAGGGAATTTCTCATTTTATTGAACATATGCTTTACAAAGGAACTCCAACAAGAAATTCTAGAAAAATTGCAGAAGAGATAGAAAAAAATGGCGGAGACCTTAATGGATTTACTGATGAAATAATAACTGCATTTTGGTGTAAGATTCCAAGTTCGCATTTAAATCTTGCTATGGAAGTTCTTACTGATATGGTTAAAAACCCATTATTTGATGAAGAAGAATTGGAAAAGGAAAGGAAAGTTATTTTTGAAGAAATTAAAATGAGAAAAGACAACCCCCATATATATGTTTTAGATAATGTTCAGAGCGAGTTATATTCTGGAACTTTAGGATTAAATCTAATTGGAGATTATAAGACGATGGGGCCTATAAATCGAGAAAAAATGCTGCAGAAGTTTGAGCAGATTTACCAACCAAACAATATGATTTTAGGAATTGTTGGAGATGCAGATTTTGATGATATTGTTAGATTTGCAGAAAAAAATTTTGGAAATAAAAAAGGGACGATTCCTAAAGTAAATTTTTCTTTAAAGAATAATTCAAAAATTGAAAAAAGGAAAGGGATTGGCCAGGCAAATATGATTTTTGCATATCATGTCCCTGTTTCAATAAATAAACAAAGCTATACTGCTTTAGTTTTGAATACTCTCATGGCAGGGGGGATGTCTTCGAGGCTTTTTCAAGAGATAAGGGATAAAAGAAATCTTGCTTATTCTGTAAAAGGAGATTCAAATATTAATAAGTTTTTTGCATATAATACTATTTATGTTGGGACTACTAAACAAAATGTTGAGAAAGTCAAGGAAATAATTCTTAAAGAATTCAAGAACGTTTCACTTTCTCTTACTGAAAAAGAACTTAATCAAATTAAAGTGCAGCTTATTGGAAATTATCATATCTATATGGAAGATTCTCAAGCCCAACTGATAAATCTCCTTATTCACGAATTAGATGGAAATGCAAAAGAATTTTATAATTTCGAGCGAAATATAAATTCGGTAAAACTTGAAGATGTTAAGAAAATGGCAAAAATTAAAAAATACAGTTTTTTTGCTCTTGTTCCGGAGAAATAAATAAAACCCCTGTTTTTCTTTATCAATCTATCCTCTAAAATACTGCTCACGGCTGATAATCGTTTTTCAAAAAAGTTAAAAACCTGTTTTCTTAGCTATTTCTATGTTTATTGTCAAAATTCCTGGAATTAACGGACTGGGAAAAACTGAAGGCTGTGAAAGAGCAGGAAATGCTATTTTGGATGCCCTTAAAGAGCTATATAGCAGCGAGGCAGGAGTTGTTATAGATTTTCCTTCACTGGATTTAGAAGAAATTCATATTAATAATAAAAACCTTGAATTAAGCAATGAACTAATTTACAAAAATTCTCTTGAGCTGTTTGAAACCAAACCCCAAACACTTTTTCTTGGGGGCGATCATTCTATAACTTATTCTACAACAAAGGCATTTTTACAATATTGTAAAAATAATAAGAAAAATCCATGTCTTATTGTTTTTGATGCTCATCCTGATTGTATGGAACCTATGAATGAACCGAGTCATGAAGAATGGCTGAGAAAGATTGTTGAAGAAGGGTTTCCAAAAGAGAATATATTGCTTGTTGGAATAAGAAATTCCTATAAAGATGAAATTAAATTTCTGAAAGAGAATAAAATTAAAACTATTTCTATGAACTCTCTTACAGAAGATTTGCAGGATATGTGTGATGTAATAATGGAATTTTCCGATGGCAAAGAGCTTTATGTTTCATTAGATATTGATGTTGTTGATCCTGCTTTTGCCCCTTCTACAGGATATCCGGAAATAGGTGGATTGACAAGCAGGCAGTTTATTTATTTAATTCAACGGATAAAGAAAATAAAAAATTTAAGGGCAGTAGATATTGTAGAAATAAACGAGAAAAACGATAAAGATAATCTTACCATAAAACTCGGGGCTAAAATTGTTGCTGAATTAATTTAATATTCTTCCTCTGCAATTTTAAATATTTCTGCTTTTTTCCCGATAGCTTTGTTTATTTCCTCTTTTGAAGCATTTAAAATTCCCTTTATTGAATGAAATGTTTCAAGCAACTTTTTTGCTGTTTTTGGACCTATCCCCGGAAAACCTTCAAGAATAAACCTCATTTGCTCTTTTTTGTTTAAGCTTTTTTTTGTTACATTAAGAGAAGATTCTGTTTCTTTTTTTCGTGCAAGAATATTAATAAATTTTGCAGTATCTTCCTCGTTTTTTGTAAAGATAAATGGAACATTATGCTTTAAAGCAATTGAAAGAAGGAATCCTCTAACCGCGTTTGCATTTATTCCTTCCATATTTTCATCAGAGTATAATTCTTTCTCTTCAAGCCCCTCTATTAACAACAGTTTTTTTTCATACTGCTGCAAATCATTCAGCTGGAAAGCAAGTCTTTTACTTATCATAGAAGAAAGGAAATCTGAAACTGTTTTTCTTTCAATTGCAATATTATTTACAAGATAATCTGCAACTTTTAACTCCCTTAATTCAACTTCTAATCCCAAATGAATCAATTCAGAATAAATGAATGAATTTTTTTCCCGATAATCCATTATTACCTTTTGTTTTTCTTCAATTACTCTTTTCTCTCTTTTTTCCTGTTTTGAAAAAATATCCAATAGGGGCTTTTCCATACTATAATGTTTCCTGCCTTTCTATTTTTGTGCTAAACCTTCCATCCGCAATTTCTTCTTTAATATCTTGAATTGTTTTTTGCATCTTTTTTTCTTTTGCATTTGCAACATAATAGAAAGTCTCATCTCTTGTTCCCTTTGCTATCAGCATTACTAATTTTCCTGCAGCTAAACGGGCAGTTCTTCCGCTTCTTTGAATCTTTCTTATTGCAGAAGGAACTGCTTCATAGAAAACAACCATGTTTACTTCAGGTATATCCAGCCCTTCTTCTCCAATAGAAGTTGCACATAATACGTTTATTTCTCCTTCAGAGAATTCAATAATCATTTTCTTTTGTTCTTTCTGGCTTAAGCCTGTATCTCCGCTACTGTTTGTTTTTTTTGCCTGTCCAACAAAAACTTTTGACCTAATTCCTTGAATTTCATTTAATTTTTTGGAGATAATCGAAGCAGTATTTCTAAACTGCATAAATATAATGACTTTAACATTGTCATTATTCTTTTTCTCTTCTTTAATCAACTGAACTAATTCTTCTATTTTAGGATGTTCTGTTCCTTTTGAAAGAAGTTCTGTGGATTTTACATAAATGTGATTAAACTCGGGTTTGCTTACTAGTTTAACTACTCCTTTGCTTTTTTTGTCTGCTGCTTGTTTAAATAAATCTTTTAAGTAGTCATTAAAACTAGCAAGAGTCTGGGTTTCAAGAAGCTCTAATGCATGCTGAATTTTTATTGCCTGGGCACAAGCCCCCATTGCAAGAAGAGAGTTGAAGTCTTTTTGCCCTCTTGAAATTTGAGCAATTAATTTTTTTTGCAACTCAATCAATCCTGTTTTAGAAGTATTCCCAAAAAGAACCTTCCTATTTTTTAGTTCTATGAAATAAGAATTGAATATCTGTTTTAGCATTTCCCTTATTTCTACAAACTCTGGAGGGAAGTCAATCATCTTTTTTTCAAATTTTAGGTCTTGAATGTAGGGTTTTACATCTTCGCTGTCTCGTGTTTTTAGTTCTACTTCTTCTATTGAAAGGTTTCTGCAAATTTCTTTTATCTTTGCATTATCACTTCCTGGAGAGGCAGAAAGTCCAATAAGTCGTGGATGTGCTGCTTGAGAATTATAGTTTCTTCCAACAAAATTATAATCATAATTTTTTATGCACCTATGGGCTTCATCTTCTATTAATAAACAAACGTCCTTTAAGTCGTATAGCCTTTTTTTCAAATCATTTGCAATGCATTGAGGAGTAGAGAAGATTATATCTGAATTCTGCCACAATTTTTTCCTAGTTGAAGCATTTACCTCTCCGGTAAATAAAGTCATTTCTGCAAATAACTCTGAAAGATGTTTTTTAAAGAAAATTAAATGCTGTTCTACTAAAGGACGGGTTGGAGCAAGGAATACTACCTTTTCTCCAGGGTATTTTTTCATTCTTTCAACAGCAAGCATTAAAGCAATTAGTGTTTTTCCTAATCCTGTTGGAAGAACCACTAAGCAATTTTTTTCTACACAAGTAGAGAAAATTTTCTGCTGATATTCTCTGGGAGTTATTCCTTTTAAAAATTCCATCTTTTTTTAAAATAATTTATCTCAATTTATTGGATTTTTATCTCTAATAAATTTATAGTTAATTTTGAGACCTATAAATTCTTTAAATTATAAATATTGCAAAAAGCATTCCAATTAAGGTTAATCCTGCAAGGAAGCTCCACATGATTAAGCTTCCAAAAAAGATTTTGTTTCCGTCAAGTTCTGAAAGAGGAAGCATATTAAAAAAAGCATAATACATACTTAATCTTGAGAGTAAACTAAATCCAGTAAAGTATCCGATTACTGCTATAAGAAGATTTACTAAAATTCCTGCTGCTGCAATAAGTCCTATATGATATTCTGTTACATCTGAAAAAGTATAAAGTCCAAATCTCTTTGCACTTCTTGAGACTTTTGGTTTTACATCAAATACTAATGAAGCCATCCAGACAAAGAAATTTAATGGGAATAAGATTATTTTTGAAATAATTGGAAGTATTGCCCCCATAGGGAACGGACGTTTTGAATGCTGTTTTTTATCAAACCCATATTTTCCTATTTCCCAAAGTTTGACTTCTATTTCACAATCAAGCATTCTTGCAGTAATCTTTTTTGCAGCTAGATTCAATAAGATAACTATTGCTGTTGCAAAGAGAGTTAATAAAAATTTTTCTTTAAACGTTTCAAGATTTAATGTCCAGCTTGCAGAAAAAGCAATTACTAATATGATTAAAGGGACTATCCACAACTCTTTTTTCGTTTTCATGTTTTTTCTAAGTTTGTTTTTTTTATAAAGCTTGCGAGACAACCTGCTAAGACACCAAAGGTTTCTTGTGCATCAATTTCCTTTAAATTCCTTCGCTTTCTCCCCTTGAATTAGTGCTCAAGGCTGATGTGAGACAACTACTTTGGGTCTTAAATGGAGATATCATCTTTCTTATTTATATTTTTAATTATGGAAAACTATTTAAATGCGCTCCAATAAATTTACTTCATGAGAATTAAAAAGATAAGTGAAGTTTTAGGAAACAGGGTCTATACAGATTCTGGAGACTTTTTCGGGGAAATTGAAGAAGCTAATTTATCTGACAACAGAATTGACGGCTGGAGAATAAGGGTTGGAAGTGGAGTTGTTTCTATGATTGGAGGCGCTAAAGGAGTAATAATTCCTCACCAGTTTGTTAAGGCAATTGGAGATGTATTTTTAATCAACAAATCAGCTTTACCTAGCACAGACTCTAGTTTAGAGGAAGTTTCTGAAGAATAAGCATGGCAGATACATTTTTGCAATGGCCGATAGTTTCCCAGTATATCTTACCTTTCTTATTGGTATTTGTAATTGTGTTTGGCATTCTTGAAAAAACAAAACTCTTTGGTGACGGAAAACCAAGACTTAATGCTATTGCGTCTTTTGTTATTGCTTTAATTTTTGTTGGTGCTGTTTCTTATACTTCTATGGTTCAGAATCTTACATTATTTCTCACAGTTGCAATTGTGGCAATATTTGTGATTATGTTATTATGGGGATTTGTATGGGGAGATGCAAAAGACGGATTTAAACCTGCGGGATGGATGAAATGGCTTTTGGCTGTAGTTGCAGGAATTGCTTTTATATGGGCAGTAATCTGGGCAACAGATTCTCTTGGAACAATTGGAGGATTTTTCGGAAGCAATCTCGGGCAGACAATTATTACAAATGGAATTTTCTTAATTGTTGTTGCAGTTGCTTTAGCTTTAATTTTAATTCCTGCTAAGAAATAATTTTAATTAAAATTTAGAAACATATTTAAATTATATTCTCTATTTTCCTGTATGTTCAAATATATAAGAGAGGAAAAAGCTTAATGGGAGTTATTGATGAGTTGCTTGTTAAATGGGAAGAAGCAGGATTTTTCAGTTACCTACTTCCTTTTTTACTAATCTTCGCATTAGTTTTTGGTATTCTAACTAAAGTTAATATTTTCAAAGATAATAAAGCAGTAAACGGAATTATTGCACTCGCTGTTGCATTAATGTCTTTGCAGTTTAGTTTTGTTTCTGATTTCTTTTCACAAATTTTCCCAAGACTAGGGGTTGGACTAGCAATAATCTTAGGAATATTAATCCTTGTTGGATTGTTTATGGATCCTGGAAGCAACGCAATTAATTATATCCTTCTTGGAATTGGGGTTATTGTTTTTGGAGCAGTATTAATTCAATCTGCAAGTGCTATTGGATGGGAATCAGGGCAATGGTGGAGCGATAACTGGCAAGTTATTATTGGAGCAATATTTATTGTTATCATAATAATTGTTATTATAGGCGGTTCAGGAACAAAGAAAACACCACAGCCATTTAATCCAAATCTTTGGAAATAATTTTTAGAAATAAAAATTTTTATATTTTCTTTTTAGAAATTTTCTTCTGGACACTTTCAGTTTCTTCAGCATTAACATTATTTTGAACACTTATTCTTTTTTCCTGCTGTTGAGGAGAGAGCATCTTTGAGAAAGAATCCTGCATCATAGACATTTCTTTTTTTATTCCTTCAAGATTATTCCCATAAGAACCAACTTTTTCAAGAATTGCTATCTGCAGTTTGTCTATTGTTGTTTCTATCTTTTTAAGGCGCTCTGAAATATTCTCTATTTTTGACTGAAGAACTATTGTTGCTTCTGCATTTTCTTCTACCATTGTCTGAATTTTTTTTATTCTTTCAGAGAAAATTTGATTGGCAATTTCCATAACAGTATCTGTATCTACTCCTCCAGCAGTATATTCTCCGCCATAGGCTTCCTGCTGTTCTGCCGGAACATAGTTCCCTTCCTGTGAATATCCAACTTCTTGAGGCGCATATTCTTTTTGAGCTGCAGGAGCATAACTTTCCTGAGGAACATAATCTTCTGGAGCAGGTGCTTCATCAAGGGTAGGAGAAGGATTCATATCTGCATCTTCTAAATCAGAGACTGCACTTTTAATCTGCGCTTGTTTTAAGGCTTCATTAATTTCTCTTGGAGAAACTTTTTGCCGAGTTAAAGTTCCAATTATCTCTTCATCGGAACTTCCCTGTCTTTTCATTTGAATAACTTGTTCTAAAGCTCCCATGCTAAGACACCCCTGGTTTCTTGTGCATCAACTTCCAACTAAAATTCTGCTCAAGGCTGATTTTTATCTTCTCTTTTTTGAATGTCATATTTATTTTTGTCTTTAATTGTTTTTTAATTTTTCTAAATCTCTTTTTGTTACAAATTCAAGGGGTTGAAACATTTTAGCTTGTTTAGTTAAGATTTCTAAATCCTCTTTTTTTGCAAACTTTGAAAATTCTCCAGAGATATTCTCCAAAAAGGAAGATATCTTATCAACATTTTGCTTAAGAGATTCAATATCTTTTCTTATTTCTATTATTTTTTGAGTTGTTCTTTCTTTTGATTCCACTAAATTTTGCCCCAGAAGATTTACCTGGTCACGAAGAATTCTTTGCTTTTCCTCTAAATTTGCTATCTTTGTATTTGAATCTCCAAAAGCCTGTCTTTCATACCCCTCTTCTGCCATGCTAAGACACCCCTGGTTTCTTGTGCATCAACTTCCCACTAAAATTCTGCTCAAGGCTGATTGTCATTAATTAATAATTATAAGGAAGTTTAAAATTGTTGTGATAGATACAAAATATTTTAAACTTCATATGTCTTTTTTTAATATGCCAGAAAAAGAAGGGGAATTGTATTCTTATAATGTAAGAAGAGAAGGGGGAGAGGATATTCTTTATGTTAATTATATAGGAGCTCCCTTTGTTCCAAATATTGCTCTTTATCCTGAAGTTATGGAAAAGACAATTGAGGCTTTAATTGAAAATCCAAATGTTTCAAGAATTATTTTAAGTCAACAAAAAAATTATAATTACGATTTAAGAGAAACAGGGTTACTGCTTGAAATTGCACAGCTTTATGTTTATTTGATGAAACAGGAAAAAATTCTCTCTCATGATAAGATTGCTTCATCAAATTCCTCTGCTTTTACAAAAAGATACAACGAGCTTTTTTCATTTCTTTTTCTTCTTAAGAAAGACCCAATTTCAGCCTATTTTGAAATACAAAAAATAATCCTTCAATCAAAGATACTTCTTGAGAAAATTGATGCTTTGCAGCAAAATGATATGGCGAATTATTTAAGATTTCTTGAAAGAATCTCTCTCCTTCTTGAAAATACTAAAATTATTCAGGCAGCTTTTCCTTATTTTAAAGAATACGGCAAAGGAAACAGGGAGATCTATCATAATCTGTTTAAGCCAGACATAATCCCAAACTTCACTTTTACAAGATTAATTTATGATTTGCCTTCAGACTCTGAAATAATTGACCAATATCAAATAGGAGAAGATTATGATACTTCTACAGTAACAATTTTGAAAAAGAAAAATGAGTCAAAATTGTTTTATCATCTTAATCCTCCCGAAAATTCTCTTGATGAAGATTATAATTCTCTTCTTAATCTTGCAAGAGGAGTTTTAATTGAACATCAGCCTAAAGCAGAGGAGTTTACAGATATAGAAAGAGTAAGGCAGGTTTTTTTTAATATTTCTAAAGATTTGCTTCAGGATTTATCCCAATCGCAGAAGATAAGGATTAATTATTCAGACTTAAATAAACTTGCAACTATTCTTGTAAGACAGACTATTGGATTTGGTCTTGTTGAAGTTCTACTTCAGGATAAGAATCTCCAGGATATTATGCTTAATGCTCCGATTCCTTCGACAAATATTTTTGTCAGACATCAGGAATTTGACGAGTGTTCTACAAATATTCTTCCGAGTCAGGCAGATATTGATTCATGGGCAGCTAAATTTAGAATGATTTCTGGAAGACCTTTGGATGAAGCAAATCCAATATTAGATACTCAATTGGAAATAGGGAAAATAAGAGCGAGAATAGCTATTATTCAAAATCCTCTTTCTCCAGATGGTTTAGCTTATGCGATAAGAAGACATAGAGAAGACCCCTGGACACTTCCTTTATTTATAAAAAACAGAATGATTAATTCGTTTACAGCAGGACTATTTAGTTTTTTAATTGACGGCGCAAGAACACTTTTAGTTGCAGGAACAAGAAGTTCTGGAAAATCTTCTTTACTAGGCAGTTTAATGCTGGAAATTATTCCTAAGAACAGGATAATTGTTATTGAAGATTCTCTCGAATTACCAATTGAATCTTTGAGAAAACTAGATTATGATATTTTAAGAATGAAAGTAAGGTCAGCTCTTCTTAAAACAACAACAGAAGTTTCTGCAGACGATGGAATAAGGACAAGTTTGAGATTAGGAGATTCTTGTTTAATTGTTGGTGAAGTTAGGAGTGTTGAAGCTAAAGCGCTTTATGAGGCAATGCGGGTAGGGGCGCTGGCTAATGTTGTTGCAGGAACAATACACGGAGCAAGCCCTTATGGAGTTTTTGACAGAGTGGTAAATGATTTAGAGGTTCCAAAAACAAGTTTTAAGGCTACTGATATTATTGCTGTTTGTAATCCAATAAAAACTCCAGATGGCCTTCATTCGCTTAGAAGAGTGCTTCAAATATCTGAAGTAAGAAAACATTGGAAAGATGATCCTCTTTTAGAAAAGGGATTTGTAGATTTAATGAATTATGATATAGAAAAAGATGAATTAGTTCCAAGTGATGATTTGATTAATGGGGATAGTGAAATCCTGAAAGATATTGCTTCAAATGTAAAAGGCTGGGCTGGAAATTGGGACGCGATATATGATAACATTCTTTTAAGGGCAAAGATAAAACAGGAATTAGTGAATACTTCTATCAAGACAAATAACCCTCAATTGCTTGAAGCGGGATTTAATACTTTGTCAAATTATGTATTTCATGAAGTTTCTGATACTGTCAGACAAGAAACAGGGCTCCCTCTCGGAGAGAGGGTTTTTCCTGAATGGCAAAAATGGCTAAATAGCCAGATTAAATCAAAAACATTTTAAACTTGTAATTCATTATATTAATATGGCAAGTAAGAAACCAGAAAGTCAAAGAATTATTTCTCTTAGACAATCTGCAAGCAGAGATGAAGAATCTGCTGAAATTGCCCGCAGGAATAATGCTCACGAAGAAAAAATTGGGAACTTGTATCTTGAAGCAGCACGCAAGAGAAAAGAAGCAGGAGATTATGCTCATGCAGAAGATAATTTAATCAAAGCAGAAAGATTTGCCTTTCCTTATGATGAAGAAAAGAAGGAATATATTAAACAAGAGCTTGTAGAAATTCGCTCAATGAAATCTGGTAGAAATTTAAGCAGAAAAGTAGACGAATTGTCAAAATCAGGCAATAAATATTCCTTTGCAATTCTTTCAATTGCTTCTCTTTTCGTAGCACTCGGATTTGTTTCTTTAAGTTTCACTGGAAATGTAATTGCGGGTCTTGAGCAGAATGATTCAAGATGGATTGGATTATGTTTTTTTGTCTGCGGACTTGTTTTTTCTTTTTTTTATCTTAAGAAAAAATAAATAGATTTCTCTAAAGATTTATTAATTCATTTAATTTTATTTTATAGGGGGAAAAGAGATGGCTCCTATAAGAAAATCAACTATAGACGAAATTATAAAAAAGCATTCTGCAAAAATAGAACAAAGCATAAAATCAGAGCCAATTAACGAGAAGGTTAATTACAGCCAGTCTTACATTACATTTAAAGATGAAATGGCTCCTGAACTTTCAAGATATGAAAGATGGTGCAAAACAGTAGGAAATATAATTAAGCTTAAGGCATCAGAAAAAGACAGGAATAAAACACAGGTATCTCTGGATATTGCTCATCTGGATTTAGAGCCATGGCAGCCAATTACTCTTTCTGTTGTGGCTTTTATTGCAGTTTTTATTATTGGGATTTTAATCTCTGTTTCAATTGCCTTGTTTAAAGGAGGATTTCAGGATTTCCCTCTTTCTTTTTTATTATTAACAATGTTTTTTGGAATGTTTCTTTTTTATTTTCTTAATGGATATCCAGCAAGACTCGCAAACAAATGGAGACTTAAGGCTTCTTCCCAGATGATGCCTGCAATTCTTTATATTGTGGTTTATATGAGACACACACCAAATTTAGAAAAAGCAATTTCTTTTGCATCAGAGCATCTTCAATTTCCTCTTGCCTTAGATTTTAAGAAAATATTTTATAATGTACAGATAGGAAAATTTTCAACAATTAAAGAAAGTTTGGATAATTATCTTAATGGATGGAAAGATTATTCAATTGAATTTATTGAAGCATTCCATCTAATTGAAAGCAGTTTGTATGAAGCAGAGGAAGCAAAGAGAATTATTACTCTCGAAAAAGCACTTCAGGTTGTTCTTGATGGAGTTTATGATAAAATGCTTAGGTTTACTCATGAAGTTAGAAGCCCTTTAACGAATGTTTACATGTTAGGCGTTGTTTTACCTACTCTTGGGCTTGCATTATTGCCTCTTGCTTCTGCAATGGTTGGAGATTACATAAAATGGTATCATGTTTTTGTTCTTTTTAATTTAATAATTCCTTTTTTTGTATTTTATCTTACAGATAAAGTAATGTTTCTGCGTCCGGGTGGATATGGAGAAACTAATCTTCTTGAAAAAAATCCACATTATCCTTTATACAAAAGCAAAGCCCCTTATTTGCGTTCATTTTTAATTTGTCTTCCTTTTTTTATAATTGGATTAATTCCTCTTCTTTTTCAAACACAAATTCCCTTATACCTCGGATTGCAGCAGGATTATACTTTTCAAGAATTAGGTCTTAGTTTTTTTGGAACAGGCTCTGTTTTTGATTTTAGAGTAATTAATGGAAAGACAACAGGCCCTTTTGGAATTGGTGCATTGTTAATGGGAATCTCTTTTATTTTTGGAGTTGCATTATTTTTCTCTCTTTCATTTAAAGAAAGAACAAAAGAGCTTATCAAAGAAAGAGAAAAAACAAAACAGCTTGAAGTGGAATTTAATAATTCTTTATTCCAGCTTGGAAATAGGATTGGAGACGGAGTCCCTCCTGAACTTGCATTCAGCAAGATTGCCGAATCAACAAAAGGATTGAGAACTGAAGATTTTTTTAGAAGAGTAAGCTATAATATTACCCAAATGGGAATGAGTGTTGAAAGCGCAATTTTTGATTCAAAACGAGGAGTTTTAGTTTATTATCCTTCAGATTTAATTGCAACAAGTATGAAAATTTTAGTTGAATCTGCCAAGAAAGGGCTTCATATTGCTGCCATTAGTTTAATCAGTCTTTCAGAATATGTTAAGAATATGAATAAAATTACAGACAGGCTAAGAGATTTACTTGCTGAAATAATCTCGGATATGAAAAGTAATATGACTTTCCTTGCTCCTCTTCTTTCAGGAATAGTAATTGGGCTTGCTGCAATGATAACAAATATCCTTACAAGGCTTGATGTAGCTCAACTTGGCGGAGATACAGGGTCTATTGCAGGATTTGGAAATCTAACAACAATACTTTCAATGTTTGATATTGCGAAGATGATTCCTCCTTATGCTCTTCAGCTTATAGTTGGAATTTATCTTATAGAAGTAATTTTTATTCTTACTGGAGCTTTAGTTGTTATTGATTCTGGGGAAGACAGGCTTGAACAGACTAATAAGACAGGAATTAATTTGAGAAAAGGTATTGGGCTGTATGTTGTTACTGCTTCCTTAGCAATAGTTGCATTATTCCTTCTTACTTCAATAGTATTAGGAAATCTTGGGAGTTAACCTAACATTTATTAATATTAAACTGCTTTTTTAATTATGAAAAATAGCAAAAAAGGGGTTGTATCAGAATACCTTCCGTGGATTTTAATTGCCCTTGCTGTGCTGGCTATAATTTTGATAAGTGCCTTTTTAATGAAAGGAAAAGGGTTTGAATTTATAGACCAAATTAAAAATTTATTTTCCGGGAGATAGTATATGTCCGAATTAACTGTTGAACAAATAATTAAGTTAATTCTTGGGATTACGGTAGTTGTTGTTGTAATCTTTGGAATCTATCTTATCTTTAAAGGAAGATTTATGGAGTTTTTTAAGAGTCTTTCTCCAGGAAATTCAACTAAATTGATTTTAAGTTTAATCCGATGAACAAGAAGGCATTTTTGCTTGGAGAAGAAACTGTAAAAATTGTTATTGCTGTTATCTGTATAGTTTTTCTTATCGCTTTGCTTGTTTCAATTTATTTTTCTGCTACAGGAAATCAGCAGAAAGTAGAAGCAGAAAAAGTCATGGAAAATGTATTAGTTCCTGAAATAAATAAGGTTAATATGGGCGGAGAAACAAATGCAGATGGAATTCTTATTCCTAATCCTGCCGGATGGTATGCTTTTAGTTTTGCAGATGGAGATAAAAAACCCAATACTTGTTCAGGGCAAAATTGTATTTGCCTTTGTAAAGATATTTGGTTTAAAATTTTTGACAGACAGATAAAGGAATGTAGTAACAAGGGAGTCTGTGAAATAGTTTCAAACTTAAAGAATTTTGATAAAATAAAAATAGGAAAAGCAGGAACTTTTGTTTTTGTTCAAAAGATAAACAACTTTATTTATATCTCAAAATGAAACTTGATGAATTGATAAAATATATAATCTGGATTGCAGTTTTTATAGTAGCTTTAGCAGGATTATATGCTATGCTTAAAAAAATAGGAATATTATGATAAACAAAAAAAAGAAAGGGGAGATGACTACAGAGCAGATTGTTTTGCTGATTATTTTAATTGTTAGTTTTGCAATTATTCTTTTCTTTTTAGTAAGACTTAATCTCGGAAAAACTACTGAACAAGAAACATGTCATAATTCTGTTGTAACAAGAGCAGCAGGGGTTCTTCCTAAAGATTCTATTCCCTTAAATTGTCAAACACAACACGTTTGCATAACTAAAGACGGAAGTTGTGAAGTACTCACAAATGCTTATACAGAAAAAGCTAAGACAAAGACAGAGGTTTATTCTATTCTTGCAAATCTCATGGCTGACTGCTGGTGGATGTTTGGAGAAGGAAAGTTAAATTATGTTAAAGATCAGGTTAAAGAAAATCTTTATTGTTCAATCTGCTATCAATTTGCTTTTGATAATAGTGTTGACTTTTTTGAGAATGATGAAATTGATGAAAAAGAGTTTTACACTTACCTTTCAAAAACAAATCTTTCTGATGGAGAGACAAGTTATCTTTATTACTTGACTGAATTAAATGATGTTTCAAGTGTTGAAAAATTATTAAAAGATAATTCAAAAGATTTTGGAAAAATATCTATTTCTAAATATCAATATATTGTTATGGGAATAATGAGCGAAATAGGTGTTGGGGCTTGGTTTGGAACAGGAGTTGCTGTAGGAGTTGGTATTGCAGTTGCAGTTGTTACAGGAGGAGCATCTATACCACTTACTGTTGCAATACTAGGAGGGGCTACTGTCGGAGGGGCTGCAGGATATTTTGC
>Ga0172381_10002841_pt1 | contig 18698 bp, 6 predicted proteins | sample Leawel6488metaG_FD_119754 | JGI IMG/M metagenome (GOLD analysis project Ga0172381, IMG submission 119754) | Leachate microbial communities from a municipal landfill in Southern Ontario, Canada - Leachate well 64-88 metaG | ecosystem: Engineered > Solid waste > Landfill > Unclassified | place...
AAAATGTTTATTTTTAATTATTTCTAAAGAAGAATTATGAATGGCATAAGTATTTGTATTGTAAATTTTAATGGTGAAAACTATTTAGAACCCCTTTTAGAATCAATCGAGAATAATTTCGTACTATTAAAAGATGCCTATGAAATACTTATTGTTGACAACAGCTCTACTGATAGATCGTTTAAAATAATTGAAGACGCTAAAATAAAAAATGATAAAATATTATTATTCTTAAATCAAGCAAATGAAGGATTTGGTAAGGCTAATAATAAAATTGTTTCATATGCAAAATTCGACACCATTATGTTGTTGAATAATGATACCAAAATAATTGATTTAAGCCATATCATTCGTTATATGAACGAAAATAAATTTTGCGAAAATCAAATCCTTTCATGTACAATTTTAAACCCGGATAGAAGTAAACAAAAAAATGTATTTGCATTCCCTGTACTTTTTAAGGTCATTCTCGAATTATTTTTACTTAAAGCTTATATAAAGCGTTTCGTGAAACTAAATAACATAAATGAAATTAAAAACAAATCAAATTTCTATTTCAGTGGATGTTTTTTTATTATATCAAAATCATTATTCAACTCAGTTAATGGATTTAATGAACAATTTACTTTTTATCATGAAGAAGCGGACTTGTTTATGAGAATGAAGAGATTAAATCCTCAGAAGATTTATTTTGAAAATGATAAAATACTTCATTATGGTGGAGGAGGCAATTTGTCGGAGGATTCCTTTGTGAAATATTACCTAAACCTATATAGATTGTTTTATATCCATATAAATTCCAATTTTCGATGGCTATTGAGGCCAATCTTTCTGGGGGGATTGACATTTCGTATTTTATTATGTCTTATGAATTTTCATATTCACTACTCACCATTTGATAATTTTTATAAATATGATAATGATAATAGCAGATTTACTTCGAGAGAAATTATAAAAATGCACATGTTGGTGTATAAATCGATAAAGACAAATTTTTTTTGCAAATTGCGCAACAATTGAAAAGAAAATGCTCGTTCATTGAAACGTTTCGAAGAAAACCAGTTGGTAACCAATTATAACTACAAGGATAACCCTTAAGCAAAACTATTTTAACAGCTTGTACTTCCCAATTAATTTCGAAAATTTTCTTTTAAAACACTAACCGATGATTTTTTTCTTTTAAAACCCTAAAAGCATGCAATCAGACTCTTCATTTACAAAATCAATCTCAATAAATCAAGGGGGACAGTGTGCTTATTTTTAAAATACGGAAATAGGTCAAATATAAAATAAGTTTAAGCTCAATAGAAAATTGATTTGTCAATAAGTTTCATGAAGATCTCCATTATCACGATCACACTCAACAGCGCACAGACGATTACCGATTGTATAGCTTCTGTCAACAATCAAACGTATAAGGATATCGAACATATCATTGTCGACGGGGGATCGGAGGATAATACAGTTAAACTTATCAGATCGCTCCCAAACCGGGTGAAAAACTTGGTTTCCGAACCAGACAAGGGTATTTATGATGCCATGAACAAGGGGATTTTGAGGGCTGCTGGAGATATCATAGGGATTTTGAACTCTGATGATTTTTATGCTTCAGATCATATTCTGGAACATGTTGCCTGCGCTTTTGCGGAAACCGGATGTGATTCATTATATGGCAACCTGAATTATGTGTCTGCCATAAATACTCAAAAAGTTATACGCTACTGGAAAAGTTCCAGGTTCGTACCCGGAAGTTTTGCCAAAGGATGGCACCCCCCGCATCCAACCTTTTTTGTCCGCAGGGAAATTTATCAGAAGTATGGATTTTTTGATACTTCATTACAAGTATCGGCCGACTTTGAGCTGATGTTACGCTTACTCGAGAAAATCAAGATAAGCTCTTTTTACCTGGATGAGGTTATCGTCAATATGAGAATGGGAGGTGAAAGCTCAGGTTCGTTGGCCAATATTCTTAAGGGTAATAAAAATGTCCTGAAAGCTTTCAAAAAAAATAAAATTCCTGTATCGCCGTTTTATCTTTTCCTGCGGTTTGCCCCCAAGATCAGGGAATTTTTCAGTCATCCGCCGACAGATTGATAAAAAAAGATACTTTCGTTGTAAAATGAAAAATTTGACTTTCGGAGTCGGCTCAAAATATGATAAAAAATGAATAACAAATATAAAACGATCAAAGGAAAAAATGTTAAGGGGAAGAATACGAAATCATCCCCGGCAAACCATTTGGCAGTTTCCATTTTTCCCTACACCCTTCTCCTGCTTGCTTATGGCTTTGTGACGGTGCTTACGCCCAACCTGGACACCTTGGATTCAAATGGCCCGAAATTTCTGTCTTTGGCCATTCTTAACCTGGTCGGTTTTACTTTTATCTTGTCGCGGAAGGAATTCCGGCGAAATAACGACCTTCAATGGATTTTTTTCAGGAACCCGGTTGGCATCGTCTATTCCCTCTTCCTGGTTGTTGCCTTGCTTTCCTTTGTAAATGCCCTCAACCTTTTTGAATCGATCATCAATTTTTCAAAGCTGATCACGCTCTTTACCACAGCTTATGTTGTTTCGGTCATCCTTCGCGTCAACAAAAAAAGCCTGACCTATCTCGCAACGGCGCTTTCATTGTTGTTGATTTTTGACAGCCTCACGGTTTTTTATAACATCATGGAGTCGGTCCTCGCGGGAAAGGGCCCTTCCATATTTGAGATCAAATCGGTTTATTCCAATAAAAATATCCTTTCCGCCTCCATTTTTGTTAAGATTCCATTTGCCCTGTGGTTGCTGACCTTTGAAAAAAAATGGCTAAAAGTTGTCGGCGTTGTTTCACTTTTTTGCGCTTTGCTGGCCACCCTCTTCATGAGCACGCGGGCATTTTATATCGGTTCGATCATGCTGGCTATCGTCTATGTGCTCTTCAAAGCCATACAATACCACCGAAAGCAACAAAAAAGGAAACTCATCACCCTTCTGGTTTCGGTATCGGCTTTAATCATTGCAGTTTTCCTTATATTCAATTACACGATTAAATATATATATCCAAATACCAACAAGGATGCCTACACGGTTGATTTCTTCACCCGGTTAAAAACCATCGGTGGAGGGGAAGCGGGACGGTTCAAAGCCTGGAACAATTCCTTAAAGCTGATCAGGGAGCATCCTGTACTTGGCGTAGGTACCGGCAACTGGAAAGTAGAGGTCCTGAAATATGAAAACCTTACCAGCCCTGATTATATATATTTGTATAAAGGCCATAATGATTTTTTAGAGACTGCCGCGGAAACGGGTATTACAGGCGGGATCCTCTTTGTTGCCATTTTTATTTTAATCGGTTCCAATTTCATCCTTGCTTTTTTTCGAAAAGGATCTACCGAAGAAAGCTATAAATACCTCTTTCTTCCTGCTTTCGGACTTTTCTGTTATTTCTTCGATGCCTTTTTTAACTTCCCGGCCGACCGGCCCGAGATCTGTTCCCTCTTTGCCCTCTTTGTTGGCGCCGGAACCGCTTTCACCTCATCCCCTGGCCCTTCCCCTCAAGGAGAAGGGAGGATCCGGCGCCCGGCGTCCAATCTCATAATACTTATGTTTTTAATCCTTACGGCAGGCGCTATCTATGTTTTTTATGAGAACTTCATTTCTCTCAAACTCCAGCGCATTATCAAGGATGAGCAGATCATGGGGGCGCTGACCTCGCCGGCGGATAAGTTTTTAAAGGAATTCCCGGCCCTGCCCGATATCAATATCCAATGTGAGCCCATTGCCGTTCAAAAAGCACGTTATCTTTTCAACGAAAACAGGTTCAGGGAGATCATCGATGTGCTGAAATACGATAAATCAAGTCCTTACGATACCCGTCCGGAATTTTTCCTGGCCGTGGCTTATTCCAAATTAAACATGCCCGACAGCGCGATCTATTATTATAACATGGTATTCCGGCAAAAACCAATCTTTGCCAATAACATCACAAATATGTCGATCGAACTGGAAAAGAAGGGCAAGTACCAGGAGGGGCTGGATATAATCAATTCTTACATTGAAAAAGCCAATAAAGCCGGGTTGCCTTTAGATGCCGTGGTTTTAAAGCAAAAGAAAAATTTCGAAGAGAAGCTGATGGTCAAACGGGTGGAAAGTTTGTTTGTATCAGCCTTTGCCGCTTATGAGAAAAAGGATTATAAAACAGCCGAAAAATTGTTTTCGGAAGTGATTGCCAAAGAGCCGGATCTTCTATTAGCTTATGATTACCGCTCATTCTGCAATTTTTTTAACAAAAACTATCAGAGAAGTATTGAGGATATCAATAAGGTTTTTACCAGTGGGGAGCAAAAATCGAACCTCCTCAACCTGAGAGGGGTCAACTACCAGATGTTGGGGAATTTAGATGCTGCCTGCGCCGATTTTGACGCGGCCGGGAAGATGGGCGATAAGGACGGGACCAACAATTATGAAAAGTTCTGCCGAAAAGGTAAATGATAGGATGGGTCTCGCGAAAACCTCGTTAAATTTATGATCAGTTGAGCATCAGTCCCATGTCGGTAGCCACTTTTACCATTTGAGCGGTGTTGCGTACCTGAAGCTTTTTCAGGATATTGGTTTTATGCCTTTCGACCGTCTTGACGCTGATAAACAATTTTTCAGCAATTTCTTTGGATAGAAAGCCATCGGCCAGGAATTGGATGATCTCCATTTCACGGGAGGTCAGCGCCGAAGGATCTGGAAGTTCTTCCCCGGAAGCGTCGGTGGCAATAAATGTCATCATAGCCGACCGGGAAATATCTTCCGATAAATGGATGCCCCCTTCAAAAACAGTATTGATCGCCTTTTCCAGTTCAAGTTCTGTTGCGTTTTTCGATAAAAACCCTTTTGCCCCGGACCGGAACATTTTTTTAATAAACACGGGATGATCATGACAGGAAAGGACGATAACCTTGACCCAAGGCATCTTTTCATCGATAATCCGGGTGGTCTCCATCCCGTTCATTTTTGGCATACTGATATCCATCAGCACAATGTCGGGTTTTTCGCTTTCTAATTGTTTTAGAAGTTCAAGGCCGTTGAGGGCTGTCCCAACGACTTCGATATTGTCGATGGAATTGACCAAACCGGCCAACGATTGGAGAATGATCGCCTGATCTTCGGCGATCATGACTTTGATGGTTTTTTTCTTAGGTTGCATCGCGTTAGTTTCCTTGTGTAAAAATAGTTGAAATTTTTTGAAACTTTTTCTAATTTTCAGCGTATAAATTGAAGTATTGGAATTCGTTATTAAAATATTATGGTACTTTTGCTATGATTTTTTTTTAATACATTAACTATGGCTGATATTTCTGGTGCCTGTTTATGGAAAGAAAAGAATAAAATTCAATTCAGGCAAATGTACGTAAAAAACGACATATTCTGTGGGGAAAACTCCAAAATTCATAATTATTTTAATAAATTGTGAATATTTTGGATAAGTTTGCACTAATTTAGATAAAATTTAGGAAAGAACATGAATGGTTTATATCTTTCTTTTTCAATTCATTATGAAAGCGGGTGAACCCGCTGTTTTTACTTTATAACTAATTTAAAACCACATATATAGCCTGAAATATTTATAACAATCATCATCTAAACTAATAAACATGGAGACATTCTACAAAAAAAGATTAAAACTGAGGGATTTATTAAAGGTACCACCTTTAATACTGCTCTTGTTAACCGTCGCATTCGGTTATAATGCATCTGCGCAAAATTATAGTCCGCTTGCTCAAACAACGGCTGAAATATTTGTCAGCCCTGCCAGCATGTGTTCCGGATCTATGGCTACATTTACTTTAACCATAACCGGCGCCACTTCGGGTACGTTTACTATAACCTGGGCCTCGAGTGGGATCGGGGTAGGTTCCGGGGCTACTATGTCCGGAACTATAACAACCGATCCAACGACCTTTGATGTATGGACTTACACAGGAACCCTCCTTGGCGCCACTAATGTTACTATTAGCGATTTTTATTGGAGTGGGGGAAGCTGTATTATCGGCGCCAACAGTACCGCAACTGTTGATGTTTCAGTTGTTCCTGATGCAAATTTTCATTATTCTGCCGATTTATTCTGTTCTGATGACACAGACCCAACGCCAATTTTTGAAGATCTGGCTGAAGCCGGTACCTTTACCGCAGAACCAGCTGGATTGGTATTTGTAAGTCCCTCAACCGGGGAAATTGATTTATCTGCTTCTACGGCCAATACTTATACCGTAACCAACACGGTTGACGGAACAGGCGTTTGTGCCGGTCAATCGAAAACCGACTATTTTGTCGTTGAAATCAATGCTGTTGTCGGTAACCCCACGGCCATTGTGGGATCCACATCCATTTGCGCGGGGACTGCTTCATCTACTTATAGTACCACCGCTGCCGATGCAACAAGCTATTCCTGGTCTATTACATCTACGCCATCAGGAATCGGAACCATTACCGACCCAACCGCTAATCCGGTGACAGTAGATTGGACTGGCGATCCCGGAACTGCTACTATAACAGTGGAAGCTGCAAACGAATGCGGGATATCAAGCCCGACTTCAGCGCTTGTCACTGTCAATGCACTACCGACCGCTACTATCAGTGGCGCACTTACCATTTGTGATGGATCCTCGGCCGACCTAAGTGTTGCGTTGACCGGGACCCAACCTTTCGCGTTTATATATACAGATGGGACCACGCCGGTTCCTGTAAGCGGGATTACTACCAGCACTTATACCCTTACAGTTTCCCCTACCTCAAGTAAAACTTACAACCTCACAAGTGTAACCGATGCTACGACTTGTTCTGGCACGGTGACTGGTACTGCGACGGTAACAGTCAATCCGAAACCCAGCGCTATACTTACCCTTAATTCAGGATCCCCTTCAACTATATGTGAAGGGACCAGCACGACATTAAGCGTAGCGCTTACCGGAACGCCCAACTGGTCGATAACCTATACGGATGGGACAACACCTGTTACTGTCACTGATATCGCGACGAGCCCTTATACATTTGGGGTTAGTCCTACTTCCAGTATAACTTATACCATTACCAACGTAACTGATGGTAATGGATGTTCGAATATCGGATCTGGCAGTGTACTAATTACTGTAAACCCAAAACCCATCGTTGTTCTTACGCATCATCCGGAACCGGTTTGTGATGGAGATACCCTTTACATGAATGTTACACCGACCGACATGGTTAGATATGACTGGACTGGCCCCGGTGGCTTCGCAAGTACCACTACTGTTAACTATTTTGTACTTGCCCCGATGCATGCCACCAATGCTGGTACATATACTGTTGTTGTGACCGATAGCCACACTTGTCAGGGGACCGCTACAACAACAGTAACTGTTGTTGAAAATGTTGGTCATCCGATTCCCATTGTCACACCTCCTACCATTTGCCAGGGGACGGCTTTTTCACCATTCGCTACCTATGCTGCCAATGCGGCAACATATAGCTGGGCCGTAACGCCTGCTTCTGCCGGTACATTTACCCCAACGGCTACAACGAACATAGGCATTGTTTTCTTGGACTGGGATCCTGCCTTTTACGGCACGGCCACCATTACGGTAACGGCCTCCAATTCATGTGGGACTTCCACGCCGACCGAAACAGCGGTTGTTGTCAATCAAATGCCAACCGCATCCATTGTTTATGATCGCACTCCTTACTGTAGCGATGGCGGAACTGCCAGCGTTACTTTAACAGGAACCGGTCCTTACACGGGTGGAATTTATACTGCATCGGATGGATTGCCCATTGATGCTGCTACAGGGACAGTTACCCTGACGGCATCTTATGTAGGAACTTATACAGTAACGTACACCCTGGAGCCAGCGTCGCCCTGTTCAACGGTTGTCGCACAAACCAATATAACGATTACCCTGAAGCCTACTGCAAGTATTGCATATACAGGTGTTTCATACTGTAGCAATGCAGGAACGGCAACGGTTACCATTTCCGGTACCGGCGCTTACGAGGGTGGAACCTTTACCGCATCACCTTCCGGTCTTGACATCAATGCTTCAACGGGTGAGGTGACCCTGGCATCAAGTACGGCCAATACTTATGTTGTTACCTATACAACACCTGCCGCTGGCGGTTGTTCAGCCGCGACAGCAACAGCATCCATTACGGTTACATTGATGCCGGCCCCTGCCATCGTTTATAGCGGAACTCCTTATTGTTCTGATGAAGGGGTTGCCGAAGTAACGCTGACCGGAACAGGCGTCGTTACGGGTGGAACTTACGATGTATGTGCTACAGAAACTGGTGGATTGGTCATAGATCATACTACCGGCGCTGTTAACCTGGCCCTAAGCACACCCCACACGTATGTTGTTTGTTATACAATTCCTGCCAGAGGTGGCTGTGAAGCGATAACTGCAACGGCTACCATTACCATTACACAAAAACCAAGCGTTGCCATCTCTTATGATGGGACTCCTTATTGTTCAGACAGGGATCCAGCAACGGTTACCTTTAGTGGGGGAACCGGCGCCTGGACAGGTGGGATATTCAGCGCTCCTGCTGGCCTGGATATCAACAGTACATCAGGAACAGTTACGATAACAACCAGTACTGCTGGTGCATATTTGGTTACCTATACCATACCGGCTTCGGGTGGCTGTCAGGCTGTTACTGCAACAACAACCATCACCATAACCCAGAAACCAAGCGTTAAAATCGCTTACACAGGAACGCCTTATTGTACCAACAGTGGTTTGGCCACCGTTACTTACACAGATGGAGTTGGCGCTTATTTAGGTGGTATTTTCACCGCCTCATCGCCAGACAGCCCGGACTTTGTTGGATTGGATCTTAATCACACAACGGGTACTGTAACATTGACCACAAGCCATGCCGGCACTTATATCGTTACCTATACCATTCCTTCAGGTAGCGGTTGTGATGCAGTTTCAGTAACGACAACTATTACTGTTACAACATTGCCGACAGCTGCCATTAGCTATCCCGGAAACCCGTTCTGTTCAAGCGTTGGCATAGCTTCGGCTGAATTAACAGGTACTGGGGCTTACACAGGTGGCACCTATACGGCTGCACCTGCCGGTCTTATGATCGACGATGAAACAGGCGTAGTTGACCTGATGGAAAGTACAGTGGGTACTTATATTGTTACCTATTCCACTCTGCCATCCGGTGGATGCTTAGCCGTGACGGCAACAGCAACCATCACAGTGAAATTTACACCTGAAGCGCATGCGCACAACAGCGGACCGGTTTGTGTCGGAGATGCTATATACTTATGGGGAACCCCCTTCAATATGGCAACTTACGAATGGACTGGACCTGGTTCTTTTAGTAGCAGCAGCGAAGTAAACCCAATTCAATTGTTTAACATGCAACTCGCTAACGCGGGAACGTACACATTAACAATTTATGCGTTAAATGGCTGTTATACAACAGATACCACGCACGTAATTGTATATGACGGTATCGATACCCCGGTTATTCCTGTCGGGCCTGAATCACTTTGCCAGGGCACTGCAACCTCAACCTATACCACTTCTTCCGCAAATGGCACTACCTATACCTGGTCAGTTACCGGTGAAGGAAATACCATCGAGGGGACTGGGACTACTGGTTTGGTTACCTGGGATCCTGATTTCTATGGCACAGCAACAGTAACTGTTTCAGCTACCAATGCCTGTGGAACCTCACCTGAAGTTTCAAAGACGGTGACGGTTATCCCGGTTGTCGGAACACCGATTTTTACGGATGGGCCTACTACCCTTTGCCAAGGGACTGTTTCTTCGACCTATACTGCTTCTGCGGCTAATGCCACGAGCTATTCTTGGGGTTTATTACCTGAAGAAGCTGGAACACCTCTCTCAGGAGCAGGATCCTCATTTACAGTTTACTGGAACTCTGCATTCAGCGGAACGGCAACACTTACTGTTACAGCCGCTAATTCGTGTGGCTCAAAATCATCTTCCGCCCTTATTACCGTGAATCCTTTACCAGTAGGCGCTATCTCCGGATCACAGTCAATCTGTGCCGGTGGTTCGACCATACTGAGCGTAGCGCTCACAGGAACTGCTCCATGGAGTATCACTTACACCGATGGGGTTTCACAAACTACTGTACCCGTAATCGCTGAATCACCTTATACATTCAATGTTAATCCGGCTGCAACCACAACCTATACCCTTTTAGGTATATCGGATGCTCATTGCACGGGTATTGTTGATGAAGGTCATACCAATGCAGTTGTAACAGTTTGGCCTAAACCCACAGCGACCATCAGTGGATCAGGTACGATCTGTGTTGGTGAAATTGTTCCTCTGAATATAGTGTTGACAGGGACTTCCCCGTGGACGTTCCATTATACAACTGGAGAAGGGACTGTTACGGTAACAACAGCAACAACACCTTATATACTTAACGTAAGTCCGGTTGTTACTACGACCTATACCATTACCGATATAGTTGATGCGCATTGTTCGAATAACACAGGTGAGGGAAGTGCAATTGTTATTGTACATCCGATACCTGAAGTTGATGCTATAAGCAACTCTCCGGTATGCTTTGGTAAAACACTTATCTTAACTGGCATTCCGTCAGGTTATCAGAATTATGAATGGAATGGTCCCGCAGGATTTGAGATCTCAAGTACTGTGTCCCATGTTGAATTGAGCCCGATGGGCAATGAAAATGCCGGATGGTATTATCTAACCATTACCGATCTGAACGGTTGCCATAATAACGACAGTGTTTATGTTGAAGTTGCCCCGATTACAGTTGGCGGCGAATTAACTGGCGGAACCACTGTTTGCTCAGGCGAAAATGAGACCCTGCTTACCTTAACTGGTCAGACCGGGACTGTTCAACGTTGGGAATACTCCTATAATGATACCGAATGGTTCACCATTGAAAATGGAACAACCACATACACTGCAACCAATCTTACAGAAACAACCCACTTCAGGGTCGTTGTGAAGAGTGGTACTTGCGACGAAGCATATTCGGAAGAAGCTATTATTATAGTTAATCCGGTTTCTGTTGGTGGTATCATGACAGGTGGAACTACCGTTTGTGCCGAAATTAATTCAACAGAACTGACACTCACGGAATATACCGGCAACATTTTAGGCTGGGAATTATCGACCAATGGAACGGATTGGTATTATATTGCGAATACCTTCCCAACCTATACCGTAACCAACCTGACCCATACAACGCAATACCGCGCTGTGGTTAAGAGTGGTGTCTGTCCGGAAGCAAACTCATCTGCAACCACTATAACGGTTAACCCGTTGAGCGTTGGCGGAAGCGTTGCTGAAAACCAGACCGTATGTTATGGTAACCAACCTGAAGAGGATCTTATCCTTAGCGGTAATACGGGTGATGTTGTAGAATGGCAGATGGATGATAATCCTGAATTTACAACGCCGATCACCATTGAAAATACTACGAACACATTATTGGCAACACAAATTGGAATTCTTACAGAAACCTCTTATTTCAGGGCTGTTGTCCAAAGTGGAGATTGCGAACCCGCCAATTCAGAATATGCTGAAATTCTGGTATATCCTGAAAGCGTCGGAGGCACAGTATCCCCGGACGAACAGACTATCTGCTACATGACACAACCTGGTACTATGACATTAAGCGGTCAGACAGGCAGTGTAGTGAAATGGCAGAAAGCCCTTGATGCTGAATTCACTGATCCCATTGATATTGCCAACACAAACACATCTCTCGTTGGGGCACAGGCTGGTACTTTGACTCAAACTACCTATTTCAGGGCTATTGTCCAAAGTGGCGAAGGATGTACCGAGGCTTATTCAACCGGAGCTGAAGTGATCGTAAGACCATTTATCAATCCGATCGCATACAGCAATTCACCGGTTTGTCTTGGATCAACTTTGGTCCTGACAGGAATGCCTGAAACTGGAATTCAGACTTACCTCTGGACAGGTCCAGCGGGATTTGAAATCACAAGTCCGGTAAATGTAATCACTTTTACACCGATGACGGAAGCCAACGCAGGTACTTATTGGCTCACAGTCATTGACGAATTCGGATGCCAGGCTACAACCTCAACCGAAGTCAGTGTGGCCTCGGAGACTATTGGTGGTATTGTTGCTGAAAATCAGACTCTCTGTAGTGGTGAAATGCCTGCTGACCTCACTTTAACGGGTAATACCGGTAGTGTGGTTAAATGGCAGGAAGCTGACAATACGGAATTTACTGATCCTATTGATATCAATGTTACAGCGACTGTATTACCCGGCTATATCATTGGTAATCTTACTGAAACAACCTATTTCAGGGCTGTTGTCCAAAGTGGAAACTGTCCACCGGCTAATTCTTCTTATGTAACTATTACTGTCAACCCGATCCCACCCGCGCCGATTGTTACAGTAGCCAATGAATGTGGCTCCTCTGTGCTAACGGCTAGCGAATATACAGGTGATCTCTTATGGAGTACCGGTGAAACAACTGAATCCATCACAGTAGTTGAAGCAGGTCTTTATACGGTAATTCAGACTTTAGAAGGATGCGTAAGTCCTGAAGGAAGTGGAGAAGCTGTTCCTAAGGTTATTCCTGAAGCTCCTGTTGTAACAGTAGCCAATGAATGCGGCTCCTCTGTACTGACGGCTAGCGAATACACGGGTGAACTTTTATGGAGTACCGGTGAAACCACTGAATCCATCGAAGTAACAGAAGTAGGTGTTTATACTGTTAACCAAACTGTTGAAGGATGTGTAAGTCCTGAAGGTAGTGGCGTAGCAGAGCCAAAAGTCATACCTACAGCGCCTGTTGTTGAAGTAATAAACGAATGTGGATCTTCTGTACTGACGGCTAGTGAATACACGGGTGATCTCTTATGGAGCACTGGTGAAACCACTGAATCCATAATTGTTACTGAACCCGGAGTTTATACTGTTACTCAGATTATTGAAGGATGTATAAGCCCTGAAGGTAGTGGCGAAGCTGCTCCGTTAGTAGTGCCTGAAGCCCCTGTCGTTACGGTTGAAAACAATTGTGGAAACTCTGTTTTAACGGCAAGCGAATATACTGGCGCCCTGTTATGGAGCACTGGTGAAACAACTGAATCCATCACTGTTACTGAAGCTGATATCTATACAGTTGTACAGGAAGTTGGAGGATGTGTAAGCGCTGAAGGTAGTGGCGAAGCCGCTCCCAAGGTCATTCCTGCCGCTCCTGTAGTAACTGTCTTTGACAATGTAGGTTATTCATTACTTACAGCATCCGGTTATACCGGTGACCTGTTGTGGAATACCGGCGCTACTACCGAACAAATTACGGTAAATGTTGCTGGGACCTATTCTGTAATACAGACTGTTGAAGGATGTGTAAGCCTACCTGGTTACGGCGAAGCTAACCCCATCCCGGCTCCTGCTACCATCGCCGGTTATGTCCAATACTTTAATCCGTATCTTACAGGAATGAATGGCGTAACTGTCGGATTGTACAAAGACGGTTTACTGATTGCCAGCAAGGTTTCCGCTCCGAATATGAGCAGCGGTAAAGCTGGTTACTACCAATTTGAAGATGTTCCTTCAGGCGCAGAGTATCAGTTGCGCGCCAATTATGGCGGAGCCTGGGGCGGTAACAATGCAACAGACGCTTTATTAGTCGAGTTGTATGTATCCGATCCGGTAACCTACCCGTTAACGGGCCTGAAGTTAGCCGTTGCTGATGTAAGCAATGAAGGCAACATTTCTGGTCTCGATGCTTTGTATATTAAATCGCGCGTTGTTGGCACAATTTCAGCATACCCATCCGGTGACTGGAAGTTCGACAACCCAACCTTTGACATTCCGTTCGGTACCACCGAATTCACTCAGAATACTGAAGGATTGTGCTTTGGCGATGTCAACGGATCGTATGTTCCGACCGGCGTGAAGGAAGCTTCATTCCTGGCAGTTGTTAACGATGGCGTTCAGAATGTTGAGGTCAATGAAACCTTTACTTATGATATCCGGAGCAATATGGTTGCCGACCTTGGAGCTATGACCCTCTTTATGAGCTATGACCAGAACCGTTTCGAAATCGAAGGTATCAATACTTCCCTGGAAGGAATGAAGTACCGGATTGAAAATGGCGAGGTTGCTATGGCATGGTCAAATACCAATCCTCTTATGACCAGCGATAATGATCCTATCCTCTCGTTGCAGATGAAGGCAAAAGAAACCATCACTGAACCCACACAGATCTTTACGATCAATCCGGGAAGTGAATTCGCCAACATTAAAGCGACACGTTATAACAACTTCGACCTGAAGATGTCTGACGTTGTTGCCGGTGCAACCAACAAGGAATTCTCCATGTCCAACTATCCGAACCCGTTCAAGAATACAACGGAAATCGTGTATGTGCTGCCTGAACAGGCTACGGTCACGTTAATGCTCTCCAATATGTTTGGTCAGCCGATGCGTACGCTGGTTAATACTACCCAGAATGCTGGTACGTACCGTGTGATTGTGGATCCAGTCGATGTTAATCTGATGCCGGGTGTTTACCTGTATACGATTAAAGTAGATGGTGTGACCACGTCCTTTAACAAGACCAACAAAATGTTGTTCACACGATAAATACGGATGATGAAAAGGAGGCGCCTGATTATCACGGTGCCTCCTTTTCATTCTTAATTTTCAAATGATATTAAATCTACACTCCAGCTACCAAAAAAATGAACAGGGATTTTTTTTTAATGATCTTTTTGTTCTTTTTCGGCGCTGCCTTTTCTGCGCAAACCCAGAGCCTTACTATCAGTAAGGTTCCGGGGTGCTCAGAACAGGAAGTTTTACTGCCGGTTACGGCAAAAAACCTATCAGATATCGGATCCATTACCTTATTTTTTAAATTTGAATCATCCAATCTTACTTATATTTCCTTGCTGAATATCGACCCCCAGTTAGAAGAATTAATCCATTATAATTATATTTCAAATCCTCCCCGCCTTAATGTGGTGTGGAGTAATACCGATCCCGCCAATTTTTACGATTCTAAATTTTTTGACCTGAACTTCCATTATACGGGTGATTTATGCCCGGTTACTTTTGGAGAAGGATGTGAAATTGCGAATACCTCCTTTGAAATACTACCTGTAACCTATATTAACGGGCAAGTTGAGCCAGGGGATCCTGTGATTACATATCAGCCCGGGAATATTACTATAAAAGCTGGTGAAAATGCCTCTTTTCAGATCGTTGCATCAAATGCTGATGGTTATGCCTGGAACGAAAGCAAGGATCAGGGACTAAACTGGAATACGCTGGAAGATGGATCGCGTTATATGGGGACAAATACCCAACAGATGACCATTACCGGAGTACCGGTTTCTTACTCAAACAATCAATACAAATGTATTATAAACCATGCTGATTGCAGCAGGGTTTCTGAAAATGCCATTTTATCAGTTGATTCGAATATGGCAATCAATGAATTACAAGGCAACGGGTTATGCCTTCTTCAAAACAAACCCAATCCGTTTAGTGAATCGACAATCATTGAATTTTATTTGCCCGAAGATGGGATTGTTAAGCTGAATCTCCTGAATCCATTAGGAAAATTGCTCGACGTTTTGATGGAAAGTATATTAACAAAGGGAATGTATTCCATCGCGTACAATGGATACACTTTACCAAAAGGCATTTATTTATGCCAATTGGAATTTGATAATGAATCGACACACAAATCAACCTATCATAAACTCATTAAAACATAGCAAAAAATCAAACCATATATACTCCTGTAACTTATTATAAATGAATTTATACATAAATCTATGAAAAATAAATTGACTCTTTTAACAGTTCTCTTACTCCTGTTTGGATCTGCTTCGTTTAGTCAAACGGTGAAGCTGGATTCAGTTTCGGCCTATCCGGGTGAAAGCGTTATTGTGCCCCTTTCAGTGACCGGCTTTACGGGTATCGGATCAATCACTTTTCACATCCGTTATAAACCCAGTGTCCTGACTTATACCAATTTCACTTCCACTTATTCTGGATTTACTGTTGGCGCTACCGATTCAACAATTCATATTGTATATGTTGCGCCAGTGCCTCCGGGAAGCTTTAATTTTTCGGATGGGATTCTGCTGAATTTGCATTTTAACTATGCCGGGATGACTAACAGCCCCCTGAGATTTTTAGGGTCATGTGAAGTCACAAGGGGATTTACCCCAATCTATCCGGCTTACACCAATGGCGCGGTACTTTTAAATACCGAACCAATCCATAAAGCGACCATGATGAATTCAACCGCAGACCCGGCTGGGAATGTTGCGGTTCCTTTAAATTATGAAGATTTTGATGCCAATGTTGGTTCCATAACCCAGGAAATTCATTTCGACGCCGCTAAACTTGCTTTTGTTTCCCTGGAACCCATTGGTAATTTAGTGGGAGCCACAGCCAATGCAGTAGGCGATGTTGTGACTATTGTATGGACTGATATAGATGGAAAAGATATTAATTTTCCGGATAATGGATTTATCCTTCATTTTGGATATACACAAAGCCGGACTGAAACAACGCTGGAATTTTATCCGGGATGTTCTATAACAACCAACACCGGAGAGATCCTTCCGGTAACCTATCAGAATGCCATTGTAAATCCCGGGGAGGCTACTTCCTTTGCTGAAATAGGGTCTTTCGCTGGAGTACAACAAGGACAATCGTATGATGTACCTTTACTATTTTCAGATTTTCCAAGTGGAACCAATGGAACCGGCGCCGTGACAGTTTCCATCCAATATGACCCGACTAAAGTTATTTTTTTAGGGGAAACGGATAATATTCATGGAGCTATGGTCAATAACATAGGGTCCAAAGTTATGATCGTATGGTCGGATATTTCCGCTCCGGACATTAACGGGGATTTTCTGAAATTAAAATTTCAATATATTGGAATTACCCCTGCTGACTTTACTTTCGGAAATGAATGTGTTTTCTCTTTAATATCCGGCGCACCGATCGTTGTAGGTTATACTGATGGAAAAATGGTACCGGGCGAAAATAACGCGAAAGCGATTATCGGGAAACGCGACTCGCAGGCAGGCGCCGAGGTGTTTTTACCTGTTTATTTTTCCGGGCTCCCAGCCATGGGCGCCGCGACCATGTATATAAATTATGATTACGATAAACTGACTTATCTTGATGTCCCTGATACCTGTAACCCTTATCATGCCATGGTTGCTATTGATCCGGTAACCCATAAGCTTTCAGTGGTTTGGTCAGGTCTTAATACGGATATTAACGGAACATTCCTGAAATTTAGATTTTTTGTCAATATAGGCGGATTTGCGCCTGTCACTTTTGCTGAAGGTTGTGAATTGGCCAATGGTATTGGTCAAATCATTCCAACAACCTGGATCAACGGTGGGGTAAACTGTCCGCCTTTTGTTCCTGGCGCCATAGAAGCTTCTGAAGTTGTTTGCTACGAAGGAACATTTGCACCGATGACAGGCGTTGCGCCTACCGGTGGGACACTGCCTTATTCTTATCAGTGGCAAAGTTCTGTTGACGATGTTGAATTTTCAGATATTCCCGGAGCTGTTGAACTTAACTATGCCCCTGAAGGAACTTACACATCTACGGTTTTTTACCGGTTAAATCAATATTCGGCTCATTTTGAGGATCCAATGGTGACGACAAACGAAGTAGAGAAAGAGGTTGCCGGTGATTTCATGCCAGGAACCGTATCGGGTGATCAGACTATTTGCTATTATACCGCCCCTGAACTGCCCCTCACATCTGAAGGTATTACGGGAGGAATTGAACCTTACAGTTATCAATGGTATAGTTCAACCGACGGCCTGGAATGGATGCCTATTGAAGGAGCGACAGAAGATACTTATCAACCTGACACATTGGTTGAAACTACCTATTTTAAACAACTTCAGACATCTTTTGGGGGATGTGGTTCTGAATTTTCAACCAACATGGCTGTCATAACAGTCAACCCCTTACCCACGGCAAATATCAGCGGCACAAACAGCATATGCTACGGATTTGGCGCCCAACTCACTGTTGACCTTACCGGGACGGCGCCATGGGATTTCACCATATTTGATGGGGTAACTTCTTATGAAATAGTAGGAATTACTGAAAATCCTTATCCTTTTATTGTTTATCCTGATGGCACGACAACCTATACCATTACAGTAGTATCTGATGCCAATACCTGTTCAAATATAGGGACGGGAGAAGCTGTTATAACGGTAAACCCCTTGCCCACGGGCATACTCAGTGGGACATCTACCATTTGTGCCGATGCTGTTCCGGTTGACCTCACTGTAGCGTTGACGGGTACAGCGCCCTGGAGTATTACCTATTCCGATGGTTCCGTTTCTACAACTATTGAAGACATCGCTGAAAGTCCTTTTACTTTTGAAGTAGCTCCGGCTGTTACCACAACCTATACTTTATTAAGCGTAAGCGATGCTTTATGTACAGCGGTCGGCTCCGGCGAAGCAGTGGTTACTGTTAACCCATTGCCCACAGCGGCCATCAGTGGCACAACAAGCGTATGTTACGGATTTGGCGCCCAACTAAGTATTTATTTTACGGGCACGGCCCCATGGGATTTCACCGTATATGATGGTGTAAATTATTATCCGGTGGTGGGGAATATTGAAAACCCGTATACTTTCATTGTCTATCCTGATGCAACATTGACCTATA
>Ga0172381_10002842_pt1 | contig 18695 bp, 21 predicted proteins | sample Leawel6488metaG_FD_119754 | JGI IMG/M metagenome (GOLD analysis project Ga0172381, IMG submission 119754) | Leachate microbial communities from a municipal landfill in Southern Ontario, Canada - Leachate well 64-88 metaG | ecosystem: Engineered > Solid waste > Landfill > Unclassified | place...
AATACCACATCAACCATTGCTTTTAATTCATCTGTATAAGAGACTTCTTCCGGTATAGGATTCAATAAAAACACTTTTTTATCATTGACGTGAGCGAAACCTATTTCCATTAAAACATTGCCACCGATATAATTCCTTATACCTTTCTTATCAAAATTTAAAACTAGAACAGCGTCGCCGCTAACGATGGCATTATAATACCATTTTATAAAACCGTATTCTCTTTTGACATTCGCGTGTTCGGTTTCAATTCTTTTCATTAATTCCGGCGCCCTACCAGCAGCTAATTCTTCATAAACCTGATTAATAATCGCTTCATGACCCATTTGGTTCAGCTTATCTCTGAATTCAACCATTTCCTTACGAAAAATTGAACTCCCAAGAATAGTAATTTTCATAGAATTAACTTAATAAATTTAAATCGCCGTTTAATATTGCCGGCTTGGCTAGCTGGATCTCTAAAGAATACCTTATATCCTCAATCTTTGGTGGGGGATAAAGTAAAAAGATCTTTTTCTTAAAATGCTGAGCTATCCCTATTTCCATCAAGGTAGCCCCGCCTATATATCCTTCAATGCCTTTTTTGTCATAATTTAAAACTAAAATAGCGTCGCTATTAGCGACACTATCAAAACACTCTTCTTGAACGTTCGTCCTCAAACAATGCTCCATATCCATACTTAATTCGGGATTTTTCACACAATCGTGTATATCAGAAGGAACCGATACAATATGCCCCATTTTTTCAAGCCTGCTCTTGGTATCAAGCATTTCTTTTGAAAAATACATACTTCCACAAATTGCAATTTTCATACATTTGAGCCGAGAGAGGGATTCGAACCCACGACCTACTGTTTACAAAACAGTTGCTCTGCCGCTGAGCTATCTCGGCAGGTTTTTATCATCAGCAGGTTTTTTCACCTCTTCCCAATAATTATCTTCTCCAAGCTTTTTTTCCTGCTGTTTTTTCTTTAAATGCTGAAGCCATTTAAAAGTTTTATTCTCTGTTTTTAAAGTTAGAATTCTCACCTTTGAGATTAATTTTTGCAAAAATAATTCGTAAGAAAAATTTTTGAGAGGATTATGATATTTGGCTTTTTCTTTTAATTTTATCAAAAGTCTATTTTCGCCTTTTACCGGTAAAACCTTGGGCAAAGAAAACAAAACTGGTATTTTACGTAAAACAATAAGCAATATACCGGTAAGGCTTAATAGAGAGATGATTATTGCTACTAAATTAAAGCTCATATTTTACGCTTCTCTTTACGACGATGTTTTCCCTTAATTTAGCAACGCATTCGCTGATTAAATCTTTTATAGTTTTAGAAGGATCTTTTATCCAGGACTGATCCAAAAGAGGTGTTTCATCTGGGAATCCGGCTACCTGCAAACAAATTTCGTGAGCCAGATTCTTAAAATCTGGGGACTCAGCCACAAAATCCGTTTCGCAATTTAACTCAAGCAAAACTCCAATTTTTTTATTAGGATGAACATAACAATCTATTATCCCCTGATTCGCTTCGCGGCTGCCTTTCTTCTCGGCTAATTCTTTGCCCATTTTCCTTAAAATTTCCTTGGCTTTCCCAAAGTCTCCATTTGCTTCAAGCAACGCCTTCTTGCATTCCCCTACCGAAACCTCTGTTTCTTCCCTTAGCTTTTTGATCTGGTCAATTGAAATCATTTTATTTAGATATAACTTCTTTTATCTTATTTAAAATATATTTTACTGAAGAGATAGCATCATCATTAGCCGGAATCGGATAATCTGCTAATTCCGGGTCTACATTTGTGTCGGCAATACCTATTATTTTAACCCCTTTCATTCTGGCTTCTTTTACGGCTAAAAGATCTTTTTTCATATCCAAAACTAATATCGCGTCAGGAAGCTTGGTCAAATTCCTTATCCCGCCGATCTTTCTCTCTAGAACCTGTAAAATCTTGTCTATTTTAGCTCTTTCTTTTTTAGTATATTTATCCAATTCCCCTTCTTTCTTTTTCTTCTCTAAACTCTTAAAATATTCTATTCTCTTTAAAATAGTATCAAAATTAGTAAAAGTCCCTCCAAGCCACCTTTCGTTGACGTATGGCAAATTACAATCTATGGCTAATTCTTCAACCATCTTTTTAACTTGGATTTTTGTTCCAACAACCAAAAGAACTTTATTTTCAGAAGCCAATTCTTTAACAAATTTTAAAGCTTCTTTCATTTTCTCCGCTGTTTTTTCCAAATCAAAAATATGAATAGTATTTCTAGTACCGAAAATATATTGTTTTATTTTAGGATTTATATTTGAAGTCCTATGGCCAAAATGTAAACCTGCCGTTGCCATTTCTTCAATGTTAACGTTAAAATCCTTTTCTTTTATTTTTTTCTCTGTTTCTGACATATTTTTATATATAGCATAACTTTAAAATCAAGACAAGGGATGTTGACTTTTTGGCTCCTCTTGGATATTATAAAAAGTACTTAAACTTATGGCAAAAAAAGAAATTCACCCTAAATATTACGAAAACTGCCGAGTCCAATGCGCCTGCGGGAATACTTTTACCGTTGGTTCAACTAAAGAATCTATTGAAGTTGAGGTTTGCTCAAAATGTCACCCTTTTTATTCCGGAAAGGAAAAAATGGTTGATACCATGGGACAAGTCCAAAAATTCAGGAAAAGACTGGCAAAGAAACAAGATTCTAAAAAGAAGAGGTAAAAATGGTTGATATTACATCAATCAAAAAAGAATACGACGATATCTTAAATCAACTCAGTGACCCTGAGTTGATTTCAAATTTTGATAAATTTGAAGAGCTTTCAAAAAGGAAAAGCTTTCTTGAAAAAATAATTGAGAAAGGCAAAGAAATTGAAACAATTAAAAACAGGATAGAGGAAAACAAAGTAATGATTTCTGCTAACGAGAGTCCCGATCTGACGTCTCTGGCAGAAACGGAAATAGCCCAATTCCAGGAAAAAGAAAAATTATTGGAAAAGGAGATGGAAAGCCTATTCAAAAATAATGAACCGCCTTCTGGTCCGCAGGCAGCGATTATAGAAATAAGGGCGGGAACGGGTGGCCAGGAAGCGGCCCTATTTGCCGGAGATTTATTCGAAATGTACAGCAGATACGCCCAGATTAAAGGATGGAAACAAAAAGTTCTTGATTCCAGGCCCTCCGACCTTTCAGGTCTTAAAGAAATAATTTTTGAGTTAAAGGGCGATGATGTTTTCAAAAAAATAAAATATGAGGGAGGAGTCCATAGAGTCCAAAGAATTCCCGCCACCGAAAAAAATGGCAGGATCCACACTTCCACTGCTTCAGTCGCCGTTTTACCTAAACCCAAGAAAACAGAGATTAAAATAAGGCCTGAAGATTTAAAAGTTGATACCTACCATTCTTCAGGGCCAGGTGGTCAATATGTAAACAAAAGAATGACGGCCGTAAGGATAACCCACCTGCCGACAGGGATGATTGTCGCCTCGCAAAGCGAAAGGAATATGCTTCAAAATAAAGAGAACGCTTTATCGATTCTCGAAGCGCGTATTTTAGAAAAAAAACTAAAAGAGGAAGAAACGAAAATGTCGGGGAAAAGAAAAACCCAGATTGGCGGAGCAAAAAGGGCTGAGAAGATAAGAACTTATAATTTCCCTCAGGATCGGATAACCGATCATCGCATTAAAAAAAGCTGGCACAATCTGGAAAAAATATTAAACGGGGATTTGGAGGAAATAATATCTGACATCCAAAAATCAGGCCTTGATTAATTACTTTTGCTAGATAAGGCTCCCTCTTCAAGATCTTTAATATCTTGCTCGTATTTTTTAGCAATACTTAAAACCGAATCGCCATAAAAGCGATATTTTGTATTTGTTGAACCGGAAAAATAAATTAAAGCAGCTCTCCATTCATCGGTATATTTTTGGGAATCTGCCCCATATTTCTTTAAATAAAGCGCTGCCGCCAAAAAAGAGTCTCTGATATCCCAGGGATCTGCCGATTTCCCGGTAATCTCTTTAACTTTTCCCGAATAAACTGACCAAGTGGTAGGAATAAATTGAGCTGGCCCCATTGCCCCGCCATATCCTCCGACGCTTGCTATAGGGCAGGAAACTGCCGTTGTAAAAGGGTCTATCCCCAATTCTTTTGTTATAGCCAAAAAATCATCTATATCTCCCCTTCTGCCAGATTTACCCATCGGCTTCATTACGTTTTTTACTACTGCCTCTGTTTTAATATTAACACCAGCTCCCGTCTCGGTATTTTTTAAATAACACTGACCGACGTTCTTTCCGATATTTGATTCTTGCGTCAAAACGGCAAGTAATAAAGCCGGCCTGACTCCAGTAAGACCAGAAACAAATTTAGCAATATCCAATGCTTCTCCGAAAGTCGGAGCCTTAGACACACCGACTATTTCAAAAATTCTAGAACGTATTTCCTCTGCTTTCTTTTTAGTTTCAGCCAGTAATTTCTGGTATTCTGACTCTTTTCCTTTAGTTTGTTCCAAAAGGACGTCTTTTTCTTTTTTGGTTAAAGCGCTATCCTGCATTTGAAGTTTTTGCATGGTTAAAATCTTTTCCAAATCAGATTTTTCATCATCTAAAGATCCTCTCTGGTCTTCTAGAGAGACTTTCAAGTTTTTAATTTCCTTTAGTAAGTCCTGATTTTTAGAATTTAGAATCTCTAAATTGACCAAATTATCAAAAAAATCAGAAATGGTTTTCTCGGAAAATAAAACTTCTATCAAAGATTTCTGATTTTGTTCATAAATACTCCTTAGAATATCTCCCAATTGTGCCCTGTAATCCTCAACTTTTGCAGATGTCTTCTCAATTGATTTTTCGGTGTCTTTTATTTGCAAACCAACATCTTTTATCATCACGTTGCTTTGTTGAATTTGAAGATTTAATTTACTGATTTTACTTTTTAAAATATTCACCTGGTTCTGAAGAGTCTTTTTCTCCTGCTGGGTCTTAGTTATATCTCCTTCATATTGCGTAATTTGTTCCTCTAATTTTTTGAGTTCTTCTTCTAGTAATTTTCGTTCATACTCAGCGGCAGATTCATCGTCAGAAGAATCTGTTTCGTCCGCCAGTATACTGGATGTAGCCTGCCCCTGATCGCTTTGAGCAAAAACAAAAAACCTCGCCTTTTCTCCAGAAAAAGCGAGATTTGATATTAAAGCAAAAACAAAGACTAAAGAAATTAGGAGGCCTAATTTTAGACTAGAAAAAGATTTCATAATAACCCTATGCTTTTTCTCCTTTTTGAGGTTCTATATCTTCCACTTTATCTTTTTTAGGCTTTTCAACTTTTTCCACATCCTCTACTTTCTCTTCAACAGGTTTAACCAATTCTTCCTCAACCTTTTCCAAAGGAGCGACAAAAGCCAAAATTAATTCCTTTTCCTTTAAAACTTTAACTCCATCAGGCAATTTTAAGTCTTTAACTAAAATATTGTCCTCAAAAGTTTTAAGCCCAGCAATATCCACTTTTATTTCATGAGGAAGATTCTGGGGCAAAGCCTTTACTTCCAGTTCGGAAAGATTTTTGATAAAAGTTCCGCCAAGATCTTTTACGGCAGGAGGTAATCCTTCATAAACCAATGGAACTTTGGCGACGATTTCTACATCTAAAGCTGGCTGGAAAAAATCAATATGAATAAATCTATCTGTTACAGGATCTTTTTGAACCTCATGAATCAAAACTGGTAGTTTTTTCCCTTCAACTTCTAAACTGATCAAAGAACTCTCTCCGGCTTCCCGATAAATTTTATCGAAATCTTTTGAGTCAGTCTCAATCCCCATATTTTTCGTCTTTGAGCCGTATAAAACCCCGGGAATTAAACCCTTATCTCTTAAATTTTTTACCTTCTTCCCGATATCTTTTCTAATTTTTGCTGTAAGCGTTAACATAGTTTAAATTTTATTAATTGAACCAAATAGTTTAATTTTATCCTCGACTATTTTTTGAACCGCTTCTATGGCTTCTGGAAGATATTTATAAGGAGTGATTTCTTCCGGTTTATCTTTCATGCTCTCTCCAAGAGCATTTGTAAAAGCCGCTCTTAACTCCGTATTGATGTTTATTTTGACAATTCCCAACTCTATCGCTTCCTTAATATCTTTTTCCTGAGTGCCTGACCCCCCATGGAGGACTAAAAATACTTTTTCTCCTACTTTATCTTTTATATCTTTTAGTCTTTTAAGATTAATATTGGGATCTTTTCCCGAAACCCCCATACCATGGAACGTTCCCACATTTATAGCCAAACTGTCTATTTTTGTTTCTTTTATAAATTCAAGGGCTTCCTCCGGACTAGTCAAATCTTCTTCTCTTATCTCGGGAATCTCTTTCAATATTTCGGAAGCTCCCGTTATAAAACCCACTTCTCCCTCAACAAAAACTTTCTTTTTATGTCCGTATTCCACCACCTTCTTAGTCATTTCTATATTTTCCTTTAAACTTAACTTTGAACCGTCGAAATGAACAGCGTCATACCCCGAATCGATAACCTCTTTAATATAGTCGAAATCCTTCCCGTGGTCAAGATTAAGAAAGACAGGAAGCTTATATTCCTTTCTGAAAGACCCTACTAAAGCGACAGCCTCTTTTGAGCCGATAAATTTACTTTCCCCTTCGGAGGTGCCTATAATAACCGGGCTTTTCAAATTTTGAGCGGCTTTAATTATCGCCCTCAAAGTCTCAAGGTTTGAAATATTAAACTGACCTATCGCCCATTTTTCCTTTTGCGCTTTTTTAAAATAATCTCTGATGGTCATATTTTAATTTGGCATTTTCCGCCAGAGCATAATTCTTTTTCTACTTTAACTTTCCGCCAGAGCTGCCCCTTCCCTAACAAGCCCTCCTTAGCACCAAATTTAGCGATATTATAGGCGGAATTAGCTATTCCCAGCTGTATAGCGTAGATTATGTCATCTTTCTCCATTATGCCTGCCATAAAGCTGGCGCCGAAAGTATCTCCAGCTCCTGTTTTATCAACAACTTTTAATCCTAAAGAAGGTGCTCTATATAAATACATTCCGTCAGAGACGACTACCCCTCCCCCTCCTTTTGTCATTATACAAATCCCCGAAACCAGTTTATCAAGTTTTTTGAATATCTCTTTTTCTTTTTTATAAGGAATTTTACAAAGAAGAGAAGCCTCTTCCTTGTTTAAAATTAAAATATCCACTTTCCCTAATATTCTCTTTAAGGCTGGCTGGGGCAAAGTCAGCTGATTATATCCCGGATTTAGAGCCACTTTAATATTATTTTTTTTAGCAAAATTCACTAAATCTTCCGTTAAGTTCGCTAATTTTCCTGCAAAAGGACCAAGATAAAACCATTTCGCATTTTTAATCTTCTGCCATGGGATGTCCTTTTTAGACAAAATATCTGAAGCTCCACGATAAACCAAAACCGTCCTGTCCTTCCCAGGATAAGTTAAAAAAACAGATATATTCGTCGGTTTCTCTCCGGTTCTTTTTACAAAATCGGTATTGATTTTAAACTTATCAAGTTCTTTTACCATTATATTGCCAAAACAATCATTCCCGACCATACCACAATAAGCGACTTTCAAGCCCAGTTTTGCCAAAACAGCTGCGCTGTTTGTTCCTCCTCCGCCTGAAGCCAAAATAATATCTTCTGATTCAATCTTTGAACCGTATTCAAAATAAATCCCTTTGCCCGTAGCAAATGTTTTGCTCAAGACCGGCAGGAATTTCTTGGATTTTATAAAAAGATCTTGGGAAGCCGAACCGAAAGTTATTACATCAAACATATTATTTGTTTTTTAATTGTTTCTCTTTGTTGGCGACTATAAGCGTAGTTTTGATTACCGTATCGGGATTCAAAGACATTGATTCAATCCCCTCTTCCACCAAAAACTCTGCGAATTCCGGGAAAGAACTTGGCGCTTCTCCGCATATGCCGCAATATTTTTTCTTTTCCCGGCAAATCCTGATTACTTTCGCAATCATTTCTTTTACCGCCTTGTCTCTTTCATCCCCAATATGGGAAATTAAAGCCGAATCTCTATCTAACCCCAAGACTAATTGAGTTAAATCATTACTGCCTATGCTCGTTCCGTCGAATATCTCCAAAAAATCTTTGGTTAATATAACGTTAGAAGGAATTTCACACATAACTATTACTTTTAAATTATTTCCTCCTAAACCGAACTTTTTTATTAAATCCAGTACTTTCTTTCCCTCATCTACGGTTCTACAGAAAGGGACCATGACCCAAATATTTTTAAGGCCAAAAACTTCTATTGCTCTTTTTAAAGCCTTACATTCCATCTCAAAAGCCGGCTTAAATTTTTCGTCGTAATATCTCGAAGCTCCTCTCCAGCCAATCATCGGGTTTGCCTCTTCTGGCTCAAAAAGATCCCCGCCCAACAACTGAGCATACTCGTTAGTCTTAAAATCAGAAAATCTGACAATCACAGGTTTCGGATAAAAAGCTGCTCCGATTTTCCCGACTCCCTCAGCCAGCTTAGATATAAAATATTCTTTCTTATCATCACAGCCTACGGTTATTTCTTCAATTTTCCTTTTTAAAACTTTACTTTTTAATTTATTAAAATTATATAAAGCCAAAGGATGAATTCTAATATCAGAAGCAATAATAAACTCTTCTCTGGCTAAACCCACTCCGGAATTAGGCAAAAATGAATTTTGAAAAGCGGAATCTGGCTGACCGACATTCATCATTATCTTTGTTTTTGTTTCCGGAATCTTCTTTAAATTATATTTTTTAATTTCAAATTCCAATTGACCGGCAAAAATAAATCCTTTCTGCCCACCTGAGCAATCCACGGTAATATTCTGACCCGCCTTTAAGATATTTGTAGCCTGTTTTGCTCCCACAATACAAGGAATTCCCAGCTCCCTACTTACTATTGCAGCGTGGCAAGTCCTGCCGCCTTCTTCGGTAATTATGGCTTTGGCCTGCTTCATAATGCTGGTCCAATCTGGATCTGTCATTTCGGTTACCAAAACCTGTCCTTGTTTAAAGTTTTTGATATCAGAGACATTAGGAATAATTTTTACCTCACCGGTAGCTATCTTTGAACCAATCGCCTGCCCTTCTAAAATAAGCTTTCCTTTTTCTTTTAAAACATAATGAGTGTAACTTTGATTAATTTTTGCCGTATGAATCGTTTCCGGTCTTGCCTGAACAATAAAAAGCCTCCCTGTTTTCCCGTCTTTCGCCCACTCAATATCCATTGGCTGTTTATAATGATTTTCGATATCGCAGGCCCACTTGGCAAGCTGTAAAACCTCTTCGTTGGTTATAACAAATTTATCCCGATCTTTTTTAGAAACCGGCAATTCTTTTGTCGTTTCTCCGCCATAAACAAGTTTCACTTTCTTGGTCCCCAAAGTTTTTGAAATTATTGGTTTAAACCCTTTTTTAAGAGTTGTTTTAAATACAAAAAACTCATCCGGTACAACCCTGCCTTTAACCACCATTTCCCCCAAACCCCAGGAGCCGTTAATCAAAACCACGTCTTTGAATCCGGTTTCGGTATCCAAGGTGAATATCACTCCCGAGGAACCCAAGTCCGACCTCACCATTTTCATAACTCCGACAGATAAAGCAATTTTAAAGTGATCAAATCCTTTTTCTTCTCTGTAGGAGATAGCTCTATCTAAAAATAAAGAGGCAATACATTTCTTAACTCCTTCTAGTACCTCTTTTTCTCCTTTAAGGTTTAGATATGTTTCGTGCTGACCGGCAAACGAAGCCGACGGCAAATCTTCGGCCGTTGCTGAACTTCTGGCGGCAACATCAGTATATTTCTCGTCATATTTTTCTGATAATTTGCTGTATGATTCCAATATTTCATTTTCTAAATCTTCTGGAAATTTTGATTTTAAAATCAGGCTTCTTGCCTCTTTACTGATTTTCTTCAAAGACTCGACGTCTTTTTTGTCTAGCTCTTTAAATATTTCTTTGAGCTTCGGCAAAAGACCGTTCTTTTCTAAAAAATACCAGTAAGCCCGACTTGTCGTCGCAAAACCATCAGGAACGCTTATCCCTTTTTTACCTAAGCTTGAAAACATTTCTCCCAGAGAAGCGTTCTTCCCACCGACCAAAGCAACATCATCTTTAGATATTTCTTTAAAAAATAATATAAATTTTTCTTTTTTAGATATCATAATTTTTTTGATTTTTTGGCTATCATCAATTCTTCGTCTGTTTTAATAACTAATATTTTTGTATTTTTTAAAATAGTTAATCCTCTTAAAATCATTCTTCTTATTTTCTGAGACCCCTCTCCAATTGCTCCGGTAAAAACTAACAGATCACATTTCCCCAACACAGCAAAATAAGAACCGATGTATTTTTGGATGCGATAAACAAAAATATCTAAAGCTAATTTGGCATTTTTATCTCTTTTCTTTATTGCCTTTAAAACGTCCTTCATCTCAGAAAAGCCGGAAATTCCTTTAATCCCTGATAAATTATTCAAAATTTCATTCAATTTTTGAAAAGAGAATTCTTCCCCCAATAAAAGCAATATACCTGGATCAATATCGCCGCTTCTTGTCATCATCACTAACCCTTCTAATGGAGTAAATCCCATAGAGGTATCCATAGCTCTTCCTGATTTAATAGCGGTTATGGAAGCTCCTCCCCCTAAATGACAGGTGATAATATTTAATTTTTTAAAAAACCGACCGATTTTTTTCGCTCCTTCTTTGGCAACATATTCATGAGATATACCATGAAAACCAAAACGTTTAAAACCATATTTTTTTCTTAATTGTTCAGGCAAAGGATAAACAGTGGTTCTTGCAGGAAGATTTTCAAAAAAACCCGTGTCAAAGACTGCAATCTCTTTGGCTTTGGGAAAAATCTTTAAACTGGCCTTAATGCCTAAAACGTTATAAGGGTTGTGGAGAGGAGCCAATTTGCTATATTTTTCCAGTTCTTTCAATATTTTTTTGTTAATTTTAATCGGCGCCCTGAATTTTTCACCACCGCAAACAAAGCGATGGCAAACTTTTCCAATTTCATCTTTAAAACTTGCCAATTTTTTCAATTCGTTTTCTAAAACCTTTGCGTATTCTTTTTTATTTCCTACCATTATTCTACCTTCCTTTATTAATTGAAGGTCTTTTTCAAAAAGCTTGTATTTTATTGATTGGGAACCACAATTTATAACTAAAATCATATTAATATTTCACCTTCTCCCTTACCGTTGATATTAGCCGCATTACCTTCGTCCGTGTCCAAATGTAAACGAAGCCGCGATTTTTCTCCAACTCGAACTATAACATTATGAAAAGTTATAGAACGTATGCCATTTACTTTAACCGAAACCAACATTTTGTCTTTTAAACCAAATTTTTTAGCTTCTTTGAAGTTACAATGAATATGTCGCCAAGCATTAATTATTCCTTGTTTTAACCTAATTTTCCCCTTCGGACCTATTAAAATTGCGCCCGGTGTACCTTTGATATCGTCTGAATTTCTGATTGGAGGATTTACTCCTAATAAAATTGTATCCGTTTTAGATAATTCAATTTGAGTCTCTTCCCGGACAGGACCAACTATCCTCAAATTTAAACTTTTTTCAGAATTAGCTTTAACCTCCAAAATTTCTTTTGCAGCGAAATCACCCGGCTGAGACAGATCTCTCAGTTTTTTTAGCTTATATCCTTTACCAAAAAGCAATTCTAAATCTTTTTGACATAAATGAATATGCATTGCCGATACCTCGATGATAATTTTTTCTTTCATTTTTTATTACTTATTTAATATTGCCAATTCTTCCTGGGTTTTTCGACTTACTTACATATTTTCTCGTTGTTCACTCAAATCCTTTTATTAAAATATCCGCCTGAATGGCATAAATTCTCTTTATTAATCATATTATTTACTTATTGTATCATAATTTTAAATAAAAAAGCTATCCTTTGGGGATAGTTTTTATAAAATATGTTCAATAAAAATTAAAGCTTCTTTCCTATATATTCAGCAAATTCCCCTAGCCTACAAGCATAAGCCCATTCGTTATCGTACCAAGCAACCACTTTCACAATATTATCGTTAACCATGGTCAAAGAAGCGTCCACAATCGCCGAAAAAGAATTCCCTGAGTAGTCAGAAGAAACCAGCTGAGCGTCTTCTATTCCCAAAATCCCATCCATCTCTTTTTGTTTACTTGCTTTTTTAAAAGAATAATTTACCTCTTCAGCTGTGGTATTTTTTTCTAATTCACAAATTAAATCCAGAACAGAAACAGTGGCAGTAGGCACTCTGAAAGCAATTCCGTCTAGTTTTCCTTTCAACTCAGGTATGACGTTACCGATAGCTTTTGCCGCCCCTGTAGTTGTAGGAATAATATTCAAGGCAGCCGCTCTCGCCCTTCTCAAATCTTTATGAGGTAAATCTAAAATCTTTTGATCATTAGTATAACTATGAATCGTCGACATAAATCCCTTCACAATCTTAAAATTGTCATTAAGCACTTTTGCCACCTGGGCCAAACAATTAGTTGTGCAGGACCCCATATCTACAATACTATCTTTCTTAGGATCGAATTTTTCTGCATTTACCCCCAGGACGTATGAAGGGATCTTATCTGGATTCTTTGACGGAGCTGAAATAATAACTTTTTTCGCCCCGGCTTCCAAATGTTTTTTAGCCCCTTCATAATCTGTAAAATTACCCGTACATTCTAAAACAACATCTACCCCTAATTCTTTCCAAGGAAGATTTATAGGATCTTTTTCGGCAAAAAATTTAGTATCTTGATTAATCGCCTTTCCATATATACCGTAAACAGAATCATATTTAAAAAGATGCTTTAGGGTTTCCGAATCGGCCAAATCATTAATAGCCACCACTTCTAAACCCGGATGATTATTTAAAATATTCCTTAGAGCAGGACGGCCTATTCTTCCAAACCCGTTAATAGCGATTTTTGTCATAATTAACTAATTTTAAGAAGTTTACAAATCTTTTCTCTATCAAAACCGACAATAAATTGTCCATCAATTTCAATAATAGGAACTGAAAGTTGACCGGTTTTCTCCACCAACTTATCTTTAATCTTCTCATCCTGAGAAACATCAATATCCTCAAAAGATACGTTTCTGTCCTTTAAAAACGCTTTCAAAGTATAGCAATAAGGACAGCTGGGCGTAGTAAAAACTTTTACTGTCATAGAAATTTATTGGGCGCAACCTCCGGCAGCGGCAGTAGTATTAGCGGTGGTAGCTTCTCCTAATCCGGGAGAGGCGGCATCTGTAGACAGAGTTTGAGAACATTCTGCCGGTGGCGTGTCAAAGGCGCCACAAACAACCTGTTTGAAGTTTTCCGGGGAACGATTGCCTACTTCAATAACTGTATCATTAATAACTATAGTCGGAGATCCCTGCACCCCATATTTTTGATTAAGATCGTCGTTAACATTAAATTTCGGGAATTGACCGGATACCCAGGTTGTTTTGTCGTTATATCCGGTAGTAACGCCGTATTTAGAATCTGTCGCCGATACACAGCTGTTAAGCGTTGAGGTATTTATATTCGCTTCAGTAAGACATTTGCTAGAATTACCATCTTTCACAAAACAACTAAGATAGGTCGCATACTTTCCGTTTTCATTTTTTTGGATACAATACTGGGTTAAATTTTCATCAATCTCCTTTTTCTCGTGCATTATATAGTTGACGAAATATATTCCCATAGTTGCCTTGCCTTTCAACAAATTATATACCGGCAAATACATTTTTTCAGCCTGCAGACCATAAGGGCAATAAGACATTACGAATAATTTAACGTCAACTTTATCGCTTTTTGGCGCTTCTTGAGCGGTAGTTTGCTGTTCCTGAGAGGCGGTACTGGTTGCGTCTAAAACAATAGCGTCTTGTGGCCATAAAAGCCTGCCGTCTTTTGTAATATAAGAATTGTATTCTTGGCCTCCTATACTAAGTTTAAATTTATATACACCACTTTCTTCGACAACACTCACTAAAGAAGCGGTAGTCCCCGGCTGCAACAAATTCTTATTGATATATTCTATCGCCTTTTTGGCTACTTTCTGACCGGAGCCATTTACGTTTTTATTAATATATATAAGAACCCCAGCGGATACCAATCCAACCGCGACAACTCCTAAAATAATATATTTTGTTAAATTCGGCATAGTCCTAACGACATGCTTGACGTGCCTGATAAATCTTTTGATCATATTTTTATATTATATTAATTATTATATTTGTAATATTACCATACTCCATATTTTTTTGTAAAGAGTTTAGAGAAACTCCTTGATTTCTATTCCTAAAGAATTATTAAGTTCATATACCAACGCACTCCCGACATCCATTTCAAAATTAATAATATCATCATCGGATATTTTTTCAATATATTTTGTTAGGGCCCTCAAACAATTGTGACTGGCCACTATTAAAACATTTTTTCCTTCTTTTAAATCTCTTTCGATATAAGTTTTATAAAAATGCACTGTTCTTAAAAACACGCTTTTTAAACTTTCTCCTCCTGGTGGTCTGGCGCTGAAACTTCTTCTTAACAATTTGAAATTTTCCTCGCCGTATTCTTTTTTAATCTCCTCTTTATTCCTGCCCTGCCATTGACCGTAATATCTTTCGTTAATCAACTCTGAGACATAAACCGGAAAATAAGCGCTTTCTTCCTTAAAAATCCCCCAGTCTTTCATTTTACCCTTATCTAAATGAATAAAAACAGGATATTTATCCCCTTCTCTAAAAATTTTTGCTACACTGTCTTTATTTCTAAACAAACAAGAGGAATAAATTTTATCAATCTTAAAACTGGAAAGTTTCTGGAAAACTTCTTTTGCTTTATCATCTGCGTTCTTTGATAAAGGAACATCAACCCAACCAGTAAACCTGTTTTCTAGATTCCACTGCGATTGAAGATGCCTTAACAATATCAGTTTTGACATAATTCTTTCTCTATTTTTTCTAATCTATTGTATTTTACCATTCTTTCTTTAGGATAGGGAGCCCCAGACTTAATAAAATCAGCTCCTATCCCCACAGCCAAATCAGCTATAAAATCATCCTCTGTTTCCCCCGCTCTGTTGGACACCATAATTTTCCAGCCAAAAGACTTTGCCAACTTTGCCGCTTCTAAAGTTTCCGTAACAGTACCTATTTGATTTGGTTTTAAAATTAAACCATTGCAAGCATTTTTTTCTTTAGCTAATTTTATCCTTTCAATATTAGAGACAGTAACATCGTCCCCAAAAATTGTAATATCTTCCCTATCTAACCCAAAAATTCCCTTAAAATCCTCTTCAAAAAAAGGATCTTCAATAGAAGCAATGGGGTATCGCGATATAATATCCTGATAAATATTGACCAATTCTTCTCTCGGAACGGATTTCCCGGCAATATTATAAAAACCTTCTTTATAAAAACTTGAAGCAGCAGCATCTATAGCAATCTTAATTTTTTCCCCTTGCCCAGCCACAATTACAGAATCCAGCGCTTCGTAAATATCCGCGGGACCGGAAAAAGCCCCCTCCCGGCTTAATGAAATATTCTCTTTCCCGTATTTATTTTCCAAAATTCCTCTTAACTTATTATATATTCTTATCCCTGTTTCAAAATTTTCTTTAAAAATATCTTTTTGCGGAACCACCATAAATTCCTGAAAAACTAACCCGCTGCCAGAATGCCTGCCTCCTTCTATCATATTAAAGGACGGCCTAGGTAAAACACACTCTTTGCCAGCCATCTCGGAAATATATCGATAAAGAGGAATACCTTTAGCAACAGCCCCAGCCCGACAAAAGACTATCGAAACGGGCAAAATCGCATTTGCCCCTAAGCGCGATTTATTTTTTGTGCCGTCTAGCTCCAACAAAATTTCATCAATTTTCTTCTGATTTAAAATATCTTCTTCTTTTATCGCAGGAGCTATAATTTTTTCTATGTTCTCAACCACTTTTAAAACTCCTTTTCCATCCTCGTCTCTCATTTCTACGGCTTCATATTTTCCGGTAGATTCTCCTGACGGGACGGAAGCCGAAAAAACGCCAAAATCCGTATCTAGTTTAACTTCTACCGTCGGTCTACCGTTTGAATCTAAAATTTCTCCTGCCTTTAACGATTTAATACCGGATTTTTTCATGATTTTTCAGAAACGTCTCTTTTCCAAGTTGAAAGAAGAATAATAATTACGACAACGCTTAAAACGACGAACCCTATATCTCTCCAAATAGCATCTAGCTTTAAAAGATTTATTAAGAAAAAATCAAACAACCCGATTATTATGGAGGAAAAAAACACCAGCATAAATCCAAGAGCCTTCCTTCTAGCACGTACATTTTCTGACTTTTTAAATTGCTCAGAAAGGACAATGATTGCCGGGATAAAAGTAATAAAAAACAAAATGACCCTCAATATTACTGATAAAGAAAAAGGAGACGGGACCCCCCAGTTAATAGACCCACTCGGTTCTAAAAAAGGAATAAATTTAGTATTAATGGAACTGATTGTTGAAGCTATCCCCAAAAGAAGCGCCGGAAAGGCTCCCCACCAGGGAGAAATTCGGGGATAAAATTTAACATAAAAAACGAAATAAACCAGCGCTGAATAAGAAATTGCCTGGAAAAAAGATCCCGCATCAATTGACATTTCTAAAATAACAGGATCTTTGGCAAAAAATAATCCAACGATAGTTTTTAGAATCGCGAAAAGCAAAAGAGAAAAAGAAGCATAAAACCATATTTTTGACACTCTGTCTTTTTCTTTTTTCCAATAATTAAAAGTACGATAAGTCAAAAGCCCTATAGTAAGAGATAAAATAGAATATGCTATGCCAGTAAATGAATAACCCATAATCACTTTTTAATCGATTTAATATATTGATATGCCGATAAAGCAGCTGTTGCGCCTTCACCGGCGGCAGTAACTATTTGTTTTATCCTTCCAATATTGACGTCGCCTGCAGCAAAAAGACCTGGAGTCTTAGTTTGGCAAGTTTCTAAATCAACTACTATTTCATCTCTTTCGTTAAAATCAACCAAATCTTTCAAAAAAGATGTTGCTGGTTGAGATCCTATTTCAATAAAAATTCCTTCCAACGCCAATTCCTCTTCTTTTTTTGTCTCCCGATCTTCATAAACTATGGATTCAACAAATTTTTTACCCTTAATTCTCTTCACTATGGCGTTAGTTATTACTTCAACCTTCCCGGTTTTTTTAATTTTGTCCTGATTTGTCTCGTCAGCCACGATAGAAGAAGAATATTCTAAAATATATATTTTCTTGGTAATCTCGCTTAAAGATAAAGCTACTTCAAAAGCGGCGTTTCCCCCACCTATCACAGCCACAGTTTTATCAGAGAAAAAGGGACCGTCGCAAGTAGAACAATAACTCACTCCCTTCCCGATAAATTCTTTTTCGCCAGGAACTTCCAAGGGTCTTGGGTCAGCTCCGGAGGCCACAATAACCGCCTTTGCCTCAAGCTGATTTTTATTCTTGGTGGAAATTAAAAACTTCTCTCCGGATTTTTTCAACCTTATTACCTCGTCTGATTCAATAGTAATTTTCTGCTTTCTTAAATGATTTTCGAATTTTTGAATTAAATCTAAGCCAGAAATAGATTCAAAACCTAGATAATTTTCAATCATTACTGCCTTTTTAGTTATCTGCCCACCGAAATTCTTCGTAATCAAAAGGGTATTAATATTTTTCCTGGCAGCATAAATACCGGCCGAAATTCCGGCCGGGCCTCCACCGATAATAATAAGTTCGTATTCTTTCATATTACTGTCTGGTAACTTCGGGTATAGCCTCTATTAATTCCGTTACCAAAAGGCCGTCCTTCATCTTTTGACTGACAATTTCTCCGGCTCTTCCGTTAATATAAGCTCCTGCCTGAGCGGCTTCAAAAGGACTTATTCCACGAGCCATCAGAGCGCCACAAATTCCTGCCAAAGTGTCTCCCGTACCTCCTTTTGCCATATAAGGAGTGCCAACCCTGTCTATTATTACCTCTTTGCCGTCAGATATTATGTCAATTTTACCCTTTAATAAAATAGTTGTATTTAAACGGGCCGCCTCCCCTTGAACCAACTTTATTTTTTCTTCGTCCGTTAAATCACGAACCTCCTTTCCGGTTAAGACAAAAAACTCATAAGTGTGGGGAGTTATTAAAAAATTCTTACCGGAAACCACTTCCGGCTTTTTGGCTACAGCATGGATAGCATCAGCGTCTATAACCACAGGGACCGAAACCTCTTCTAAAAATTTCAAAATAGTTTCCTGAGTTTCGGTTGTTCTGCCAGATCCTCCTCCAATAACAACAGCCATCTTCCCTTCAGAAACCACCCTAGAAGATTCCGTCATCGAAAGAAGAGTTGCCAAATGTTTCTCCTCCAGCCAATTTCCTTCTAAAGGATATGCTGCCATATTAGGAGAAAAAGAGGCAATAATGTCTGCTGCTCTTTTTGGGGCAATAATTTTAACCATATCAGCTCCCGCCTTAAAAGCGGCCATAGCCGATAAAGCTGGAGAGCCCGAATAAAATTCAGAGCCTCCTATTACGAGGACTAAGCCGAAATCGTACTTTTTGGAATCCTGTGGCCTTTCCTTATAGATATTTTTTAAAACATTCTTATTAGTTTCAATCATATTTTTTATTTGTTAATTATTATTAATTTATCCTAGCATAAATAATAAAAAAAT
>Ga0172381_10002844_pt1 | contig 18689 bp, 32 predicted proteins | sample Leawel6488metaG_FD_119754 | JGI IMG/M metagenome (GOLD analysis project Ga0172381, IMG submission 119754) | Leachate microbial communities from a municipal landfill in Southern Ontario, Canada - Leachate well 64-88 metaG | ecosystem: Engineered > Solid waste > Landfill > Unclassified | place...
GCCGAAAACGAAAGTCTTGATATCGTCGCCGAATTCCGTATCTTCCAGAGTCTCTCTGGTGAAACCTGAAAGGTTCCACGTTCCCATTCCGGCAACCTTGTTGCCCGCATATTTGACCGATGCTAATTTACCAACTTTTGCGCCCATGATAATTACCTCCTGATTTTTAAATGCTTTGGATTTTGGGCAAAGAAAAAGGCGGCATAAATAGAGGGATAGCTCTATCCAGCCGCCTTGAATCTTTCTTACGTTTCCCTTGGATGATCAGTCCGCCGGAAAACCCAAATTTTTATTTATGCTACTTTTCTTCCCCTTAACTGCCTTGTTACTACTGCCTTATACCATCTATATGTTTCGTCGGTGACTTCCATCGTCGTCAAATGTGACGCTGGGATTGTCGTATCAACAAAGATTTTATTTCCCGCCTGCCGTAAATCGTGACAGAATCCTATGTCCTCACCGATTACTTTGCCGTCATCGTGATATCTGAACTTGAACCACGGCGCGGGCATATATCGGAAAACATCCATATTGAACATCAGGCAACCCGTGCCCGTGGCGTCCACTTCCACAAGTTCCTCGTTCCATTCATCTATGCTGTGATAGTCACCTGGCTGACCCTTGAACATCAGGGGATCAAACGGCGGTTTTCTCCGATAACAAAGAGCGCCGACAATTTGCAGATCGTGAGACAGCAGTCTAGGAATTGTGTCTTCGTGATATAACATATCCGTATCCATCATCAAAAGATGTGTGCATTCCGCCGCCAGCGCCGTTTCTACAATCTGATTTCGCATGTTGGCAATGTCGCCCTCGTCCGTGAGAATAAACTCATAATCAGGCTTTTTCATCAACATGACGCTTTTGAAAAAAGCCGATGGGACGACGCCATAATTGCACGGGAAGCCGATCCCCAACATGACCTTTCTTGCTTGTGCTGCCCTTATTTGATCGCCAATATTCATTCTACGCTTGCCCTTTCTTCTGCTGTTTCGTCCCAATCCTCCATTGCCTGCCGCGCTTCGTCAGGCGTCCTTTTGCCATTAGCCATAAAAAGCCGTTCTCCGTCTTCCTCGCCGCACTCAAGCCAGATAATCGCTATCCATTCAGCGCGGGTGATTTGTGATAATTTCTTCTGCATTGTTTTCCTTTCCAACAATAACTTCCTGAAGCATTTCTCTTATTTCTTCTTGCGTAAAATCACGCGAAACAAATCTGCCAGTATCGGTATGGTAAATTACTTTTTTGTCGCTTCCAAAAACCGTTGCATCTATTTCCATAACTTCCTTTCTAGTCCGTCTGGACCTTGGCCTCATAATCAACGGCGTAGTGTTTTACGTTCTGCGTTCCCGCTGACGTGGTAATGTCTTCAACCATCGTTGTAATGTTCTGACGGCGAAACCAAACAAGCACGTCACCGGTAATCGTTAAAGAACAGTCGTCGAATAAAAACTTCAAATCCTTCAGCATCCCCGTAATCTCGACCGCGCTTTCGGAGCTTGAGAAAAGCGAAAACTGAATCAAGGTATCTTCAAAGCGTTCCGTGAACTGCCAATCAGGGACGGAAGAAACCACAAAAAACACGATATAAGGAAACTCGCAACCATCCGGGGCGCAGTCAAGGAACACCCTTCCGTTTACATCCGATGATAAAGCGGAGCCGGAAAGTTTGCTGACTATGGCCTTGATCAATTCGTCCATTACGCCGCCTCTTTACAGTACAAATCCAAATATTCGTTTTTTTCTCCCGGATTAACCACACTCACAATCGCAAAATAACGGTTGCCGAATTTCAGCCGCCATGAACTTCTTAAAATGCTTCTGTGTCTGATCCGCACCCGGTGAGTAATGATCAGTGTCGTGGCGTTCGCCTGGTTCCGCTCGTTGCTTGTCGCGTCCCAGATCGCCGCCGCTACGTTCGATGCAAGCGTTGTCCAGGCAGTTGTAAAATTGCCCATGCCGTCAGGGGTTTTCGTCTGTGCCTGAATATCGACAAGTTTGTTGAGGTCGCCTGCCCTAATCATGCAAAACTCCACAATTTCTTTCCGTAAAGCAGGTTTTCAATCGCCTTATTTTCCCATATCTGCCGGTCTGTTTTCGTTTCCCGACAATTATAGAGGTCTGCCGCGCCTAAAAGGATCGCACTCTTTATTTTGCTTGGCACCAAACTTACCGCCGTCCATCCGCAAACGAACTCAATGCAGATGGGATTTGACGGATAAAGGGTTACTGACGGCCAGGTGCGGCCATAGGGAAGAACGATTCGCCCGCATTCGTCGCCGTTCGTTTCCACAAGGTAATCAACGTCAACGGCCATTGTGGTCACGGTTCCGTCACAGTCCTTGTACGTCATGATGGGGGCCGTGCCTGTGCCATTCTGGAGGTTTCCAAACGGTAATTCGATGTAATTCTTATCGCACGGGAATTTATCCAGATAGGCTTTCCACGTCGCTGTAAGTAGTTGCCGGCCGGTGAAGTCCTCAGCGTCGCCAATCGAGCTTTGAAGTTTTTCGGTTAACAAAGAATCCTCTGCCGTGGTTGCCGCGTTCACAAGAATGGACGTTCCAAATTCACAAGCGGCCAACAGAACCTTTGAGGCCGTTCTGATCCACTGCTTCGTTCCGGTATATGCTTTTTTATAATCCGCGTTATCGTTCGCGGTTGTAACCTGTGCGAAAATACCAGCAGTAGGATCCGCCGCCGGTATCCAATCAGTATATGGACCGGCCAGAACATCCGCTTCCTGGATCTTCGTGTCAACGGTTCCCGTCGCGCCGTTCGTTCCGCAATGAAAAAGGACATCCGCCTGCTTGCCCAGAACATCAACGCCGGTGCCGACATGGACGGTATAATTATTCTGAATAGCCTTTGATCCATAAGCAAGACTCTGCGTCAGCGTCAGATTGCCGTCAAACGTTCCGGAATCAAGCCGTAAATGGGCCTTTAATTCGGAAAGCGAAACGGGCAATAATGTCGGCGCAACGGTCTGGACTGTTTTCATTCAACGTATCCTTCAGCGAAAATGCAAACGGCACCGGCGCCGGATGAATCCAGGGTAAGCGCGGTTGCTGCGGTTAATTTCACTGGGCGCTTAAATTTCCATTGCAAGGAAGTATTGGCGGCCATTGCGATAGGCCCGATCTTTGCGGTGTCAAGACTTCCGGGTGTTGTTTCGCCTTCGCCAATGGTATGGGAAAGAGCATTCGCGCCATTATTGATGGTCAGGCTTTCGATATAAATCGATTTGCCTGCTGCCGGGGCCGCTTTCAGTTCTTCGCAACCAGATGCATCGGCGGAAACACCATTGATTATAAAAGCGTCAGCCTGTGCTCCCGGTCCTACGTCTGGTGTGGTGACTGTTATAGCCATTGTTCAACCCTCCCTATATTTTCTCTATCCATTAAAGCCATAATAACTATAGCGGGCATTGCGGTTGCCGCCGTGTGCATTAAATGATTCCCGATGCTATCAAAGAGAATGACGACAAAGACCGATAAAAGCATCCTGTCTTTTATGGTCGAGAATTTCCGGATGATATAAGCAACGGCTATACAAAATCCGATTATCCCGAAATTCCATAGTAAATAAGCGTATTCAGAGTGAAGCATATTTCCCGGCTGCCAGTACACTCCCGGGCCAACTCCAAAAACAAAAGTGTACCAATGGGTAGAAATTTTACTAATGGCATCCGTCCAGTATTCTATCCGGGCAATAAGAGAATCGGGCGTTTTGAACAACAAGAAATAGATAATTCCGGGGATGATCGAAAGCGCAGCGCCTGCCCAGCCCCAGACAAAGAATCCGATACCAACGCACACGGCAGCAATGGCCGTGCTGGTATGCGTTAAAATCAATACCCCGATAATCAGAGGAAGGAACATCCACCATTTTTTCCTAAAGAATAGAATCGTGGAAACGGCCAGGAAAGCAGCGAGGAAATTCTGATTTCCCAGCGTCGCCCGCGCCGGTTGGTGTCCATAAAAATATTGTATAAGTCCCATAATTGATAGGATAATTGCAATGGTACAAATGACGTTACAATAAGATTTATTCTCAGTGCGTCCAAATTTAACAACGATATAAATAATCAGTCCGGCCATGAAAAAAATAAGCGAGTCAATGGCCTGTATGATGGTTTCATCAAAGACGATTTTGCCCGTAAAATATGACGAATAAAAATAAGCGAACCACGCCGCAAGGAAAGCCCCGAAAGCGAAAATGGCCTTATCCATCGTCATAATCGACAAGGCAAGGACCGCAAAGACCACAAACATATAAGCGTGGCCATAAAAGACATTCGGTCCCCATACCCAAAGCGCGACGGCAAACAGTCCCGCCAGAATAAGCCGATCATCAAATTTTGGGGGAGCGTAAGCCCCCCCTGTGATTTTATTAATGAGTGGCATCCGCCGTAACCCTGATATAATCGGTTCCGTTGTGCATCACTACCGCCGTTTTCCCGGTCGCGATAGAAACACCAGTTTGACCACTTTCCTTAATTGTAACCGTCCCCGCCGCGCCATTGCGGACAATCCGAATTCTGCCAGAGACGCCACCGCTTTCAATGATGTTCGCGTCGCCAGATCCTGAAGACGTGACCAACAGTGAGCAAAGCATGTCTGCGGCCGATAAAACCCAGTCTTCTGCCAGTGCGTAAGCGTGAGTTGCCGCGATAGTAAAAATGGGACCTGAAAGCGTCTTATTCGTCAGTGTTTTTGTGTTGGTCGTGGTGAGAACATCACCGGCGCCGATGGATGCCAACTTATTAATCTCGGCTGCCGTGGAAGTAACCGCCGTTCCTGCAAGTTTAAGCGACCCGCCGGATTCAACGTCCACAATTCCACCGGACAAGACGGTTATTTTTCCGCCAGACTCAACCGTCTGTTCATCCGGTCCGCTCTTATGCACCAAGGCTTGATAGGTAGTATCAGAAGCGGCAAAGGCGACTGCAACGAAAAGCAGAATCAGAATTGTTATAATTGAAAATTTCTTCATGTCTTTTTCTCCTTTGCTTATCCGGGCGAGTTTCCCCGCCCGGAATGGTTATTGAGGGCAGGTTTATTTTACAAAGGCGGGATATCGCCGGGATGCCCCTTCTGCATGCTCACGGAAATTTGCGTTCCGGTTGCGTTGCTGTCGTTTTCGGCCAGTGTGAATTTCAGCCACTTTTTTCCGCCGACATATCCGATGTTCTTGATTGCCGCTGCCTGCGCCGCAGTTGCCAGTGTGAAGATGATCCCCGAAGAAGGGGTTGCACCGAGGATATCGGCCGCTGCCACGTCCGAATAAGAACCGGCGACGTCAAAAGTCGTGTCATCGGCATGCTCCAGCTTCAGCGTGATGGTCCCGGTATCTCCAACGGGCTTTGCGGCATGGTCAATCGTGATTACTACCGAATTGAATCCGGCGATGGACTTCTCCACGGCAGCGGGTGAAGCTGCATCAAGAAGAAGCATCGGGGGTACAATCTGAATCGGTTTCAGATGATTATAAAGGTCTTTCATGATTTTACCTCCAAAGGTATTTTAAAAAATGGGGCTATGTTTCAAGCCCCTGTTATTGGTTAGCTCGTGTGGATCTTCATTCCCTTGATTGCTTCATACATAACAATCCCGCCGCCGACGCGCTTTGTCGTATAGAACTCAACATAAGGCTTGGAGCTATACGGGTCACGGAGTACGCGGATTCCGAACCGATCAACGATTAAATACCCCTCTTTAAAGTTCCCGAAATAGATGGGGTATTTACCGGCTCCGATATCATCAACATTGTCATCAACTGCAATAGGCTTCCCCAGAAGCAGATCGGGGGCGTTCTCCTGGAGGCCAGGCCGCCAGATGTAATCACCATTTCCGTTCTTGAAATAACGAATTGCTTCCACAGTGCTGTCATTCATCAGCCACTTCGCGCCGTTCCTGTAATAAGGCTTCAGTGCATGTTGAAGGGCAATGAGTTTATCGGCATTGTTCAGAAGAGTGGCGTGACCGCTGAATACATAGCCGATCTTTCCCCATGTATAAGAGGAGTTGGCAATCTTCGGGTAGGAATTGAGTCCCATCGCCTGCTTAACGCCGTCACCGGAAATAAACCATGCGCCTTCTTTACGGTTGATGGCTCGACCAGCAGATCGACCAATGAACGCCTCGATGTCAAAGTTCGCATCGTCCAGCATGGTCTGAGTGACCTTCGGCTTTGCGGATATCTCCTTGGGGACAATCGAAATTTCCTTGAATCCCGGCGTATTTGTTTCGTTGCGGGTACTCGTTTCGGTCGCATCCTCTGCCGTATCCCCGAGCATATCGACAAGTTCTTTCCACTCGTTACTACCGATAGAAACAACAGTTGCTAAACCACGCATCGCGGATACAGTATCTTGAATTTCCCGCATTGCACCCTTTACGGGGTCAGTCGTCAGAAATCCGCCTTCGGTATCATCCTGCGTGGTCATTGCGGCATTTATTGCCAGCCCTTTGAGGTCGCTGACCCGGTCCCCGCTCCGCGCATAGGCAAGAAATGCTTTTCTGTATTCCGATTTTGCCTTATCGGGTTCTCCACCGCCGCCCGCAAACTGCGAACGCGCAACAGCGGTTTCGATAGCCTCAAGCTGTGCCTTCATTGCCGCAATGTTAGAAATATCTTTGTTAATTCTTTCTACTTTTTCGGTTAAGTCAGCGGGCGCGAAACCCTTTGACTCAATTGCCTTGATCCGGCTGTCATTCTGAGTCTTGAACTCTTCAAATGCCCTGCCCAGGTCGTTAATGAGTTTCTTTAATTCTTCCATTTTATTTTCCTCCGATTTTTACTGTCAGATTTTTTAGTTGTGCTGCTATTTCTTCAATTCCTTCGGTATCCTGCGAACGTCCCGCAAGCAGGGCCTTGGCTTTAGCGCGAGAAAATCCAGCATCCCGCAGGGCCTTCTCTGCGTCTCTCTCTGTTAATTCGTGGTTGCATTGGATCAAGTCGTCCGGGACATTGGCATAAACTGATAGATCAAATTGCGCCTTTAATCCTTTCCCTGATTCTAAAATCGTGTCGACAAACCCCTTTTCCTTTGCTTCCTTGGCCGTCATCCAGGTTTCGGCCTTCATCATAGCGGCCATGTCTTTTTTCCCGGACTTTGTTTTTCCGGTGTATATCGCCAACAGATTTTCACCGATTTTTTCCAGAAGGTCGGCAATATCGCGCAGATCATATTGGTTACCGGCCGCCAGAACCCATGGGTCATGAATCATCATCATCGTATTTGAATATGCCTGCACTTCTTTGCCGGCCATCGCCAGAACTGAACCCATTGATGCGGCCAGGCCTTCAACGCGGGTGATGATCTTTGCTTTATGGTTCGCCAGTGCGTTGAATATTGCGGTCCCATCGAATACGTCCCCGCCTGGTGAGTTAATCCGGACGGTGATTGTTTTTGCGTTTATTCCATTGAGGTTTCGGACGAATTCTGAAGCGTCGTTATAGGGCCAGCCAATAATGTCATAGATTAAAATTTCCGCTTCATCGTCAGACCGGTTTTCGATTTTATACCAGTCGGGCTTATCAAGGGGCTTACCCCAAAACTTCGCCACCGAATCAGCGTTTTTATGATTTCTATATTTAAGATTCATCGTTCTGGACTCCCTTGTTGTCACCGCCTTTCTTTGGTTCCTTTACCGTGCTGGTGCGCGTCCGGTATTCATCGCCGCCTTCGTACGGGTCCATGTCTTCTTTTTCCCGCGCTTCATTCGGTGACAAAAATTCTGCATTAATCCCCGTTGTGTATGATTCGTATCGTGATTTAATATCAGCGCGTTCAAGACCGCCGAAATTAAACTTGATGTAATGTGTCTTCTTTTCTTCAGGTGTAAGTAAGTCGCGTTTTCCGGCCTTTTCGATATTGACGGCGCGGGGCATGAGGGCATATTTGACGTATTCCGTGTCGAACTGTTCGGCGCTGGCATACGTTGCCACCTTGTCCCCCGACTGAAGCATCGAAAGCGGAAGGCCAAAAAACAGATCGACGATTTCTTTCTTTTGGAAATTCCGCGCCTCAAGGAACTGAGAATCAACGGAGGTCATCGCCATTTTTTCCCATTTCGCACCCTGTTCAAGAAGGGCGGTTTTGTGGGCATTCTCAACTGACGAATAAGTGTCGTTAAAATCGTCAAGAAATTTCTGAGCCACGTTGCGATCCTTAAATGATCCCTGCATGGTCAGAACGCCGCCGATCATTGTGCCGTGTCCAAACAATTTGGCTCCGTGTTTCTCCGTTGCCAGAGATAGGGCTATTGATTCTTTTGCGTATTCGATAGGTGAAAGACCCATGAAGCCATTAAGGACAAGCCCGCGAATGTGCATGATGCGATTACCGGGAATAACATCCGTTCCCGTATTGTCTGGGCGGCGCACTTTATAAAACAATCCATAATCCGGTTGTTGGATTACTTGCTCAACGCGCCCCATCGGAAAGGGAATGAGCTCCCGGATCGGACGGCCAGGAAGCCCCGATTTTAATGCAAAAAAGTTTCCGCGAAGATCCAGACAGGCGGAAGCCATTCCCCAAAATTCAGGAGCGGTCATCCACTCGTTGGGCTGGTCTGCAAGAAGGCTGTAAATATTATGCTCTTTTGCTTTTGTGTTTTTCCGGCCCTCTACTTTAAATAAGTGGCAGGGTAATTGTGCAAAAGAATCAGCTTTTATCTTAACGCAAGAAAAGACGGCCATTGCTCTCATGGCTGTATCGGAATTTATTATTTGCCCGGAAGACGTCGCGCCGCCGCCGAAAGCGGATGAAATCATCCTCGACAGTTCTTCGCTGTTCATCGCCCTTGGTCGTATGGCTGAAAAAATACCCATTATTTTTCACCCATAAAAAAACCGCCTGCGAAGATAATCACTCCGCAAACGGTGAATGCCACCCACGGCATAAACAGCCAAAGCCCGACGCTGATTAACGCCAGACCAGAGACAAGAAGAACGTCCCGGAATGAAACTTTTTTGAGCAATTTGATTGCTTTCACTATTTCATCTTGCGCCTCATAAAAGAAACCGCTCAATTTTACGGCTTCATTATGAGTGAAGATTTAAGTTTGGTCTAAGAAGGGATGAACAGAATAGAAGGATTAGAAGGTTTATTTCGTTTTTTATTATAATAATTATTGTATTGCTCAATCGGTGATGGGGACATGTCATATTCTATACTAGGTCGACAATGCTTATCACAAAAAAAATGTGTTGGGCCATAAGGCTTTTTTTCAACCAGCCCACTAATGAAATTATCTATGCGCCCTATATCTTGACATGCGCACGTTGCTTTTTCTTTGCAAACTTCACATTCATGATCCGATAACTTTTTATTTTCCATTTTATGCAACCGCCGCTTCCCGCAATTTTTCAATCGCCGCTTTTGTTATCCGGATCGTCGTCCCGGCAATTCTTTCAGCGTCAAGTCTTCCAGTTTCAATCCAAAGATACACCGTTGAAGGCTTAACGTCAAATATTTTTGCAACTTCACGGGGTCGATAATATTGTTTTTCTGGTAATGTCATTTTGACCTCACAAGACTGCATGTATCGTAAATATTTTCATTTGTATCTTCTGGATTCCGCAACAGTCGATCCAACCCCAGCAATATTCCTATGATCCCATCAATTTTGCCCTGCGACGTTGCCTTATTCGGTGACTTCCCGCCGCCCGTGGGGTTTGTCTTAACTGCCACATTATCGGCCATCCAGCGCAATATTGGATTGCCGCCGTGATTCAGTTTTTTTAAAAGCAACCGTCTTTCAAGTTCCTGGCATGGCCCCATCATGGAAACCCACCCCATGCCGCAAGCAATGACTTTCGGGTTTTTTTCGTCGCCACCAAGCTCCTGATCAAGTTTTTGAGAAAACTCATAACCCTGAAAGCCGCGGTCAACGGAAATACTATTGACATTGAATTTCTCGTTGTCGGCCACGATCTGAGCGCGGACATAATCATAATCTATCGCGTCACCATCTGTGGTGATCAAATAGCCCTGCTTCTTCCATGACTGATACTGTGAGCGGTATTTATTGCGCGTGTCAAACAAGCGGGCCTCTGGGCACCAAACACGGATTAGGATGTCAACCAGGTCTTTATCTTCAGCATCAGGAAAGAGCATGGTCCATATCGTTAAATCGGACACGGCGGAAAGGTCAATGCCGCCATAGCATGGCCTCCCCAAGCAGGTCTCCTCTGTCACGGGCCGCACGTTGTTTTGGTCCCACAATGTTAAATCGATCCAGCGGTTTTCCTGTTGCGTCCAGATGTTGAGCCTTTTCGTCTGGAAGTTGTTTTGCGCCGACGGCATTTGTATTGCTATCCGGCATTTATCCCGCATGTCTTCGAGCTTGGTCATGTATCCGGGAATCGGCACGTCCTTTTTATCAAGGCCATACCGCTTTCCGCTTTTTGTTATACCGATCAGCGCCGGGGCCGCCTTCACCCACTTGTCTTCGTCGGTCCAGTCGTCTTCCTCAATCGCTCCCGGTTCCGAAAGTTCCATTTCCTTTTTTGATTTCAGGTCCGGCCAATCTTTTTTCGTGTCCAAGGTGAAGATTATCCCGAAAAATGAATCATCCTGAATGGTCCCTTTGAGTACCTGTGTCAAATACTCCCGCATTTCATAACAAATTCCAGTCTGATTAAATCCGGCAGTGGTGATAACGAAGATCAATGGATTATTCCGGGCGCCCACAGAGTCATCAATAAGGTCAAAGACTTCACGTGTCGGGTGTGCGTGAAGCTCGTCAAGGCTGGCAAAGTGGGTATCCAGACCGTCAAGACTCTTAGCGTCAGACGAAAGCGGCTCACATTTTGAATTTGTGGACTCAACCGACATATTATGGGTCAAATAGGTAATGTTTTTTGCAAATCCAGATTGTTTTGTGAGATTTTTAATATTATCCCAAACGAGTTTCGCTTGATCACGTTTGACGGCCGCACAGTAGACCTCAGCCGCCTCTTCACCATCAGCTATCAGGAAGTAAGCCCCAAGGCCGCCTGCATAGGTCGTCTTTGCAGATTTCCGCGCCTCTTCGTCATAGGCTTTCCGAAAGCGCCGCGTTCCGTCCGTGCGATACCATCCCATCAAAACCCATGTGATAAAAACACGGTGTGGCGCCAACACAAATTCCTTGCCTTTGTATTCCTTACCCTTCCAGAGCTTCAGAAATGAAAAGAATTTAACTGCATGGTAGGCTTTTTCTTCACGGAAAACGAGCCCGCGGGCGCCGCCGTCCCGCAGATCGTTAAGGTGCCGCTGGCAGACCAAAATAACGAAACGACAGGCAGGGATTTCCCCGGAAAGAATGCCGTCAATATAATCGTGAACGATCTTTTTGACGCGGGCAATTTCTTTTTTTAATTCCTGGTCGGTCATTTACCACCCATCTTTAAAAAGTCTTCTTCAGGATCTTCGCTTTCAGTCTGATCAAGCCCAAAGTTACCGCGATTGGAAAGCGGGGTCAGGTAAAACGCTTTGCAATAATCAAGAAATTGTTTTGAGTATTTGCGCTTAAGGTCGGAAAGGGCAGACTCTTTAAATGTTTTCGTTTCAATGCCGTCATTGATTGACCACTTATCGTCAACCTGAAGCAATGAACGATTTCCGGGGATTTTGATTTCAGCGCCGCAATCGTCGCATTTCTGAACGGTGCCCATGTTGATCATCATGTTAATGTCCATCAGCCGGGAATGAAGATCACAGAGTTCAGCAAAGGAATCTTCAGATAAAATATTTAAGTGTCCGCGCTCTACGACCGTCGGAGCAATTTTGTCCCAATAGGCAGCTGCTATCTCGTTCAGGTGTTGAGGGCGGTTTACTTTTCCTTGAGGCGGTTTGTAATTTTGATTGTTTGGTTTTTCCTTTTTTTCCTTCGGCGCACTACGTTGCGAATTTTCAAAAGTTTTTTTGCATTTTGGTGTACAATACTTTTGATTGCTCCGCATTTCTTTTTGTTTGTTGCAGCCTGGACATTTTTTAATCATTCACATTTCCTTGAGGCGGTTTTGGGGCTTTTTGAGGGTGTTTGTATGCGCTGTCCTAACCATCCGGTTTACAGGCTATTTGCGCTAGAGATGCAAGGCTCCCCTCCCCCGCTTCGATTCTCCCGCCGATTTCTTGTCGTGACACGCCACACATAATCCTTGAGTATTATCCTCCGTGTCTTCCCCGCCTTCTGCCAATGGTTTAATATGATCCCTAATCACTGCCACCGTAACGCGCCCTTGCCGCTCACATTCAGCGCATAACGGGAACTCATTAAACAGTCTGTCCCTTTCCCTTTGAAGCGTCCTGCCTTTAATCACGCGCTTTTCTGCGTTGTTCTTTTCCCATGATTGGCGCTTATGTTGTTCACATCGCCCATTTATAACAGCGTAATTAGGGCATCCTGATTTTGTGCATGCTCTCTTCGGCATCATCGGCATCTTATTCCCTCACCCACTTAACGAGCCCGTAGATCGACAACAGCAGGTACACCACGAACATCACACCTTGCGCCGGCAGTCCATGGTAAAAATCAATTCCCGCCCAGGTCGCGTTTGTGAAGATCCAGAGAACGAAACACCATGGGCTCTTTTTGATGTTTAACCAGACACCTATCAGTGAAATTGCTGTTAATATCCAAATCATTGAATCATCCTATTTTTCTGTTTATCGAATCCAACCATCACGATATTTTTATTTATTTCAAATCCAGTGCGGAAATTATGGAGTTCAGTTGTTCCTGGGAGATACGTCGGGTGATCCCCGCCGCGTCCTGAAATAATTTCATAAAGACGCTCGAATTCCTTCTGCTTCCACTTCACGTCTTCGTTTTCCATCATACAAAACTCAGGCCAGCCACCCATTGCCATAACCACGGAGTGAATCGCCGCATCCGCGAATTTAACACTTTCATAATTCCCTATGCGCTTCAGTGTTTCCAGTGCTTCAAGCCATGCTTCCGTGGCGCGTGTTTTCTTTGATCCTTGAAGCACCTCAATAAAATCGGCAGGTTTTGGAAAGAAGCGGCTTGAATAAATAATCTCTTTAAAAGCATCGGCGCACTGTTGATCAGTGAACGGTTCCAGAACTTTCCAATACAAATCGGTCAGCAACTTTGATAACGTCCGGTCATATACCTCGCAAAGTGTAGCCATGTATTCCTTGAATTTAATTTCGTCTTTCATGCCGGTGGCCTCCAATCGTCGAGCATTGCAACTGTTGAAATTGTTTTGTCTGATACGATCCCGGAAAGCGGATGATGTTTCTCGTTCAGATAACTTTCAAACTTACTTCCAAACAGCGTTTCCGGCCTTAGATAATTCAGCATTTCAGGGTTATTGCTCCAATCAAGGCATTTGTTGTCTATGACCTTCTTAAAATCTTCTATGCTTCGTTGCTTGCCGTTAATTCCCCATCGGGCTTTTATCTTTGCGCGGGTTTCTTTGGATTGGTGGTCAAAGTTCTTTCCGGTTTTCAGATTCAGGTATTCGATGATTTCTTGATATGGGATTAAAGCCCCCATCGGGGGTTTTGGGGGTTCCTGTTCCTGTTCCTGTTCCTGTTCCTGTTCCTGTTCCTGTATTGCCATACTCTTTAAGGAAGGTTTGTTAAACCGTTCACTAAACTGTTTCTGAAACCCTTCCCCTAACCCTTTAAGGAAAACTTCTATAGATTGATGATATTCATTTTTCAATAATGACTCTGGAAGTTCGTTAAATATCTTCGCCCATGACTTTATTACATTGGGATTGTCGGGAGTGTTATATTTAATAAAATTAGGAATGTATAAAAGAAGCGATCTATTGTCATATTTCCAAAAACCGTTTGCAATACCCTCTTGAAACCCTTTCGCATACCGTTTAATAGGCCATCTTTTTTCAGCCGCAAGAGCCTCTATCGGTATCTTAAAAATACCCAACGGATTAGAAAATGGTGTTGTCAACACGTGAAAAAATACAAGCTGGCAGTCGTCAGAGACGAAAGGAAACTTGTCATCATTCCAAATTAAACAGTGAATATTTCTATATCTGCTCATTTACGCCGCCTGATATCGTTTAATAACTTCGATTGTTTTGTTGCTTTCGGTCAATGCCGCCTTCTCCCCTAAAAGTTTCTCTTTCCAATCCTGCCGGAAGTTGCCGTTGAATTTGATGATTATATTTTTTCTGATAACCAGATCATCCCACCATTTTTCTCCGCGCCAGCCGATCATTACTGTGACGAAATCATCGCGGTGAGCTTCTGCCCACCTGTGATGATAATCGCAAAGATTCGCTATATTTTCCTTGTCGTACCTCACTGATTTATTGTCGCGGCTGAATATGTGATGCGGATCGCAGATGACCTTATTGCAACCGGGAAACTCGCATTTCCCTCCGGCGCGAATGGAAACGACCTCGCGCAGAAGGTTTAAAAGGTAGGCATCACTTACTTTTTGCATTCCACAATTCCATAATCAGCTTTTTATCTGCCGGATAATTCATCATTAAAGCAGTCAGGGCAGTCTTATAATCAAACTCAAAGCCCCACGGGTCAGCGTTCATTGCATCTCTGATTTCCTCAACTTTGGGCCCCAGCGTTTCGATCATCTGTGCCCGGCGCTCGAATGCGGCGGCTTTCTTGGAGTCGGTCATAAAGACACCTTCATAAAACAAATCCAGTGCGTCAAACTCTTACGACCTGATATGTGCCCGAATAGTGGACTCACCGGAGTTAACTCCAAAACTTCTTTGACTCTCACCTGTGTTTCGTTCCATTTAAAAATCAACACTCCGTCGGTGGCCAAGACACGGAAACATTCAGAGAATCCCCTGCGCAAATCATCGCGCCAGTTATTGGAAAGCTTGCCATACTTCGCCGCCATCCAACTTTTCCCGCCAGCGCGAACAAGGTGAGGCGGGTCAAATACTACAAGCTTAAAAAATCCGTCGGGGAATGGAAGCGCACGGAAATCAATAATGGCATCAGGTTCAATTTTCAGCGTTCGTGTCCCGCTTTTGTTTCCATGTGATCGGTCTGTCACGGTAATAGTTTCCGCCCGGCAGTCGCCGAATATTGCGGCGGGGTGATTTCGGTCAAACCACATCATTTTAGAACCGCAGCAGGCATCGAGAATCTTTTTTACGGCCATTATTCGCCCCTGTCCTCATTAACAATCTTCCCACAGTTTCCGCACACGCCAATAAACCCATAGCCAAAGGCGATCAGAGTGATTTCTTTCCCGCATTTTAGGCAGATGACCTTCATACCACCCCCAGCATTTCCAGCACGCCCCAGGCCAGCACATAGGCGATGATCGCAATTACGGAAATTTTTAAGGCTGTTTCGATTAATTTTTCCATTAAGAGTTTTTGCATTTAAGCACCTGTTTTACTTGGACTTGTCTTAACTTGTATTGACGTGTTTGAACAAGTTTGATTTAAAATAAAAATTTTTCTACAATGCAGCCATGTCAACAATGAACCCTTTATTTTTACGGGCAACATACTTGCCCCAATCAGAACCGGCAGCGTCAGCAACGTACTCTTTGCAGATCGTCGCAATGGGCTTGCCGCAGACCCTCGATATGTTTTCGAGCATGGTCTTGAGATCATCATCAACTGCGATTGTAATTTTGTGGTCACATTTGCCGGTGAAATCGATTGGAATTTGCATTGACATAGCGAAAAACCCCTTGAAAAATACTGAAAAAAGTTTAAAGTTGGGCAGGGTTATCCTGGGGAGGAGCCAGCAGCTTTATACTGCCGGTTTTTCACCCTGCCCTTTTTCTGGATATAGAAGTTCCATTACCGTTACGGCACCACCCGTGGCCTCTTGGATGCGGAGGGCCAACGGGGGCGACGGCTTACGGCGACCCTTATTAATATGAGTAATAAGTGACTGATGGACACCGACCATTTTAGAAATGTCCTTACTCGAAACACCGTTTTCTTTTTGCCAAACTGAAAGTGGACTGTTCATGGAAATGGATTTTATTCTATTTTAGACTTAATGTCAATACCGAAAAAGAATATCATGAAAAAAATCATCGGCGATAAAATTAAAAGCGCGAGAAACGATTACCGCGACGAATATGGAAAAAAAATCAGTCAGGCAGAACTCGGGTTTCGTGCTCTTGGGTATAAGAGAGGAGAAAATAAATATAATGCTCCACAACAGAAAGTACGTAAAATTGAAGCAGGGGAAATTGACATAACAATTGATGAGTTATTGAAAATAGCTTCCTTTTTTAAAAAGCCGTTATCTTATTTTTTAAATGAAAGAAGAGAGGAGATAATTCATTGTGATGTTAATTGCGATAAGGAAATGATCGAAATTTGCCGAAAAGTTAAATATATCAGGGATTCAAAAACTGATTGGTGGGAATCTCTGGAAAAAAATATTGATTCCTTCAAGAAAGGCGTAGATATTGATCCAGATCCACAGGGATGTCTATCCGGTACATCAAAAGTGCAGGCCGGGCGTACCGGATCGAGAAAAAAGGCCGGGTGATCTATGTTGATTTTTAAAATAATACGTAAAACTTTAAAAAAGGAGAAATAAAATGAAGAAAATAATCATGATTTGCTTGGTTGTTTTATGCTTCTCTTTTCCGGTGTTTGCTGACGATAATCCCGCAGAAGAGCCGTCAGTTGGCCTCAAGGTAGTCGATGCCGTCTTTGTCCGTCCGCCCTGCGTTGCCATATCCATGGCATCCACATTAGCATTTTGTGCAATTGCCGTCCCTGCTTATATCATTGGAATAGCAGACCCGCTGGCAATGGCAATGGTTGACGCCCCATGGCGGTTTACAGCCGAGCGGCACCTTGGCGAATTTAATCATTATAGGGATGAAAAAAACGCGCTGGGCAAGGAATGGAAGGATTGATAAGGAAAGGATTAAGCATGAGCAAGGAAAAAGAAAAACCGATTGATAGGTTTAAGGTGGCTTCAGATACAGGGCAAACCTTTACGATAATAAGGTATCAAACATATATTATTACCGGAGAATTTGGCGAAAATGATCAAGCCGTTCCTACAACGCAAAGGCTTGCTACTTCAAACGGTGATCATGTCAATGAAATCGACGAAAACACATTTGAAGTATTAACTGGCATTAATCCTATTGCGGTTAAAAAGATGTAGCATCAAGCGGATTATCGTTCATATCCCGCCTCTTATGTGAGATCGTGTGATCATCACATAAATATATAGCCGTGTTTAAATAAGTCCATCGAACAACCTTTTTGCCTTCTTTCGGTATTGTCCCTAGATAAAAACTATCAACTTTCGTAGCTTCTGCCCCACAAAATAAGCATTTACGTGCTACTGTTTCGATTTTTTCTCTTTCCATCATCATAACCCCCTCAATTTTCCCCCCATTTTACCCCTTTTTTGAATTACTGCAAGAAAATAAATTCTAAAAAGGACTTGACAATAAGTCTATATTAGAATAAATTACTCTTGAAATTAAAAACGAGGCTGACATGGAACCGAAAACAATATGCCCGAAATGCCAATCGAAAAACACATACTACGAAAGCGGAAATTACGCCTGCATGATGTGCGGAAAACGCTGGCCAATGGAAGGCACCACGCCAATAGTGGTTAGAATTTCAAGAAAAACAACAAAGAATTGTGGTTATTGCGGCAAAGAATTTCAAACGTTTTTATATGCAGGGCATAAGCATAATTTCTGCTCCAAATCGTGCTCCAATAAATCAAGGGGATACGTTCAACAAAAAGAATGTCCGATTTGCGGGAATAACTTTTTCCCAAAACCACAAAGTAAAAAATATTGCTCACGCGAATGCTATGGCCTGTCACGCCGTACACCTGAATCAGAAAAACAAATCTATGTTCCTGTGCCTCCCAAAATTAAGCAATGTGGTGTTTGCGGAAAAGACTTTATCGCGAAAACAAGGGCAATATTCTGCCCAGAATGCCGCGAAGGTGAACGGCTACGGAAGGCACGAGCGACATGGAAAACAGAGGCTTACAAAGAAGCGCACCGACGGCACGCAAGGGAATGGCAAAGAACCAATAGCGAGAAATATAAAGCCTCTACTCTTGTGAGGACACACCCCGCCCTCATATCTGTTTTGTACGAATGCCCATGCGGGGCTACGGGAAAGCATCATCATCACGCAGATTATTCAAAGCCTTATGAAGTTCTTTTGCTCTGCGATAAGTGCCATGCCGCAGAACATAAGCGCTTAAGAAGTTTGTTATCCGCTCAGACGGTAACGATAGCGGGGTAATTCTATCCCCAACAGAAAGAACCACCCAAAGCGAAAGGACAGATCATGTTCGACATCATCGTCAACAAACCGCAGCCAGCAATAACAGTAAGGGATATTCAAAAACTCGATATCCATAATGGTGATTGGATCGTTATCAGCCACAAAGGAATAATTTCAAAAAATTCGGGTCTCAATATGAGGGAGGCCGTTCAAGATTTTTTTAGAAAGGAAGGTCTTGAAGTGAAAATCATACTTTTTGAAGAAGGAATGCGCATCGATTCAATTCTGCGGAAATTCAATGACGAAAATAAGCAAACAAATCAATGAAATAACTACCCTGACGAGTCCCCAAGGACGAAACGCCGTGAGGCGTCGGCAATTAACACCCCGAGCAGCTCGATTGTTGGAAAAGAGCTTTCGTTCCGCACAACGGCGCACATAGAGGCGACCCACGGGCACAAGGCCGAAAGCGA
>Ga0172381_10002845_pt1 | contig 18687 bp, 21 predicted proteins | sample Leawel6488metaG_FD_119754 | JGI IMG/M metagenome (GOLD analysis project Ga0172381, IMG submission 119754) | Leachate microbial communities from a municipal landfill in Southern Ontario, Canada - Leachate well 64-88 metaG | ecosystem: Engineered > Solid waste > Landfill > Unclassified | place...
CGTAGAGACTAGATACCGGAACGCCTGATCCAAATTGGAAGGCGATGATATAGTCCACGCTTCGTGGAAACACGGGGATAAGTGTAACGAGAAGGTTGTAGGTTCGAATCCTACCATCGGAGCCCAGTAGTCGAAACGAGGTTAAAAGCCTCGTTTTGCGTTAAAAATGCTGGTTCGAAAGCTTCGTTTAGTCGAGGCAGCCATTTTGAGAGGAATTCGAACCCGGGCGTATATTTAACCGTAATTTGCTTGTCTTTCAACCTAACCTCTGAAAAGATATAGCTTAAAAGCAATCTTTTCTGTTCAGTTGTAGTTTTTGGGTTTTGATATATTCCAACAGCTTTTGATGCCAATTCGTGGACAGCAAACCCGGCCTCATAATATTTCGCATTGCCCTCATCCAACTTTTTCAGATCACTTAATATCTGTTCCTTTTCCAATGAATACTCATTAAATTTCCTTTCATAAAATTCCGTGGTAATTTTACCGTCAATCTTATCCTCATACATTCTTTCAATCCGTTTCTGGATACGCTCATAGGCTGTATTCAACTCATTCCTTTGTATTTCATTGCGGCTTATTTCTTGTGCATGGCTCTTCTTTAACGATTTCTCCAACACTTTTAACTCATTGGGGCCGATATATTCCATCTTCTTCATGCAAGAAAACATTTGCTCCTCAATAAGTTCTTGCCTAACACACCCCCTTTGAGAACAAGTCCCGTGATGCTTACAATCGCCATACCAATGGCCTTTTTTGGTATACCAAGCAATTGTATTACCGCATTCGCTACAAATTATTTTAGCCTTAAAAACAGGTAGATGAGTTTTAAATTGTGGCTGGCTTAATTTCCGATTTAATTTCCCTTGAACTATCGTAAACAAATCCCTCGCAATCAATGGCTCTTGTTTCCCCTCATAAATTTGCCCCTTCCAGCACATTTTTCCGTAATAGAATGGATCGGACAATAAATCGTGCATTCTTGACCTGCCGACTTTGTTCCCGCCCCGATTTCTCAACCCAAAGCTAAACATTTTTTCAACCAAAGCACTTATTGAATAATTGCCTGTGGCATATAACTCAAACATTTGCTTTATGAATGGTGCCCGTTCAGGATCAATCGCATTTGTTTTATGCCCCCTTTCTCCAATTGTTAAATAGCCAAGTGGAGGAATTACTGGTAGCCATCCTTGCGCTATTTTTTCTTTTTGCCCTTTTTTGACCTCTTCGGAAAGATTATTGGTATAAAACCGCGCGATAGCAACCTTCATATCCCACACAAGATTTTCGTGCGCCCGTGTATTCTGACTAACAATAAAAGATTCCTTCACAAAATGAACCGACCTTTCTTTATCACCCATAATCCAATCGTTTATTATTGCCGCGTCTTTTAGATTTCTAGTCAAACGATCGATCTTTTCGCATAGAATTACCGAAACTTTATGCTTTGTTGCATAGTTAAGCATCTCGTGGAACATCGTTCGAATCTGTTTGCCGCTGGCAGATTCGGTAATTTTATATGCTTTTACAACTTCAAATTGTTTCTTTGAAGCATAGTCTTGAAGCAACTTTTCTTGGGCATCCAACGAATACCCGGTTTCTTCCTGCTCTCTTGATGATACCCTGGCAAATATAATTGATTTCATGGTTTTTGTAACTTAAAGGGACAGTCTGGACACCCAATCCGCTTGCTCCGAAGAGTAGCCTCATTGGCAGACTGCCCCTTAAAGGCAACGAGACAAAATAAACCTCTTCGGCTTGTTGAAGTGGATTGGGTGTCATTTTTAATTTACCACAACACACTCAAATTACAATTTATCTGTTAATTTCAAACCATCGTTTCTTTGACCTTTCGTTTAACCATTCTAGATTGCCCTGTGGCACGAGATTCAACAATACATCTGACATAACGGTGCCGCCCGACACAAATTCCCTACCCTTAATCTTGACCTTTATTGTATTGCGCATATAGCGGCATTTATCACCCCCAGAACCAACCCTTTGTTGCAGATCGTGATCAAGAGGGCAAAGATTTTGAGAACAGCTCTCATAATGGGGACAATTACAAATGGTTTTTATGGTTTTATTATTTGTCATATCTTTAAAAAAAGTAGTCAAATGTAAACATTTGCCGAACCTAAAAACCTCTAATTCCCTTTAAAATCCGATACCCTTGCTGCCTTGCAGTTCGAGCGCTATACCCAGCGTCTCTCGCTGCTGCTGCCGAATTACCTCTGTTCGCGAAAAAACCTTTTAAGAATAAATACTGTCTATATCTCTTACTGTTGAATATGCCCATTCCAACTTCGGTCTTATTTCCGATGAACCTAACGGCATAGAAGAAAGCTAATTCTTTCGGCTTATGAAAAATCAAATCCCTAATAAACCGACATTCCTCAACCGTAAATTCTGGAAGAGGATTTGGTTTTCTGAATTTCTTGCTTTCCTTAAACCTTCCCAAAATATCTACAAGCAAAGAACTGTCGATCTTTTGTTTACAGCTTTTGATCATTTGATTTGTTGGATAAATTTTTTTCGCATAATTCGTCCAATAATTTAGAAATTGTTGTGTTTTGACGAATAGCCTCAAATTTAACCATCTGATGAACATGTCGGCTGATCCTTACTTGCCGGGTTATTCTTTTGCTATGATTATGTGGATTTGTCGACATAATAGTTTCTCTCCGGGATTGCCTGGATGCCTCCCTCTCCGCTCTCTCTGCCCGAATTATATATACGGGGCACCCTTTATTCGGTATAGAGTTTCGCGTTAGAGGTCGCTCATAATCTCCGCTTGGCTTTGTTTTGTGTCGCCCACGCAAGCGCTATGAGTGCGCCCTCTTGCGACAAGAGTTAAAAACCCTAGTTTATCCTTATTTAGGACAATTTAGGATCTTCGACTTGGTTTTTCGATTCGTGATCAATTTTGGCAAGCAAATCAAATATATTTGTCCAATCATCTAATATTTTGACCGCCTGCCTTTCGCTCAAATCAATTCCTCTATCTTTTTTGACCGCGGCTATAAATTCTTGTGCGAGTTCTTGATCTACCATAAACAAAAATCACGATGTTATACCGTGATCTTAATTCCACAAAGAAAGACTTCCTAACACAAATAATGAATCTCTATCTTGTGTTAAATCAATAAAGTTCGATACTATTCAAGTAATCTTTATATTGTTTTATATAGTGACTAACGTGATATAAATCTATTTTTAAAACTTCGGAAATCTCCTTATTAGATTTTCCGTTATACCTCATATCATAAGCTTTCTTTCCGATTCGATAGCTTTCCTTAAAATAATTTTTTCTAGGTTTGATTAATTCCGATTTGTAAACGTTACCCGGATTAAGAACAAGAAAATCGCCCTTGATCCGCTCATTTTTAACGATACCACCAAGTGTTTTTAATGCTGTTTTCTGCCGTTCAATTGCCTTCCATCCCTTCTTAATATCATTTAGGGTAGTATTTCTATTTATTTCGACTATTACGCTGGTGCGCTCTTGATTAATATAATAATCAAAGGCAGATGGAAACACTGAATCAGAGGCTCTATTAAATATCAAAAAATAACCGAAAGTTTTTTTCCAACGGTTACTAGCGTGAAAATCTTTTAATAATAAATTCAACTGTTCATCAAACGCTTGTTTTGTATTTTTGTCGTTGAATAATTTTTTTGCCCAAACTTCATATTCATTCATTGTTGAATCACCCTTCGGGATCTTGAACCTATTTTTTAGTTCAAGCACGCGCTGTAATAGTTTATGATTCGAATCAAGACGCAATAGCCCAAAATTTTTCTTCGATGTCGGGGAAATAACCTTTGGTGATTCATAATTACATGGCCAAAATTGATAAAGCCATTTAAGCGCAGGATCAGTGACCACTCCATCTTTAATTTTGACCATTAATTTATTGACCATACCCTAAAACAAATGTAAACTAATGTTAAGTTATTTGCTCTAAAAATACAACTATGACAAAACAAAAGTCGTCCGAGATTATTACTCTTAAACAAGCTTGTGAGTTGTTAAATTGCCATCCCAATACCCTTCGCCAATGGGATAATAAAGGTATTCTTACGGCCATACGCTTTGGTGCCCGAAAAGATCGAAGATACAAAAAATCAGATATTCAAAAATTGATCAATCAAAGTTAAAATGGGTTCGATTTGATAAGATTTAATTAGTCATAGCCAATAAATTAAATTATTTTACCTCAAACAAGCAATTTTTATGGATAATATACAGAACTTTATTAAGTATTGCCTTGGCTATGTAAAAATAACCAGAGAAAGAACAACATTGGCACAACAAAAATGTTCTGTAAATTTACCCACAGAATTTTTTGGTTTACTCGGGTTATTGAATGGAGACACTGATGGCAAGGTTGGAGAGCTAATCAATCTAAATACTTTTTATAAATATGACCCTAACGATGTTCCAGAAAGCGAATTAGACGATTACGAAAAAGAAAAGGAATTGGCAAACAAAATAGAGGATATTTATAACAAGCATAGGAACGATCAATATACGAAACAAGTGATTCTCAATTTCGGATATTTTGAAATTGAAATTCCAGTTGAATGTAATGGAGATATTGTTTCCGAAAATGACCAAGAAAACGAGGAAAAAGAAAAAACCGCAAAAACCAGAATTGACCATTATCCATTATTTGCGTTACCCGTAACAATCCAAAAAGAAATTAGCAAAAAAGGCGTTGGAGAATATTCTTTATACTTCTCCGATCCAGAAGTTCAAGTAAATATAGGCATGCTTGAACTTATTCTTGGGGAGGAACTTTATTTCCAGCTTTTGGAACAATTAGGCAAATACGAGATTGAAGGGCGCCTAACCCTGCCTTTAACCGACTTGGAAGTATTTACGGAAATTTGGCATAAAATAAAAGCCCAATTAAGGCTCAAAGAGGCCAATTTCAACGAAAAATCTTTTGCGCTTGAAGAAATGAAAATTGCTTTGAGCCCGAAGGCAAATTATTTTCTTGCAGAGGATCTAGCAAAGCTCTCGCAACAAACAGAGGAAGATCTAGAAAAAACAGCACTTATCAGCTGGACACAGGACGAGGAATTGAATATTGAGAACGATCTGCCGAAAGAAAATGATCTATTTTTCCCATTTCCCTACGATAAGTATCAATTATCTACTCTTTCCATTATTGGGAATAAAGCCGCAATTATTCAAGGCCCCCCTGGAACAGGAAAATCGGAGACTATTTCAAACATACTCTGCCATTTAGCCGCAACTGGCAAGCGAGTTCTTTTTGTTAGCCAAAAAGCACAAGCCCTTAAAGTAGTAAAAGATAAACTTAAAAAGCTCGACGTAAAATACTTATTTGGATATATACCTAACCCAAATTCAGCACAAATTGGAGAGGAAGATGAAGAAGATGGAATTGCCCCACAATTGAGCGCCCTTGGGTCGCATATTGAAAATTTAGGGTATAAATTAAGCGCAAGAAAACAGATAATAGGAAATAGTGAAGAATGCAAAATTCCATCACCTCTCGATCAAATTGTTAGAAACAAGAAAACGAATCAGTCTTTAATAAATGAAATCATTGGCACGCAAAGAAAAATATACCAACTCGCGCAAGAACTTATAAGCATTAAGGATTACGATATAGAAATTACAGATTTTGAAAATTTTTCGAAGAGTTTTTCGTCTATCGAATGGGTAAAAATAAAAGAGGCAAAAAAAGCAATAGAAACATTGGATAAGTGGATAAAAAAATACAATTCGAATGACGAAAAAAATAAATTCGACAATATCTTTTTAATAAACAATAAAAGCATTAGCGATTATGTAGATGCGATTGGAAAAATAAGGAAAGATGTTGCAAAAACTGGGTATGATAGACATTCAAACTTATTACGTCAAATCAATAACTTAAATCGAACTTTAAGATTAAGTGGCGCTCGCGGGAAATTACCTCGCGAAATCATAGATTATATAGACCATGTTTTGGCAAGCGACATGTCTCGCAATGAGCAAAAAATAGCAATGGACCAAGTTTATAAGTATTGTTGCTATTACGATAATATCCAGCAGCTAGAAGTCGCGGAGGATAAACTAAAACAAAAATTGAGTTATTGCGGCGTTTCTGACCAAGAATTTGAAATAATAGATGAAAAAATAGATAATTCGTCTTTTGAAGAGCTAGAAAAAACTAAAAACAAGATTTTACGTGTTCAGGAGATTAAATTTGAAATCGAAGAACTTTCTAAATCAAAAAATTTAAATGATGTTAATTCGGCATTGAAGAAAGCCGAGTATGCACGAAGTGCGCAAGTGGCGTTCTATATCCAGAATATTATCAACAAAGGAATTATCGAAAAATGGAAATCTGGCGTAACCATTAAGCAAATAGTAAGAAAATTGGCTAGTGCTTTTGGTAAATCAAAAAAAGCTTTTAAAACATTCGATAATTTGCGTAAAGACGTTAACAATTTTAACGCAATTTTGGATCTAATTCCGGTTTGGATTATGGAACTTGACGATGCAAGTCGTATAATTCCGCTAGAACCAGGACTGTTTGATTATGTTATTTTGGATGAAGCATCACAATGCAACGTAGCTTACACTCTGCCGGTAATGTATCGAACAAATAAAGTTTTATTTGTTGGTGATAGCGAACAAATGCGGGATAGCACCATCATGTTTAAATCAAATCGTATTTTTGATGAATTGGCGCATCGCTATCAAATACCGGAAGAAAGACAAATTAAAGCTACGGGATCAGCTGTTCAATCGGTCTTAGATATAGCCTACAAGCGTGGATTTATGGAGAACCAATTACGCTGCCATTATCGATCAGCAGCAGAATTGATCGGTTTTAGTAATGAGTATTTCTATAAACCAAAAGGAAAAGAGTTAATTCCGGTAAATAGTAATTATCTTACATATAAGGATACGAACAGAGTGATGATCATCCATGATGTTGATCAAAGCATTGAAAATGAAATTTCAGATAGTATAAATGTGGCCGAAGCTAATGCAATATTGGATTTATTCAAGGAATTAAGAGCAGATGAGCGTTACAATGGTAAGTCGATAGGAATTTTGTCTTTTTTTAATGCCCAAGCAACTTATATCCGTGATTTATTCGAAAAGGAAGGGTTTAAAGAGGAGAACGATAATTACAAGGTAAGTATCATTGAAGGTATACAGGGCGATGAAAAAGATATTATCATTTACTCTTTTGTAATTAGATCAATAGACCAAAAGAATAAATATACACCTCTTACCGGAGAAGGTGGCGATATTCGCGCCGATATCAACAAAGGAAGGGTAAACGTTGCGTTTTCGCGAGCTAGATTACAAATTCATTGTTTTATTAGCTTACCCATACAAGAGATGCCGGAAAGGATCTGGCTTAAAAAATATCTTGAATATGTGCAAGACAACGGAGAAATTAATTTCTATTCAACAGACATCAAGCCATTCGATTCATATTTTGAAGAGGAATTTTACAATCTTCTGCGCTTAAACTTAAAACGAGGTTATAAAATTCAAAATCAAGTCGAAAGTTGTGGATTTAGAATAGATTTCGTGATCAGCAATCTGAAAACCGGAAAGCGGTTAGCCGTGGAGTGCGACGGTCCTTGTCATTTTAAAGATGAAGTTGATGAAGCGTATGGAATTCATATTGGAAACGACGAGGAACGGCAAAGGGTGCTAGAAGCTGCCGGTTGGAAATTTTATAGACTAAAATATTCTGATTGGCTTAACGATAACGCTGATCGCAGTTCTTACGTCCAAGAAATAACCGATTTATTGTGTTAATAAATATATTTTGAATAATATATGATCAAATCATTTAACAATATAATTGAAACTCTTAAAACTGCTAAAAAAGTAACGGAAAGAATTATTGGAACAATTACAATTCTTCTATTTAAGGCAATTTTAATTGGATTGCCCTGCTATGCAACAATATTTCTTCTTAACTCGATAAAAGGAGAACGATGGCAAGGCTATTATTACCCCAATGAAGATAATTTAGCTTATAACCTACAAAGCCCTGAATTTAAGAGCCTCGAAGAATGTAGGTTTTGGGTTAATTCGCAAGTTGCAATTTATAATCCAGCTGGCTATGGATATGATTACGAATGCGGTAAAAATTGCAAATTCAACAAAGATTTTGAAGCCTATGTTTGTAAGGAAACCATTAAATAAAGTTTTATTATCTGGCCCAAAACTTTTCGCGGCGAACTATAAAAAATGTTTAATAAACCAATTTCACAATTAAACGAGAGCGATATACAATCCCTAATCGACAATAAGGAAAAAGAGAGTTTGGTTTTAGAATTTAAGCAAGAAATAACGGGAACCGATCACGAAAAAAAAGAAATATCCAAGGATATTTCGGCTATGGCTAACGCGGATGGCGGTTATTTAATAATTGGCATCAAAGAGGCCAGCAGCTGCGCAGACAGCATTACGGGAACTTCGAAAGATATAGGACGTCAACCGGTTGAAGCTTGGATCGAAAATATACTAATAACAAACATTAGGCCAAGGATATCGATAAAGCCACAAGTAATAGCATTAACTTCAATTTCGGATCGCGTGGTAGTTGTTATTTATATTCCCAAAAGCCCGCGAAGACCGCATATGGTGGTTGCCGATGGCCGTAATGCTTATTACATACGGCACAACTTTCAGGCAGCTTATGCCGATGAGCACGAGGTTAGATCAATGTTTTTAGAAAGTAAAAGTATGGGTGATGAAATGAAATCTTTTTTAGGCGCAAGGCATTTAAACGATCCATTGGATGGTGGCTTTGCCATAACACCTCTTTCCGAAGAACTGTCGAAATCATTGATTTTACTCAGAGAATTGCCAGAAAAATTTAATAGCAAACCTTTTGTTTTATTTGCGTCCTGCCCCCGATATTTAGAGGAACGGGTCGATATTGCATCTGCTGATTTCCAAAATTGGCTTGAATTAAACAAGAAGGTCAATCTTTTTGGTCTCGACATTGATTTTTTATCTTATGACAAAACTGTATCCGCAGATAGTATTTATTCAGTTGAAGAAATTCGATCTGACGAAATACCGGAAAGATTGCCATACTATTATACCGAAATAAATCGAAACGGATATTTAGAAAATGGTCTAGGGGCTGATTTAATGTGGCCTAATAAAGATATTCTGCTATTCAATATCGCTCGTTTTACGGCGGCTTTTTGGATGTTTATGAAGTTTACCCGTAGTTTATACGAAAAAATTGGATATTCTGACGAAGTTAATGTGATTGTAGCCTTGGCCGATATGAAAGGATTAATGATCCACGGTTTTGGGAATAAGGATGAAAAGACAAAATGGGCACAACCATACGACATATTCCATTCATATAAAAAACCGATTTGCAAACAGAGAAATGTAAAAATCGAGAGGAATATGATGGCCTCTGATCTTAATGACGATAAAATAGAGGCAGTAGTTAAAGAAGTGGCTAAGAGAGTTTCCAACGCGTTTGGCGAAAACATTGCAAAATGTTTTGACGATGCAGGTAATTTTGATCCTAATTTAATAAGAGGTTTTCGAAATATTCATTGATTATATGAAAAAAATTTGAAAATATGACTATTTATAGTAAGATGAGAATCGACAATTGAATATCGGCGCCTAACCCTTGCAGGTAAAATCGCAAGGTATGGCACAAAATACCAACCACGTCATTAAGCTCTCCATTGAGCCTGCCGTGGTTGGTCATACGCCGAAAGGCGCGTGGGTGGTCGCAAGACTACCGGCTCGTGGGGAGCTTTGTGCGTCTCACGGGATAAAAACCAACCACAAAAATGAATCGTTTTTTAAGTAAAATTTTAGCAATAGCAACATTTGCTACCATAATTTATATCTGGATTTTACTAATGGAAATATTTAGCGGCATAGGCGCGTTCGCTCCTTTTATAGCCCTTTTCGCCTATTCATACGGAGAAACAACCGGTATTTCAAAAGGCATAGAAGAAGGCAAAAGGATTGAAAAAGAAAACATGATCTGTCAATACAATTTGGAAAAATTCGATAGAGATTTGGGTAAAATTTTCAGTAAAAGCAAATAACCAAATTTATATGACCAAACCAACTACTCAATCCATTAATCATCCCCCTCTAAATCATTCAAAATTAAGCCACATTTATTGTCATTTTTGCAATAATTGTAAAATTAGCTACGAGTCAGGCATTGAGAATGAATTTTGCCCTAATTGCAAGAAAATACCGATTAAATCCGACCTCATCGCAATCCGCGATTACGCCCCGCGTAGTTTTCGGCAAACAATAGCACGTAAAATAAGGAAATATTTGCCCTAAACGAGTTATTCCTCCTCTTTAGCCCATTAAGCGCACTGTAACCAGCTTAAATGGCTTACAGGAGTATTTAAATCCATGATTTCAAAAGTAGCATTAGAAGAATACAAAAGAATATGGAAAAAGCAGTTTAACGAGGAAATTTCCGACGACAAAGCACTCGAATCAGCAACCAAGTTATTAACCCTTATGGAGGCTATTTATAAGCCTATAACCCAGAAAAATTTAGACAAATTTGAAACCCGCCGCAAAAAACCTCAAAAATAAAACACCAAAGCCTTTACAGCTTTGTTTTTTTATTGCATGAATAATAAATACATCGCAAAAAAACATGGAAATTTATGAAATTATTAGAATAGCGCCGCCGTATTTAAGGAAAAAGTATTCTGCCATTCGCTCCTACGTTAAAGAATCTCTGGAACCATCCGAAAAAAGAAAAGAGAATTTAAAACACACCAAAAGAGAACTTTTAAGAGAGAAGCGTTCAATAATAAAGTCCTTAATAGATGAAGCAACACTATTATTGTTCATTTTTGACATTTATAGATTCTTTATGCGCGGGACAGAAGAAGCAAAAGATACGGTTGATACTTTTAGAAAATTAGATGTAATGGGTTTCTCAATAGGAAATCAGCGTTTTGAAGATCGAAATGAAAACGTTATGCGCGGAGAAGTATTAGCTAGAAATATCTTATCCATTGTAGATAAAGAGACAGAGGCAACCATTAAAAAAGCCATCAATTTCCGCGAGATTCTGGAACCGTATAAAGAAAGAGCTCAAAACATATGGAGGATAAATTAAACGATAAAAAGCAGAAGGAATACTTGTTTGATCAGGAAAAAGCAAGAAATAACCTTAAAAAATACTTTGAGACAGAGAAAGCTGATCTATATTCATTTGGAACAACCGTTAACCAAGTATTTGAAGCATATACATTTGCAGAAACAATTCAGTGGTATCAAAAAAACCATTGGCAAGCAAAAATAATCAATCCTCCCGAAGGTTTTACACTAAAATTTTCCACGAGAGGTAGGCCATTCAATTACAGTTATGTAATATGCGAAAAAGATATAAAAAAGTGCCAAATAAGACATCAATTAAGAGTAAAAACAAAAGCTCATAAGCAAAATAATAAATACGCTGCTAATATTTGTTGCGACATAGTCATAATGGAAGATATGCCGATAGACTATTTTTCGACAAAAGATGCGATTGAAAACCAATGGCTTATTGCGTTTGGCGAAGTGAAGCATATGTCGGCCTACGCCGAACTTATCGCTAGTTTTATCGGTATAGTCCATGAATTACAACCGAAAAGATTAAAAAATATAAGAACTAAAAAACAATCAAAAATGCCCCATGACCATATATCGTCATTCTTAAATGTAAGCGGTGAATTATGGCCAACCGCGAAAGGATTAAATGAAACAATCGAAAAAAGAAAATACGACATAGACGTATATTGCCATAGTAAAAAAATATGAGCTTCAAAAGCAAAGAAAAAATGGAAAAATAATCACATCTGTTTTATCCGCTTTGTTCAAAAGACGGCCAAATTCATATGGATAAGTCTAACCACGGCAAAAATCGCAGCAAAAAACATCATTACTTGCCAAGATACTACTTGAAAGGCTTTACTGATTGCGATGACAAATTTTTTGTCTATGATAAAAAACAAAAAATAATTTTACCAAAACCAATTTCACCTCTGGTTTTTTTTGCAGAAAACGATTTAAATACTATAACCTTACCAAATGGGAAAACTTCTGATTTTTTAGAGAATTTATATACTAATGTTGAAAATCAAGTTTGGGGCCCGTTCGATAGAATCAGACATTCAAAATTGAATGATCCGATTAATATTTTAGATAAAATGAGCGTTTTTCTTTTCCTTCTTTTTTTACATTGGAGACTCCCTAGCAACATCAAGTATGCTGAAAACTTATCAAGAAATTTATTTTTAGAAAATTCCAATCTTAACTATGTCACCTTAAAAAATAAAAATGGCAAAAATGTTTCAGAAGAAATAAAATTTCTACTAAAAAACTCACCTGCTTTTAAGAAAGCAACCAAGCTTTTAGCGCCCTTTGCTCCTTTTTATGAAAATAATTGGGTTGACAAACTAGAAAATTGGCGGTTTTTATACACAGAAGATAAATGCGATTGGTATCTAGTAGGAGATAACCCCATTATTACTAAAAATATTAATGACCATGATCCGACGCATTGTTTAGATGAATTCATATTCCCAATATCTGGTAAATTAATTCTAATTAATACGGCGAAACCTATAAGCGAAAATCTAAACAGAGAGTTTATAATACAGTTCGGATTTTCAATAATAAAAAGAGCTGAAAGATTCATAGCATGTCCGAGAAAAGATCTCTTGGAAGCCTTTGTAGCTGACTACACAAAACATGCGGGAACGCAAAGCGAGATGGACACCATTAATCAATTATTTGCTTTACTAGAAAAAAAATAATCAATAAAAAAGCCATTTCATAATCGACTCGCTTATTTTATTGATTTTTAATAATAAGGCTATTTTGAAACAAATAAAAATCTATATCTATCAATGGGACCAACTCTGATTTTCGATAAATCATTTTTAGAAAGCCTTAACCCAGACGAATCAGTTTGGCTCGATCAATTCTATCTCACAAACATCACTCCTCTTTTTTTCGTCGAAACCCTTGCAGATCTAGATAAAAAGGCGAGAGCGGGAAAAACACCAGAAGATATTGTGGGTAGTTTGGCTTATAGAACTCCTGATTTAAACGCAAAAGCCAATGTTTATCACTATTCCTTGCTCGAAGGAGAGTTATCTGGGCAAAGTGAAGTTGATATGGAACACGGTAGACCGCATATTGGAGGAGGTAGATATGTCGATTTAGAGGGAAAAACTGGGGCATATTTCGAAGCTTCTCCCGAGGAAGAGGCCATGAGAAGATGGCAGGAACACAAGTTTCTTGAACTCGAAAGAGGATATGCTCAACAATGGCGAAAGAGTTTAACCAATATTGATCTTGAAGAAATATATTCCCATTATAAACTACGCTTTGTGGACCATCCCAAACCGAAAACGATACAGGAGGTAAAATTAATGGCAGATAACTTCATCGATAACCCTAATCAGGAATTGATCTTGCGATCCGGGTTAGGCTCAATCGGCGCAGCGCCAAAATTCATTGAAGAGATCATTAAGCGTTGGCATGCGACTGGCCAACCGTCTATAAAAAAATTCGCCCCCTATCTAACACACATACTTATTGTCGATCTTGTATTCATGTTTGGTATCGGCGCTGATCTAATCGGTCGAGGAAGACCGAGCCACAAGATTGATGTATCATATTTATATTACTTGCCATTCTGCAAAATATTTACCTCAAATGATCGGCTTCACAAGCTTTTAATTCCGCTTTTCCTTCAACCCACACAAACTTTTATCCCTGGCGAGGAACTAAAAAACGATTTGGATAGATTAGATAAGCATTACTCCAATCTACCTCCCGAAGATATTGCAAAAGGAGTATTTTTCTATGCAAGCACACCACCTCATGACACAACATTTTTGACAACCCGCTTGTGGGATAAATATCAAGCTTCGGAATGGCGAGAAATCAAAGGCATGGCCCCACGACCAAATAATCCAATACAAAAAGGGTTAATGGATAACATAAGAAATCTTGAAAAAAGGGCGAAAATAGAAGGAGCATTGCAACCCTCTCGGCCAGGAGAATCCGACCAAATGGTCATAAAACGTATGGTAAGTATTAAAAGAGGAAAATGGACCCGTTTTCCACCCGAGATTACGAATCGACGCAAAAATGTTAATGGCGAATGGGAAAATATTCCGCCCAATAAATAATTTACCCAATTTGATATGGCCAAAATTAAGAAAATCGAGATACTATTAAATTTATGCAAAACATGCGGTCAGCCAGAAGAAAAAATGATAATGCAGATTGTTGATGCGTCATGCCGGGATTGCCATTCGCAAATGAGATTGGCTTTAATTTTATTAGCAGGGTTATATTTTGGACCCGAGAAATTTACAGCCCAACAAATAAAGGAAGCTCAATCGAAAGGCGTAATAATCAAAAAACAGGATAGCAAAACGAGCAAGTCAACGTATTTTGCAAATACATGCAATAATTGCAATTCCTTTGTTGGCGAATTTTTTATCCACGAGTATCTCGATGTGGATAATGCAGAGAATATTGACCTTGGGTATTACTGCACTACTTGCGATCCAGAAAAGCATTTCGATTTAAATCAAAGCTAATAATTCCCTCATCTGACTTATCGCCATATCAGGCACAGGGAAAGCCTTCTTCCAATCGTAAGTTAGAAACTCGACCCGTATGTTTATAAAATTGCTACAAAATGAGAAAAATAGAAATAAAAACTTCATCAGACATTGAATTTTCCCGGGATTATTCATTTGAATATTTCAATAAATCAATCCAGAGATTTGACCTAATCAGTTCTTTGATGAGCATGCAAAAAATAAGTGCCCTAATATGCAATCAAACAGCCGTTAATCTAAATCTCGAATTTGAATTTTACAATACGCCGAAAATAAAGAAGCGATTAGGCATGCTTACAAAAGATTTTATTGCTTTCACCGCGAAACAAGTTTTAATAAATTGTGAAAAAAGCGAACTTAAATTTAATGATCTTGATCTAGCAAATACAGTTTATTCATATGGTAATTTAGAAATTGATCTACACAAAACAGGAGATGGCGAGAAAACAGATGGCAATGAATGGCTATGGCTAATTCGCACAGCCAATCACCAGTGGCCATATCTAAGGTTTCACTCGTCTATTATCGGTAGATATTATTGGATATTCTCGAAAATATTTGAAAAAAACGGCCAATTTGGAAAAATTCTAGATCAAACATTAGGCATGGCAATTTTCGATGCTATGAAAATTGGCACATGTATTTGCTCGAACTATTACCCACGCGAAAATGAAAAGTTTGCTACTTCATTCTTAATGGAAAGTTATACAAACGCTCCCATATCGATCTCAAAAACACTGCTAACTGAAAAGAATATCTTAAAATTTTTTGATATTTTTGCAATTAATCAGGAAAAATTTAAGGAAGAATTTAAAAAATTTGAGATTACAGATCATCTTTTGAAAAAGTATGAATTTAACCCTCTTAAGAGATTTCCGGTCATAAAAACGGATTCCGATAAAAAGAATGAACAATATATCATTCCTTCATTACCCGATTTTCTATACGGAGTGTTCGAGGGATTATATTATGTTCTTCTGGATAAACTAAATTCGGACAACAAAAAAATTCTATTTCGGGAAATTGGTTCTATTTTTGAGTCTTATGTTGGCGAATTAATAAAAGAATACAATATTGATATTTTAAGCCGCGCAACATTATTACCCGAAATAACATATGTGCTTGGTTCAGAGCGAAAAAGTGCTGACTGGCTATTGGTTTCCGATGAGTATATATTTCAAATAGAATGTAAAAAAAGGAAAATTAATAATTATGCAAAAGCTGGTATCCAGAGCGAAGACGGAAAGGGAATAATAAGCCTACTATCCGAAATCGCCACAGAAATAGATAAAATGATCGAAAAAGAAGATCACATTAAATGCAACAAAATTAATGGAATAGCTTATAAAGGTCAGAAGATAATTAACCTAATCGTTTTTTTGGACGAAATGTTTTGTATGAATCAATATGCGAGAAAGGAAATCAAAAAATTAATGAAAAGCCAAAATAATAATTTTAATATTCTAGGATGCTGGGAACTTGAGTTAATATGCCAGCAATCAAAAAATAAACAACAAAATCTTTATAACTCTATACAAGATTTATTGACAGGAAGAACGGAAATTTACTCGGTCGATTTCCTTGACCGAGTTTATCACGACTTCTTTGATCAATTATTAAAAGAATAAAATTTAATTGCTGATGTCTCATACCAATTCCAACAATTCCTTCATCTGTCTTATCGCCATATCCGGCACAGGAAAAGCCCTCTTCCAGTCATAAGTTCGAAACGCGTCCTGCCACGCGAGCCCAGTAGTCGAGAACGAACCAGTTTCAGCAAGGAGCGAGTCCAAACTCGCTTTTTTGCTGGCAAAATTTGGCGCGCGACGCGCGCTATTGTGGGGGGAAGAGGTGGAAACCGGAATTGCTTGATTTTGAAGCAAAAACAGGCCGATTTTAATATTTTCCTTTGAAGGAAAAGCGAAAGAGCAAAAAGAAGCACCAGTATCCAGAGAACAATTAACCAGCGAAGAGGAGCCGGAAGATGATATTAAAAGCGAGAATTTGGGAAAAACAGAGCTTCATTATAATATTCAAATTCACTTGCCGGAATCAAGAGACCCGGCCGTTTATGACGCTTTATTCAAAAGCTTGAAAAAGCATTTGTTTTAATATGAATCACGATAAATTATATTCTTTTGCTTTTAAGGGGCTCTTAACTGAAGAGGCGCTTGATAGAGCGGGAAGAAAACCAAAAGGAAATTTCTCGGAAATATGGGAGTTGGAAACGGCTGAACGGCTTGGGATTCCCCTTATGGATGAAAGCCTCGTTGCGAAATCTAGGAAAATGGCTGTTGTTTATATAGCGATATGCGCTTTTGAAAATTCAGTTAGAGAGTTTATCGCTAAAAAATTACTAGAGGAAAAGGGTGAAAATTGGTGGGAATTATGCGTTAAAAAGGAAATTCGAACTAACGCAGAGAATAGAAATGACTCAGAGAAAGATGTGCGCTGGTTAACACCTCGGGGAGATTCAATGATTTATTATACCGAATTTGGAGATCTTATCTCTATTATGGCAAGCCCGGATAACTGAAAATTTTTCGAAGTTCATGTTGGTAAAGTAGAGTGGGCAAAACAAATTGTTGAAACGCTTCAAAAATCGAGGAATATTATTATGCACAGTGGTGAACTAGCGCAAACAGACATTGAAAGGGTCGGCATGTATATTCGAGATTGGATCCAGCAGGTCGGATAATGGCGAAGTAATAAAATCAGGTTAATTATTTTAATTTTAATTTAAAAAACCCGCCGTGACGCGGGATTTTTAATAGATAAAATTTTTATATTATTCTGTTTTTAGTTTGAGATTTGCCTTTTCAGCAGTTTCGCGTTGTTCTTTGTTTGCGCAATGTGCTGCGTTCGTAAATACTTTTATTTTTTCTTTGGTCGGCGCATTAACTAAAAAATCAGAAAAATTCTTTTCCGTTCTTTTAATATTTGGATATATAACCTTTTTTAGCGATGCAATAAATTTCATAATTTTGTATGCTAAATATACTAATTTATTAAGTACTCGTCAACTTTCTTGCCATCTGGCCTTATTTCAACTACATATTCAACTGAGTTTTTCTCAAAATCCTTCTTGACCAAAAAAATTTCAACTTTTTCATCATACTCTTCTCTAATGCGAGCAACGGTTTCTTTAGCGTTAATAAATTGCTCCTCAAATTTTTCTTTTGGAATATTCCTACCTTCAGCTTTCTCTCGAAGCTCTGTAAATTTCCAAGCAACTTCTGGTTTTTGGTATAAATAAAATATGGATACTGGTCGTCCAGATCTTATCGACCGATCGATATTCTCTTTAGCTTTTTCGTATTTAGAAAAAGTTCCATCAAAAATAAAATTCTGTTTCTGCTTTAATGCAAAGTCGTGAATTTTTTCTACTACCAAAGAAATTGCCCCTTGGAATAAATATGAATTATTCCCCGTGTATCCCGGAAGGAGCGGTCTGATATCATCCGGATCAATCCGGATAACACCATTTTTAAACATGGAAATTAAACTTTTCGAAAATTCTGTTTTACCCGCACCGGGCGAACCTGCCATAAAAACCGATACTGGCCTTGTGTCAGGTTTAAAAATATTTATATCGGTAAACTCTTTTGCAATGCGGCTCTTGTTTCGTTTCGCAAATTCTACCGCTGCAATACGAATTTGTTCATTATCCATACCTGTATTTTAGACAGAACACAGCCAAATTGTAAATTATTTTATCACCATAAAATAAATAATTCATTTCAACCGGTATGGGGCGGAAAGCAGGGCGTTTCGAGGGCAGCCGCGGAAAGGCTCAAAGCTTGAGATAGCCACAAACCAAAGGCGCTGTTTCCCTGTAAGCCCGGAGTAGGCGGAGCGCCGCCTACGGAGGGGAAACAGCGCCGGAACAAGGTCTCAGAGCTTGGATTTGGCACTGACCCGGCTCGAATTGGGCTCTTAAAAACTCGTCATTCCAGAATGTCGACTCAATGACGAGTTTTTAACCTGCCAACGCACACCTTTTTACCCCCACCTGCGGCTAAAATGCGTTGGCCTGAGCCC
>Ga0172381_10002847_pt1 | contig 18686 bp, 24 predicted proteins | sample Leawel6488metaG_FD_119754 | JGI IMG/M metagenome (GOLD analysis project Ga0172381, IMG submission 119754) | Leachate microbial communities from a municipal landfill in Southern Ontario, Canada - Leachate well 64-88 metaG | ecosystem: Engineered > Solid waste > Landfill > Unclassified | place...
AAAGAACCAAGTCCTTTTCCAAGTCTTTGTAGTGCAGATAATTTAGGCTCTTGTGGAATTATCTTTTCTATTTCATCTTCCAATCCAAGATTACGAGCCGACTCCAATAAAGAGTCTATATCTGTCCCTGTTGTTTTCTTTAGTCTTCCCTTAGAAGACGAAGTTAATCTTCCCATATATTATCTTTCCCAAGAGGGTTTGCTCTGGAACAACCAATTATAGATTGCATTACCAGTTTGGCTTAAAGAACTTCCAACGCTAGATGCGTCTATCACATCAGTTGGAAACCTTCCCTTTAGATATTTCTTGATTGTTTTGTTATCTAATCCTTGATTCTTATATAAGGTAATCACATTTTCCACCTTGTTTAATGCTGTCTGTTTCTTTTGTTCTGATATAGTTTGTGGAGTTTCTGGCGTAGCCGTAGCTGGAGTTATTCCAAGATAATCTTTTATGGCTTGGTCTGATACCTCAGATGGTGAATACAAATCTCTTAGCTGAGTATATGCTTCCTCCACTGTTATCGCCCCAGCCCTTACTTGGAGATTTAATGATGCTCCATCCTCCCTGAAACTTGATTCTACTTCTGCGTTGTTAAATCCAGTAGTAGGGGTAACTCCAGTCGTAGATGGTTGTGATGCTAACCAATTTGTATATTTAGTGTAGGCATCTGCTAAAGAGTCTCCAATCTTTATTCCTGCCTTTCCATTGCTGTCTATGCTCCATTGCATTACCTGAGTTTGTTCTTCTTTAGTGGTCTCTTCCTTGTTAATTATTTCTGCTCTTGCTGTGGTTAGGATATCTTTTTGCTCTTTATCTAAAGAGTCTATCCAGTCGCCATAAAGGTTGAATAAATTGTCAAAATCTGCTCTCTCTTGAGTTATGTCATACACATAAGCCTCAACTGCATCATTTGCCAAGTTTCTTGCTTCACCTAAGTTTCCTGCATAAGCCTGTAATAAAGCCGCTTCGCCAGATAGTTCTGCCGCTTTGTATGCTTTTTGAGAAGCGTATTTCCTACTAATGTCATTAACCTGTCTATCTACAATGTATGTAGGTATATTAGCTAGTTGTGTCCTGGCGTTATCAATTTCCTGTTGTTCTAAGACGTTTATCTTATCTATCTCTCCCTGAAGTGCGGCAACCTTAACAGATTGTGCCTGTGTTTGTTTTAGCCACTCTGGAACTTGATATTCTTCTTGTGCCGAAGTTCTAGCCCCTGCCACATCTACTATTGGTTTTTCGCCAAGGGTAGTTTGTTTCGCCTTTAAGTCTGCTTCTTTTTTAACAGCTTCATCATATTGAGTCTGGTAAAAAGCAGGTAGTCCTGCCGTAGATGATACCATACTGTCTAAGGTAGTAGTTACTGCCTTAGGTAAATTACCAACATTTACATCAATGTTGTCTTGTAGGCTTCCAGCATCTATTGAGCCTGTCGGCTTTACTTGTTCTGTGTTGGTTACTTGAGTCCACACTCCTTCTGGGTTGTAGAACTCTTCAACACCTGTTGTGGGGTTTTTTCTTGTCGCCCCTTCTAGTATTTCTGCCATAGTTTTATGTTAATTTTGTTGATTTCCAACCGTTTGTTGGACTCCAAGCCCATAATCCAGTTATAGTGCCAGAGTCTTTAATTATTATTTGTTCGTAGAAATTTCTTGGTGAATATGTCGGTGCTACTGATGCGCTAGAATTAAAGTGCATTATTAACTGAGATATGTTTGTAATCGGTAGTATCTCTCTCTTATTGTCGTCCTGTGTAATAATTGGCACGTTCAAAACTACCTCTGGTATTATTGTATCAGGTATTTTATCTGCCGATATATTTGTAATTTTTATGTATGCCATTAACTTAATTCAGCCATCGGTTCTCCGAATATTTCTACTGATTTAATTTTAGGATTTCCTGCCTCTATTGTTATTTGAAGTTGTGCCTGATTTATAATCTTTCCATCTACTGGAAGTATCTTTTTTGTTTTTGCCCCATCTGCCGTATGAGTGAATGTTCCAGTTGATAGTGCTGTTCCGCTAGATGAACTGTGTAGTGTAACAGAAATACTATCTCCACTAGCCAGTGGTTCTGTCATTATCTTTATAAAATGTATTTTCCAATCTCTACCTAAATCTATTAGTGGAGTCTTGGCAGTTACTCCTGTTAAGTTCCCTCCGCCAGAGTCTATTCTCAATAACCTAGGAGTGTCTGTTGCTACATATAATCTTCCGTAGGACTCATCCATAGCCGAAATATCTCCCTCAGACTCTCCTACCGTCCAAGGATTTGAAAATACTTCTGGTAGTCCGTTTTCAGTTGAACCATAAGCTCCTATTGTTCCATATAGGTCTGTTGGAAATATTGTTAGTCCATTATATGCTAAAGATATTCTTCCATAGTTCTTTCCAAAGGAATATCTTCCACTTCCGTTTTTAATAAGTTCTTTGGGAGGTGAGTCGAATTGACATACAAATGTTCTGTTTTCGCAGAAAGCTATTATATATCCATCCTTCTCTGTAATATTATAGATTGTAGTAGCCCCTGGTAATTCATATTTTCTACTAACTTGTTCAGAGACCATATCCCAAAACATTATATAGCATTTTTTAGCTGAAGTATTCGTTCCAGAAGTTACTGCCCCCAATACTAAGTAAAACCCATCGTTTGCTAATGAGGTAACGGTATATCCACTATCAAATGTAAGTTTAGCGGAATTTCCTATTGTGCCATCCCATTTTGCTAGTTTGTTTAAGTTTCCAATATATAAATTTCCATCTGCCCCCTCTTTCATTGGGTGTATTGCCGTTGATAAGAAGGATGTTCCTCCTATTGCTGTATCACTAAATGTTGACCAGTTATATTTTCCTATTTGAGTCTGTTGAGAATATACTAGGTTATTCTTATAAATCTCTAAGTCAAATCCTGCCTGTGTGGTAGAGTGTAGAACAGTTACAGAGTCGCTGATTATCCCTATCTTATAAAGTTTAGTTTGACCAAGTCCATATAGATAATTAGAAGTAGGTTGATTAACGAAAGCACTTATCTCTGTGTTAACCGTGCTTGTTCCTATCCTTCTTGAACCATATCCAACAGCTAACCTGCCAGGATATTTGAATAGGTCTATACCTTTTGCTTCGTATAGTGCTTTCCCTCCATCATAATATTCAGATGGTGAAAGTCCGTTAACCCAATAATTTGGCGTAAGCGATAATATTTTTTGTATCATATTATTTATGTTTCGTCTTAAATGTCCACGTAGGACTTGCTGATTTTACTTTATGTGTCCAACTTGCAGTATGTTTGACCATCCAAGTCCAGGCACTAGAACTAATTGCTACTATGTCTTTTAAGATTATAGTCTCTGTAAATATTTTAGCCCAAGTTGATTTCTTGGTTATTGCGTCTGTAAGGGTCAATACTTCTGTCTTGATAATACTGAATAATTGACTTGATTTTATCGAGTCAGTTAAAGTTATAGCGTCTGAGAAGGACTTATTCCATATTGATTTTAGTCTCTTTACTGGTTCTGATAGCGTTATTATGTCTAACACCACTAGACCAAAGACTCTTGATATAGAGATATAATCAGATAAAGTCAAATTGTCTGAGAAGCTCTTGCTATATCGTGCTTCTTCTTTTGGTATCTCTGATAAGTTTAGTATATCTGTCTTTGATATTGATGCTTCAAATCTTTGTTCTTCCATATCTGAAACTACTATCGTGTCTGTATGAGATACTGTATATGCTGTTGATAATGGATTTCCCCACACCTCAAACATATAATCTAAATCCAAGACTGACCAAGTAGAACCTCCATCGGTGGAAACACCTGCCCCGTAATCTGATGTTGTGCCTGGGTTTGCTCTTGACCATTCATACTCATTTCCTCCATCATCTCCTCCTGTGGTTCTACCTACTACGCAATACTCTTGTCCGATAGAAACCTCGTATGAATCCATAACACCTTCTAGCCAAGAAGCAGAAGTCGTGATAGAACCAGCGGAAATTGTTCCATCAGACAATACTGACCCAGTTGGTTTATGATTTACATCAGCTAAATAAAGTTCAAGTATAATATCTGTTGATATTGTTCCTACTTTTTTTACTTGAATCTTAGTACTATAAAGATTCCATACAGCGTCTGGAGTAAAGGTAAAATAAAGCCATCTATAATTAGCTGCCATCCAACCTGCATCATTTGCTCCAGTTGTAAGACTTGCTTTTATTTCTGCCATTTATATATGTTTTTTATTATTAGATATGAGTAATATAATCGTTTGAAGGTCTAAAAAATATCTCATCTACTGTTAGAGCCGCACCAATTATTCTGATTACATAATCCGTAGTAGAAGGTTGAGTTACAACGATGTCTCCCGTTGGGGAGGACTGGTTATCATTGTTTGTGTTGTATGCTACTTGGAGTGTTGCCATAATTGTTTACTAACCATTATCGCCAAGTTAATGGCGACAAAGGGTCAAATAACAATCTATGCTACTTTTATTTTATAAGTTACAGCAAGAGTGTCATCTGCTTCCATATTCTTAGCCGCAAAAGTGTGATGTCCTAAGATTATTCCACCAGAGGTCGGAGTATCGAATATACCTACTTCTTTTACTGCTTGAGTATTTGTGGCAGTAAATGTGTGAAGTAATTGTGCTGTATCGTTAGCAGTATCGGTTATTGTCCTTGTGCAAGTAGCCCCTATTCTAGCCAATCCAGCCGCAGTTATCTCTGTCCCAAGTGCTGTATCTGCATTGGTAGCTTCTGTCCCTGAACTTCCTAATGCCAGATAAGCAAAAGCACCAGTCCTTGATGCATTTATAAGTCCTGCTACTTCCCTAATTCCCACAGTGCAAGTCGTGTTATCAAACGTCTCATCTGATAGAACAACTCCATTCCTTTTCCAGAGTAATCTCACGCTTCCCTTGATTTTTATAGCTCCTGAAAATTTCATTTATTTGTATTGATTTATAATTCGACTTTAAACACTGTTATCGTTCCTAGGAATAATCCTAGCTTTGAAATCTTTACCGTGTTGTTTTGAATAGAACTCTTTCATATTCCTTTCCATTTCTGTCATCTTTGATTCAAAGTATGATATTTTATCTACCATACCTTTTCCTATTGAGTAATCTAATGCGTTCCCATAAGATATAAATCTATGGAAGTTTTCGTTAAATCCAGGCTCTCTTGTGGTTGTAGTTGCATTAAATGTCTCCACATCTCTTGATACATATATCCTTAATCCATCTGTTGTGGTTACGTTACCAGTCGCAGGTGTTGGATAAAGTATGATTGACCTCCCCACCATATCGTAATATTCTGGCATACCATCAGAACTAAACATCTCTGTCATAGCCTCAGACTTAACCAGTTCCTTGTTAATGGGAATAAGTAATTGTGCATCTCCGTCTGCATCAAGAACCTCTACTCTTTCTATTGTTTGTGCTGTTGATGGCAATTCGTAATCTTCTTGTCCATCTACTAGGTCTGTGGTTGCTACTGGTAAATCACCATAGTTCTTGTCGTCATATTCCCAATCCGCACAGGCACTCCATATTCTATCTTTGGCTACTCTCTGCCAAACATTAGATGTCCTTGCCAAATCTGAGTTCGGCAAAGATATTGTGTCATTAACAGAAAGTCCCAAGAGAGACCTACTATCTTGGCATATTCCTGTTTTTAAACTCTCATCATTAAACTTCATTGTATTATATTCTTTATTATCATAGCGACACCTATCCAGAATAATATCAATGAAAGCAACAGTAATCTGCGACCATTCTTTATTGACATATTATGTGTGTATTACTACGTCTTTTTTCTGCATCTCGGCTAATGCATTTTCTATTTCTTTTTTCTCCATTAAGATTTGATATATCTGTTTCAAGTCGAATGTTACGAAGTGAGAGCATATATAATCTGTATGAACATAAATCTTGAACCCTAAGTCTTTTACTCTTTGGCAAAAGTTTAAGTCTAATCCTAATTTCTTTATGCCGTCTCTGTCATATTCGTTCCTAAATGGATATTGTATTTTCTCTAATACCCTTCGTGCTATCATCATTTGCCCTGAACCTGCGGCATCTGTTTCTATCAACCCTTCATCTCCAGTAAATTCGTGGACACAATATAGTCCATCTTCTTTCCTTTTAAATACTGATGGTATAACTAAGTTCTTCTGCCACCCAAATGATATTCCACAAATTACATCTTTATCAAAGTCTGCTAAGTTTAATATGTTTGTGGGTGGAACATTGTCATCATCAAGCATCAATAAGTAATCGTAATCTTTATGATTTAAAAAGTCTTGAACTATCTTGTTTCTATTATGTGAAATCGGCTTATCGGCTGGATAAGAAATCATTATGTTATATTTATTCTGGTGTGTTAGTTCCAGAAGAACCTTCGCAAGTTCTGCCCGTATCTCTCCTTGGTTCAAAATCGCCAAATACACGCCCTTCTTTTGATTACTCATATAGTTTTATTAAGTTTAAAAAATTATCTTGATAAATTGACTCTTTGCCAAATATGTTTTCGTGGCATTTTCTACATAAAGTTATGCCATTTCCCACGTTCCATAATTCTTTACATTTTATAATCCCATAAATATCTTTTAAATTATTATCTATTATTATTTGCTTTACTGTCTTTATGTGATGTGCCTGTAGTATTCCCCCCTTATCATATCCACATATTTTACAAGTCCAATTATCTCTTTCAAATACTGATGTTCTCCATTCATTATATCTATGGTTAGCATATATGCTTTCTTTGAAATCGCTTTTGCCACCTTTCCAGTGTGCCGCTAATTTACCAATTCTTGTTTTAGCAAAATCACTTATTTTCTTTTTATGTTCTTCTGAAAGTGGTGGTATATTATATCCACTTTTTCCAAAGTTCCAAGGTTTTTCCCCTTTAGAATATCTATTTCCAAAATGATGTCCCTTTTTAAATCCTCTATTGCGTGATTCTATACCAAATTTCTTCATCCAATACCATATTCTTGCTTGATTTGTTCCACATAAGTCAGCTATCTGTTCTTGAAATAACTTCTTATTATGATATTGGTCATATAACCAATCTTTATCTTTATATAATTTGTTTTTCACTGACCAAAGTTTTTAAGAATAAATTGTTTTTCATTGTCGTAAAAATATTCCGTCCCCCTGCAAGAGTTATACCAAGCAGTGCTTATGTTCCCACTATGGGTTGTGCAACAATACATATAATCTGGTAGTTGTTTGCATTTGAATACAATGAGTATATCCTCGTGAGAAACAAATGGATAGTAATATGCCAAATGTTTATCTGGGTCTTTGAATACTTCTATCGGAAAGAATATCGTGTAATAAGGAGGACAACTTGGATGATTCCAATCTGCCAATTCTCCTGTATCATCATTGAGGATAAATCCTTGAACTGCTATTAGTGCCTTCTTATATTCGTAAGGTTCTTTCTGGACAAGCTCTATGTAATCTTTTCTATACATATCGTCAGAGTCTATCACGCTGAACAATACATAGTCCTTTCCTTTAATCAATTTACTCACATCATCTAGGGAACATTTCAGTCTTTCTCTTAAACTAAGGTCTGACTTCTTGTCGTCTCTAAATGGTTGTCCGTGAAATGTGAATATGTATTTGTATTTTATACTGTCTAGGTATTCTCCCAATTTAATTGTCAATGGATTATCTTTTTCTTCTGGTCTAAAACATATCCAATGTATGAAGTCCTGATTAGTCTGTTTCTGCAAACTAGGGACACAATACTTTTTGAATATCTCAATCCTTCCTGCAAACCACTCATCACCTCCATACCCTGGTATTCCTCTCCCTGTGAAAACAGTATTAACAAAGTGTAAAAAACTACTTTTGGGAGTGTCCGATGATGTAGTTGTGGTTGTCTTCATTTAATATATATACTTCTGTTGTTCTGCCAAATTTCTCTAAAAGTCCTTTTATGTCCATTTCTTCATAACTCCAAACGTGTTCTATCGGTGCAAGATGTCCATTGTCTCTTAATGGAGTTGAAAGTGATAGCCACCCTCCTGGTTTCAATATCCTAAATAATTCTTTGAGGACTGATTCTGGGTCTTCAACGTGTTCAATCACTTCTCCTAGTGCCACGCAATCAAAGTAGTTATCCTTTATTGGCAAATCATTTATGTCGCCAACTATTGAGTTTATCTGTGGGTATCTTTCTCTTAAAAGTGCAACTAGGTCATCTGATATGTCTATTCCCCAAGACTCTCCTTTCTCTGATGCTATTAAGCAGTGTGGTGCTATTCCACAACCTACTTCAACATATCTTCCACCAGTAAATTTCTTAGTCATCTCCTTAGCTCTTTCTGGTTGACTTATATCAAGTCCTCCCGCTACAAATCTTGGTTTCCAAATCTTATTATAATGTTCTTTTGAATTATCTGCTTTATTTGGTTCGTTTAGTCTTTTCATATTCCTAACTTCTTAAATATTGCCTTTCTATCTTGTATATCCGTATATGCTTTCCCTTTAAAGTTGTGATTCCAAGGAGTGCTTTTATTATTGCCGTGTATCAAGTATGAATACTTATATTCTGGCATTATTTTGGCATTGAATACTGTCAATGCTTGTTCGTGACTAACCAGTCCTTCTTCATATTCCAATTTCTTTTTGGCGTCTATGAATATATCGGCTGGGTAAAACAAACTATAAAATGGTGGTGATACACAGAACCAATCTGCTACCTCCTTTGTAAAGTAATTAACTGCATATCCTTGTTGAAATACCAAGGACTTTCTTTCCTGTGGTTCTTCTTTTTGGACTAAATCAATATAGTCTTCTGCCAACATATCGTCAGAATCTAAGTGAGTATAATATACCCATTTCTTTCCTTCAATATATGGTTTAAGAACTTCTAGTGATTTTTCTGCCCTTGCCTCTAATGTAGTATTATCTCCCTTGTCATCCCAATGAGATTGACCATTAAAGGTAAAGACGAAATTATATCCTATGCTTTTTAAATATTCTCCTAATCTATCAAACTTTGGATTCTCTTTTCTAAACTCAATCCAATGTAGGAAGTTTTTGTTTGTTTGGTTTAATAGACTTTTAAGACAATACCTTTTAAAAAGGTCTATCCTGTTGTCTAGCCAAGCCTCTGTTTCTTCTAGTAATCCTTCTGGTGTAATGTGAGTTCTCCCTCTCCCTGTGAAAGTAGTATTAACCAAATGTATGAAGTTATTTTCCGTTTCCATAGGCTTTTCTTATTTCTTCGTTATATTTATCTACTTCTTTTAATATTGACATATTGATTCCCCTATTTGTCGCAAATCCTATTAATGCCTTTGTGTCCTTCGGAAGACATTTTCCAGAAAAACCTCTTCCTCCTTTGTGGAATATCTCTAAATGTGAAACTCCAATTCTTTTATCTGCCGAACAGGCTTCTTTTACTTTGTCGTAATCAACTCCTATTCTTTGACACAAGTCATATATCTGATTTGCAAACACTACCTTTGTGGCAAACCAAGTATTTCCCATATACTTTACCATTTCAGCTTCTGATGCTGGAATTATTCTTTCGTATGGTGCTAATGGTAATAACATCATTATGTCTTTTGCTATTGTAAAACTCTCTTTTGTATATCCTACTATTTGTCTATCTGGATAACACATATCTTGGTCAGCCGTAGATTCTGTTAAAAACTCTGGGTTAAACAAGAACTTATGTTGTGGGTATTTTTCTTGTAAAATCTGCGTTGTGCCAGGAGTTATCGTTGACTTGACTATAACTACCTTTTCTCCACTTAAACGACCCACAGCGTCAAATAGGGCGATAAGTTGGCACTCTCCCGATTCGTTTGTGGGGGTAGGAACCGCAATGAAGACATAATCTGCCTTATTAACCTGTTCTTTAGAACCCTCTCCATTTATGTCGTATAAATATAATTCTACGTTTTCTTTTTTTTGGAAGTATTTTTTAAGAGACCCCCCCACCATTCCCGAACTTCCAATAATTCCTATCTTATATTTCATAATTATTTTTTAATAACCATATAATATCCCCACTTCTCCCAAGGAGTTGAGGGGAAGTCTTCTTGTGTTGTCTTTTGAAAGTCTGCTCTTTGTATTCCGAGCATCAACAATATCTCTTTGTAATTTCTAACTACCCTTATCTGTTGTGCGGTATTCTCTCCTGGAAACTTTGACGTGTCATCGTGCCACTCCACTAGAATTAAAGCCTTAGTTGCCATATCTAGAAGTTTTTTCATAACTTCCATCAACTTATCATTGTCCATTTCAATCATTAAAAATACGGCATCGGTAAATACTACGTCATACTTTTTATCTGGAGTGTCAGTTAGTATGTTTCCAATAGACATTTCAACTGCTACTCCTTCCTTAGTGAATCTGTTTAAACCAGTCTCTACTCTGAATTTGTCCGTGTCCGAACCAACCACCCTGCAATCTGGTAATTCTTTTTTTATCCTATAAAGGTTCTGTCCATATCCACAACCGAACTCATAAACAGATTTGGGATTAAATGCCTTTATCTTGTCCAACAGAATATCTCTGTGGGGATGATAACAATGTTCAAACCAAGTTTTGTCTGTCCAATCCGTCATCTTTTTATCCAAGGATATTTATTAAGGTTATTTCTCCAATAATTTCTACCTACCACATTCGGCTCTTTTGTCTGTGATAACCTTTGTAAAAGTTCAATCAATTCTTCTTCTGTTTTATACTGCCAAGAATACTCATAGGGTAAATATGTTATTGAGTATTGACCCATTAACATCGCCTTAAATGGTATCTCTGATGCACCATCGTGTTTATTCGCCCTGATACTTCCTTGATAATCCTTAATATCATCATTCAGTTGTTTGTTTAACACCCATCCGTGATATATTACATTTGGAGGACAAGTCTTCTTATCGTCTGAACTGTCCACTCCATATAAGTGAAATGTTATATTTGGAAGTTTAGGGGCAATATTCCTTACCATTGTAAATCCATATTCTCCTTCTCTATTTGTGTGTCCTGACATCCATATCTGTGGGTTCTTACTAGGTTTAAATGAAAGTGGAAAGTCATCTATATCCTCTAAGAATGATGGTGCTATGTTTGCTTTTATTCCTGCTGTTGCCAGTTCTTCTGCCTGAGCATTTGTTTCAACCCAATGTTCTATATTCGGGTCTTTAACTATTCTCATTCTTTCTGGGTTCTGAAATATTCTAGGGATGTCTCCACCACACCAGAATATTGTTCTCTTTCCGTCAAAATTATTAAACACTTGGTAGTCTTCAACCTCATACATTCCAAAGAATATAACGTCTTTGTCTGGGTCTCTAAATCCTTCCCATTTTTTAATACCCCAAGCCTTTTCTATCTTGTCTCCGAAAACCCATACACTAGGTGAACATCTGAATTTAGCCATATTATTGTATTACTTCTAATATTTCTCTCACCCTGTTATCATAAGAAAATCTTTCCATTACGAATGTTCTTCCTTTCTGTGCTACCACCTTTCTTGTTCTGTCGTTTTCTGGTTGAAGATAGAATTTTATCTTGTCAACCAATTCATCCCAAGAGTTATATGTTTCCATACATACCTTCTGTCTAAACTCCTCTTTTAACCCTTCTAGTCTAGGATGTATTAGAAATCCTCTTGATGCTAATACCTTATATACTCTGTCTGACCAATAGAAATCCTCAAAAGGAAATCTTGGTGATACTATTATCTTGGCTGACTCACATACATCCCTGAAGTCTTTACCAAATTTGTCGTTATAAATCTTAAACTTATCTCCAAACTCCTGCTTCATACTGACCATAAACTGGTCTCTCATTCCATATACGTTTCCTATGAATACTATGTCGTGTGCATATTCTTCTTTGAAGTTCCCCATTGGGACTACTCCTGTTCCATACGCTAAATGCATTGGGAATATATTGGCATATTTGTGCCTTCTTACGTAAGTTTCGTCATTTAAGAATCCGTAATCTACTAATGGTATTATTTCATCTAGCATATTCTCTCCCATTCCCATTGCAGGTTCAAAGAACCAGAATACCTTTTTGCACTTTAATGCTTTGAGTATAATCTTTAATCTTTGTAGTGTTAGACTAAAGTTCATTGTGTCTGTTGCCACTACTCCACCGTGATTGAAGAAAAACAAATCTGAATCATTAGAAGTTTTTATCAACTCTTGTATGTCGAAATTGTTCTCGTCAATTCTTGTAACCGAATGTCCCAGATTTTCAAATGCTTTTATTATGTCCTTCTCTCTTGTTAAAGGATTATCCTTTTTAAAGTCTCCAAAATAAGTTATCTTCATTTGTTTTGTTTTAATTTGTTCTCTTTCAAACACCGTGGAGGAAAAGTGTTTGATTCTTTCCTCCACAAGCGAACATTAGTTAAGCGTTGCTTATAATCCTGATACCATAGGTAGCAGATAATAATTTAACACCATACATAACGTCTGCGATGACCTTAACCGCGAGGTTGTCGGTCTCTTTTTGTACGACTTCTAAGTCTTTACCCATTGCCCATACAAAGGCATCCTTGTGAACCAATAGATTTCTGTGTCCGCCTTCTGAGTTAGCGGTTCCAGTAGGAATCTGTGTGGTTAAGAATAGGGGTATTCCGAACAATGTCGGGATTTTCCCATAAGGGGTTGTAGCTTCTCCGAATACAGAGGCATTCGAGAACCTTGAATCTTTCCTCAACTCCGTCCAATCATTCTATTACTTTATAACCTTAATTGTAAGCGTGATTGTCTTTGCAATCGTTATACCATTTTTCAACTTTTTCGTAGTCTTCTTCGTCCATTTTGGTCTGAAGACCCCTAGATAGTTTCCATTCACAATAGTCTTTAACTATCTTAATGGAAACAAGTTTTTTCGATGGTATATCGCTTTCTAAAAGAATTTCACAAATCTCGTTTATCTTTTCTATATTAGTGGTTGTCCAAACAAACATTGGTTTTCCCTGTCCCCTGTCCTCTTGTCTGGCTATCCAAATGCTTCCACCATAATTATTTTTTATCCATTCAATCATCTCCTTATTGTCAGCTCTTTGACCAAGAGACATTTGAGGACGAAAGTTATTATAGTGATAACATCTGTCTTTGTATGGAGTATTTCTTTTGTATTTTACTATTGCACAATATCCTTCTCCAAGAAATAATCCACGAAATTCTGAATCTTTTTTTAAGTTTTTCATATTCATAAATGAATAAATTATTAAGGCGAATATCAATTTCTTGATACTTCTCTATGTCGCCATAGAGTTTAGACTATCCCATCACCATTTGAGGTGCTATCATTATAGTCGTTGAACGTCTCCATTTCTGGATTTCGCTGCGGATTGTCTCTGTGAGATTTTCCCGCAATTTAGATAGTTTGCATATTACAGTTTCCCGTAATAGACGCATTTTAATATACGTGGTCGGGTGTAAGAAGAACAATAAGTCTTCGTGAGGTAAAGAGTAAGAATCTGCGATTGCTAATGCCGCTTCTATTGTTGAAACTCTAACATCGGTAGCAGAATCTCCAACGTGTGGAGTTATGCTTGAACCTAATGCTAACAAGTCTGAATCTAGCTTTCTAGCCAATCTCTCTCCCATAGCTTCTGCATAGATGTCTTTCATCCTGTATGAAGCCGCAATCTGTGCTTTCTGGAAATCAGATATAGTCATTCCGTCTCCATACCATTTGTCCACAGACAATACCACTGCGGTATCGCTGATTATTCTGGTAGAAACGTCTCCCGTGGTAACTGTAATTGCAGTAGCTGTAAAGCTATCTCCTACCGTTGGGATACTAATTCTGTCTCCTCCGCTTGTAAATTCACCAGAGAAATCTCTGAAGAACTTAGCCGCACCTAGTTTCTTTCTGAAATAAACAGAAACAAACTTGCTGTAAAGAGTTGGTTCGAAAATTTGAAAATTACTTCCTTTTATCGTAGCCATTTATTTAGACTCCCGATTTTCCCGTCTGATGTTTCATAAAGTCTTTAGCATATGCTTCCATTTGAGGTTTAGTCATATTAGCTATTTCTTCGTCGGTTTTATCCTTGAAGCCACCTTTTGAAACGCCTGAGGGTTCGAGAATCGAATTATCTTTTTCGACCTTTTCCCTCATTCCTTCGATTGCAACCTTTGTCCAGGGGTCTTCTTCTGCCTTTTTAATTGCATCATAAGACATCCCACCTGCCCTACTTATAAGATATTCTGACTCTTCGTCTGAATACTTATTGAGTATTTTGGAAATCTTTACAACTTCCATTGGGTTGGTCGTTTCGACTGCCTGTGGTTTCGCTTGAGGTTGTTCCACAGTTTTGCCCTTTAAGTCTTGAAGTTCTTTTTCAGCTTTTTCAGCTTTTTCCCTCCAATGTTCTTTTTGGGCTATTGCAGATTGCAAATCCTTTGATTCTTTAGGTTTTTCTACCTCCCCACCTTCTGGAGTTGGGGTCTCCGTTGACTCTGGAGTTTCCTCCAATATTTCATCTGTCATTTTATTTAGGACTTTAGTGTCCTTATTGATTTTCTTTTTTTTATAGGCGTTTTCTGCCAAACGACTCTTTAAGGTTTCTAAATGAAACTTTCTTGTTTATCTTTTTTCTTCTTGCTACACACCCCTACTAGGATTAACCAATCTCTGAACTCTTTTATTAAGAGTTTCATTGGTTCTGTTTTCTCGGTAGGACATACTTCCATCCTATCTCTCAAGTCGTCTATGCTTGAGGTGAATAACTCTAGGAGGTCTTTTCTATTCCTGCTTACGAATTTTCTCTGTTTGGGTGTTAGTTTCATAATGTTGATATTTGACTACTTGCCGATACTCCATTGTTCTGTTGTATCTTGGCGATTGAACCTCCCCTCTGTGGTTGTATCTGCCCTATCGTGTCCATCATATTCGGTTCTTCATCTTTGAAGTCTAGTGGGGATATACCTGCCATATCCAATAACTTGTAAAATACCTTCTTTGTCTTCGGGTCTTTTAAGATTGTTGGATTTGAGCCGATTATCTGTAATACAGTTTGTAGAGTTGTTACTCTTGAAGCTATATCAATCTGCTCATTGGTAATTACTATGTCTATCTTGTATTTAATGTCTTCATAGAACCCTTTAGGTATCTTCAATTCTTTCTTTCTGTTAATCTTTTCTTTATTGATTGCCTTTAAGACTTCCATTTCCTGAGTGTTTGGTATTCTTCCTGTCTTTTTAATCTGACTTATTAAGGAAGCATTGTTGTCTGAAGTTGCCACCATATCTTTTAGTTTAGTGAGTTCATCTTCATCAAATTCCCCTAACATCAAGTTATGAATATCTCTCTTTTGTTTCTTGAACTCTGGCATTGTCCAATCCATTAAGATGTCCTTAACAAACATTCCTAGGTCTTCTCTCTTTAAATCAAAGTATTGTCCTGCCATTCTTGTTTGCAATACAGTTTGTCCAAGTGTTACTCCTGATTTGGGGTCTCCACCTGCCAATCCACTATCTGCACTAAATGATAGCTTTGCTATCAAGTCAGTCCATTTATTGTCTCCAAGATTTATTGCCCCCAAGTTCCTTTCTTCCATTGAGATAGGTGTAATTTCTGAATTAACAGTTAATACATCTCCATCTTCAATTTCAGATATTAGATTCTTTGCCACATTGTCATCTCTCGTTTGCCAAGCGTGTTTTGAAGTCCACCTATATCCACCCCTCAACATATTTTCATTCTGGTTTTTGGCAATTTGTGCCTCAAACAACTTCTCAACCTGTCCTCTTCCTAATGCTCTGCAAGGTATATCTTCCCATTTAATTTCCTTATAAAGGTCTCCTTTATTTATTCTACTTTCAAATAATATGTCTTCATCATTTCCACCTTCTGGGAAAACTAGATAGTTGTTTCCTTCTTTAGTAGCTTCATATTTCTCATAAATATCTACACCCCCGTTATTAGTGAATTCTGATATTAGTTTTTCTACCACATCTTGATTCCATTTCTTTTGTCCTCTTAGAAATTCTGCTGTGCAATCTGGATGTTTCTCAATAAGAATATCTGAGTCCAAGAAGCTCTTAGCTTCTGGATTACAATACATATTCTGTATTGGAACTATATGAACTGTATCTTTAGCTTTCTTTACTATTAAGTGTCCATACTTTGGAAACTGCATTATCATTTGGTTCAATAGTTGTCCAAAGGTTTGTCCATTTACATTCTTTTTGTTCTTCATCCATAACTTCAATTCTTTTCCAAGAATCCAAGAGGGATAATAAGATTGTCCATCTTCGGCAATTACTAGAATATCTTTTGTATCTAGGTCTATCATTTTAGCCGCAATCTCTGTTGGATTTATAACTATATTATAAAATGCCTTTCTCAACCCAGAAGAATCTAGGTCTCCATCTCTATATTTGGACATCCAATAATAATCAATCATATCCAAAACGTTTCTTATACTTGGTGCATAAGATGGATTATGTTCTATTTGTTGTGTGTCATAAGCATCTATTGTCTGCTTTATACCACTCCAAATTGTTTGGTCTTGTTCTTCCATATTTATACGAAACTTTGTTTTCTCTTTAACCTTTTTACTTTCGCTAATTCCTCTTGGATAGCAGTCTTTGGGTTTGCCCTTCCGACAAGTTCCCATACTGCTAACCCTAAACTCATTACTGCATCATCGTGCATACCGCTTGGTGCAGAATAAATTACATTATGACTATCCGTTAATCTATACCCAAACGCCTTTAATTCTCCTATGAGTATTTCGTTGTTTGGTATAAATACGTTTTTTTGTTCTATGCTTATAGATAGTTTTTCTACCAATTCCTTCTTGCTTTTGTTTGAGAAGTTGAAATCATCCACAAACATACCATCTCTTTCTAAATCGTCTTTTATTGGTTCTCCTACCCCAGTGGAGTCTATTACTATTCTGGCGTTATTGTATCTTTGTGCTATCGCCTTAACTCTTGACTTTTGAAATGGGTAATCAAGCTTGTTAAATCTATCGAAATAAACTACATTATTATTATATTTATCAATAACAGTTATGACCGTAAAATCCTCGTGTTTCCCTAAATCTAACCCTAGAATATATCTATGATTAGGAATTACGTCTGATAGACAATTATCCTTAATTACTTGGTCTATCCCTCTGAATACTGCCGCCGCATCTGGTAAGAAAGAAGCCTCATATTCCTGTTCAAATACCTGTTTAGGTAGTATCTTCTGTGCTTCCTCCCATTTCTCTGGAGGATAATAAGGATTATCTAATGTCCTAAAATGAAATGCGTTTCCTAATTGTTCTGCTCTTAAATATTCATCATAAAACCAATTCTGTCCGAACGGACTTGAGATGAATATTACCCTACCTCTTCTTGAACTTAATCTAGCAAATAAGTATGTTTCCCAAATCTCTCTTTTTATCTGTGCCGCCTCATCAACCACACAGAAATCTATTTCTTCCCCTAGTAGTGAATTAGGGTTTTCCGCAGATTTGCATTGTATCCAAACACCATTTGAAAGTTTTATTTCAGGAAATGGTCTGTAAGATATATTCTTTCCCATTTCGGGATGAACTTTCAGAAACCACTTAACTACGTATTCAAAAACTTTCTGTGTCAATTCATAAGAAGGTGCTACTACCCAAATCTTTATAGAATCTTTCTTTCCTTCCAATATATCTTCTAGCCCCTGCAAGAAGGTCTTTAAAACAAGATAAGCAGATATTGCAGTCTTGCCTCCCCTAACCCCAGCACATACTACTATCTTCTCGGCACCCTTATTGTATGCCTTCAGTATATTCATTTGTGTCTCGTGCCTCTTTGGAGACGCTGGAGACCACCCTATTTTTTCTGTTAATGCTTTGTCTGAAATCATTTAAGGAGATTATTCTCTTTGAATACTTGGTATATTCCATTTGTTAAAGTCTCTACCAATTTTTCGTTTTTACTTTCCTCGTCATAACTACCAGCATCAAGAATTTGGTGCATTATTTCGTGTATAAAAGTTTGTTCTAATAATTCTTGTTTCAAATTCGGATTGAGTTTTATCCTTTGTTCTTTCATCCAACCCCTACCATAGAAATCTGGTTCTTCAAACTTATCTTCAATATATTCTATCTTATAAGTGAGATTTCCTATCTTTAATGTTTTTGGTATTTTCATAACTATTTTACAATTCGTATTGCCTCGTAGGCTTCTGCCCACTTTTTCCCAATTTGTATCCCACTCGTTCTCGCCCAACCTCTTATAAAATCTTCTTCCACATACTCTCTACCCTTCTGAGATTTATAGCACTTTATCGCTCTAATCTTCGTTTCTAGGTCTTTTTTATCCAGAGTAATGAAATAGTCCGTCTTTAGTGTTAAACTGTTCCAAGGATAGAAAAATCCAATAATTGTAGTATTTTTAAACGCCCTGATTGCTTCTTCAAAGATACATCTATGGTCTTGGTGAATATCCGTAGAAGCAGGACAAATAACCAAATCTGGTTTAATCCTATTTCTAATTTCTATCAATCTATCCAAGACTTCGTTTCTTCTAACGTCTATGCCACGTGCTTGATATGTAAATTTCTCAATATTCTTAACTCCTAATACTTCCATTGATTTATCAAACTCTTTCCAAATATCTTCCTTCTTCCAGTCTAACCAATTATATTTCTGGTCTTTCTTTTCAACAGATACTGCCCCAGAAAAACAAGCAACAGTAACTTC
>Ga0172381_10002848_pt1 | contig 18682 bp, 13 predicted proteins | sample Leawel6488metaG_FD_119754 | JGI IMG/M metagenome (GOLD analysis project Ga0172381, IMG submission 119754) | Leachate microbial communities from a municipal landfill in Southern Ontario, Canada - Leachate well 64-88 metaG | ecosystem: Engineered > Solid waste > Landfill > Unclassified | place...
CCCCAAAGCGCTCTCCGTGGGTCGGCGCTTCTCCTCTGTGGCGCCGACCCACGGCCCTAATAGTTTTAAGCATAAGGAGAATATCATGGCTGACAACCTTTTAGACGCGGCCCGCGTGAGCAAATACCTTTCGAGGAACGGCGACCTGAAGACGGCCAAGGACCCCTGGAACACTCACTACCAGCGCCTCGCGCAGGTGTTCCTCACCAGGAAACAGGACTTCACGAACGTCGTGGCGCCGGGCGAGTTCCTCTACTCCACCATCTTCGACAACACCGGCGAGTTCGCGGCCCAGCAGGCCGCTTCCGTTTTCCTCTCTATGCTGTGGCCTGACGGGCCCCGCACCTTCCGGCTGAAGCCGGTCGAGGAGCTGAAGGACGCGCAGGGCGTCGAGGAGTTCTTCAGGAACTCGACCCGCCAGCTTCACCGCTATATGGACACGCCCCGCGCGGGCCTGGCCTTGGCGCTTCAGGAGTACGAGATAGACATGCAGGTGTTCGGCACCGCCGGCGTGGGCGCCTTCGAGAACGATGATGACTCCGTGCCCGTCGTCTATGAGGCGTGGGGCGTGAAGAACATGTGTATCTCGGAGAACGCCCAGGGCTTCGTCGACAACATCTATTTCACGGAAGCCCGCACGGTGCGGCAGATAGTCGAGGAGTACCGCGACGACGTGGCGCCCCAGGTGAAGGAGCTCTATAAGCAGGGCAAGTTTGAGGACAAGATAGAAGTGCTCCGCGTCCTCGAGCCCCGCCCCCTGTCCGACAGACAGATTATCGACAAGGCCGGCGTCGTGATGGGCAAGAAAGAGGGCTTCCTCGGGATGGCCACTCGCACGCTGCACATCGACCTGAAGCACAAGTTCATCATGCGCGAGGGCGGCTACGAGGAGTTCCCGGTCGCTGTGGGCCGCATGATAAAGACCATCGGCGAAGTCCAGGGCCGGTCGCCGGCGATGACCGCGCTGCCCCACGCCAATTCCCTGAACTCGCTGTACGAGGCCGTGCTGCGGGCCTCGGAGAAGCAGCTCGACCCGCCCCTGGGTGTTCTCGACGACGGCAGGCTGGGCGGCGGCGTCATTGACACATCGGCCGGCGCGCTTAACGTCTTCAACTCCTCGGGCAGAATCTCGGGCGAGAAGCCCGTCTTCCAGCTCTTTACCGTCGGTGAGCTTCAGGACGCCGAGAAGCGCATAACGGAGCTGAAGGACTCCATCATGCAGTCGTTTAGCCTGGACCGGCTGCTGGACCTCAACAATCAGACGCAGATGACCGCGTTTGAAACGAGCGTTCGCAACCGCATGCGCGGCGAGTCCCTCAACGCCATGTTCTCCCGGCAGAAGGTCGAGGTCTTCGTCCCGCTTATCGAGCGGTCGTTCAACGTCCTCTACCGCAAGGGATACTTCGGCGCCCCCGCTGAAGGCGGGCTGATAGCGTGGGCCCGGCGGGCCTGGGCCAAGCTGCTGAAGAAAGACCTGATGGTGATACCACCGGCCGTGCGGGACGCGATAGAGGCCGGACTCGACGTGTACGATATCGAGTTCATCTCCCCCGCCCAGCGCTTCTCGCAGTCCGAGAAACTTCAGGGCATTTTCACCGCCGCCGAGTTCTTGCAGAAGATGGCGGTTATCCCCGGCTTCGAGAGCATAGCCGACAACGTGGATATTGACGACATGGCCAGGAATGTTATAGACTATTCAGGGTCGCCGTCCACCATGCAGCGCACCCAGGACGCGATTAAGGCCATACGCGAAGGCCGGCGCGCTCAACAGGAGCTCGAGGCGAAGCTCAACGCCGCGCAGCAGATTTCGGAAGTCGCGCGTAACGCCGCGCAGTCCCGTGGGGGAGCTGGCGGCGGGGGCGTGATGGCGGGCGGTAGCACCGCAGCCGCGAGATAGCATAACGGAGGAAACATGACAGAGGAACAGAGGACAAAGATGGTAGAGGACCGCAAGGCTTACGAGGAGGCCGTTAAGGCCGAAGTCGAACGTCGGCGGGTAGTGATAGCCGAGATGGCTGTGACGCCGCAGGGGAAGAAATTTCTCCGGCTGCTGCACGGCCTGTGCGGCTTCGACAAGGCCGATCGGGTCATCCGCAGCGATGGCCAGGTGGACCCCGTCGCCACGGCGCTCAACGCCGAGCGCCGCCTGGTGTACCTGGAAGTCCGCAGAAGCGTCCCGGTGGACGTGCTGCGTGAGATAGAATTCATGGAGGAGAAGAAATAACATGCCCGACCCCAACAACCCGAATCCGCAGACCCCGCCCGCCGGCGGCGCCCCGCAGACCCCGCCGACTCTCGAAACCCTCATACCCGAGGAGTTCAAGAGCAAGGCGTATCTCAACGACCTGAAGGCGCTCCCTGTGGGCCCCGAGGCGTACAATGCCCTGTTCAAGAAGCTGGACGGCGCGCAGACGCTTATCGGTAAGAAGACCGGGGTGCCTGAAGCCGGCGCCGCCCCCGAAGCCTGGGAGGAGTTCCACAAGCTCACCAGGCCTGGCAAGGCCGACGAGTACGAGTTCACCGTCGCCGAGGGCGTCCAGGCCGACCAGGAGTTCCTGGGGGCCATGAAGGACATGTTCTACGAGGCCGGCGTGTCGAAGACGCAGGCCAAGAAACTTCAGGCCGGCTACGAGAAGTTCATCGTGGAAAAGTATGGCGCCCAGGCGGCCGAACAGAAGCGGCTGGACGACGAGTTCCAGCAGCTCATGACCTCCACGTTCGGGACCGAGAGCAAGGCCAAGTTCGACACCGGCAAAGCGCTGCTGGCCCAGCTCACGCCCGACCCGCTGAAGCCGCACCTGAACCGCCTCTCCAATGAGAGCCTGGTCGTGCTGACCGGGATAATGAGCTCCGTGAAGGAGAAGTTCATGAAGGAGGACGGGTCCTTCAACGGCGCCGGCGGCTCTACCCCCGGCGGCGAGGACATGAACGCCCTGCATGAGAAGGGCCGCACGCTGATGGCGTCGGAAGCATACACTAACTTCCGGCACCCCGAGCACGCGAAGGTGGTGGCCGATGTCGGCGCCATCTACAAGAAGCTGGGCGACATGAAGACTGCCGCCGGCAATAAGAAGTAAGTGGAAAATGCCTGCCCGCAAGAAAGTCCTTGACAAGGCGCTTGCGGGCAGGTATACTATTTTCGATTTGAAGTGAGGACACGGCGCTCCCGCGCCCCCTCTGATAGCGGTCAGCCCGCTCGCGTCCGCGCGCACCAGGAGAGCTCACCCGTCGTAGTCGAAACGGATACTGTGCTCGAAAACCCCAAGGCAGTTGTTTTCGGTAAGGATGAAGGCCCACTCGTTTTACGAGCGGAGCTATTTTTCGGTATACCCTTTTAAGGGGAGGAGAAACAGATATGTCAGAACCTATCGACAACGCGATGGTAACGCAGTTCTCGGACATGGTGCACAACGCGGCCCAGCAGACCAAAGCCCGCCTGCGCCCCTACGTTTCCATCAAGCAGATGACCGGCGACGTGTTCGCCTACGATGGCCTCGGCCCGGTTGAGGCGTCCGAAATCGTCGGCATGCACCAGCCCGTCGCTTTCGCCGACATCGACCACAAGCGCCGCAAAATCAGCCGCCGCCGCTTCGCGGTGACGCTGCCCATCGACGCTTCCAACGTGCGCGGCATGCTGCTCAACCCGCAGTCCGAGTACGCGATGGCCTGCGTGCGCGCTATGGAGCGCGTGTTCGACCGCGTCGTGGTCGGCGCCCTGTTCGCCGACGTCTACACCGGCCGCGACTTCGGCACGACCGTAACCTTCGCCAACGACGGCGGCAAGACCGTCGTGGCCACCGCCGGCCTGACCTACGAGAAGCTGCTGGAAATCAATCAGAACTTCATCGACAACGAGGTCGGCAACGACAGCCCCGTGACGAAGGTCATGGGCATTTCCGGCGACGAGCATACCGCGCTCATGAAGGAAACCGAGCTGGTGTCCGGCGACTACAGCCGGCAGTACGTCATCGACGGCGGCGAGATACAGAAGGCGGCCGGCCTGGGCCTGGTGAAGTTCGCCGGCGCCATCAACCGCCCCATCCTCGACGTCACCGGCGGCGTCCGCTCGTGCTTCGTGCTCGCCCAGGGCGGCATGGTGGTCGGCATGTCGAAGGACATGGCCCTGACCATCAAGGATCGCGCCGACCTGCACGAAACCACCCAGGTCGAGATAGTCTTCGAGTTCGGCGCCGTCCGCACCGAGGGCCTGCTGGTGCAGAAGGTCACGACCACGGACTAACGCAGCTCCGCGACCTCCCCCGCCGCTGGCTTGACTAGCGGCGGGGGATATCGGTAAAATCTACAGTAAGTCCTACCGAAGGTAGGCAGGGAGAATCAAATGACCGCTGTGATAAAGTGGATTAACGCAGACGTGGCCGCCGGTAAGAAGGCTGCCGTTTCCAAAGTCATGCCGGGCCGGACGTTCGCGTTCGCGGCCAACTACGAGAAGCTGGCCGGCGACGGCGACGGCTCCGTGGCCTACCTGGCCAGCGTGGGCGCGAAGATGGTGCCGGTTTACATCGACATCAACTGCGACAGCCTGGCCGGCTGCACCAGCGTCGACCTGGGCTTCTACAAGGAGAACGGCGTGGTGGCCGACAAGGACGTCCTCATGGTCGCCCACGACATCAACGCCGGCGCCGCCATCGGCTCCGAGATAGACGGCCTGCACGACATGGGCGTCGAGAACATCGGCAAGCAGGTCTACGAACTGCTGGGCAAGACCGTGGACACCCGCGAGAACGCCTACCTCCTGGCCCTGACCCTTAACACGGCGGGCTCGGCGGCGGGCACCATAGCGGTGCGCGGCTTGTTCATCCAGGGCTAAACCCCTCGGTAGTAGGTCGTTCGGGCCCCCGTCGCCTCGCTCTAGCGGGGTGACGGGGGCTTTACGGTTAATCTCAACGTCGGAGGCCAGCCAACTATGGGTATTCCCACTACTGAAGTCGACATCTGCAATCTCGCGCTGGACAGGCTGGGCCAGCGGTCCATCGCCTCCATCGAAACGCCGACCACGGAAATCGAGGAGATTTGCGCGCGGCACTACCCCGCCACGGTGCGCGAAATGCTCCGGCGGTTCATCTTCAATTTCTCCAAGAAGTACGCGGTCGTCACGAAGTCGGCCACCAAGACGCCGGCGTTCGGGTACACGTCCGCTTACCAGCTCCCCAACGACTTCGTGCGGCTCCTGGCCCTGGGTGACATCGCTATCAACGACGACACCCCGGCCGGGCTCTACGATATGAGCGAGGGGCACGTCTTCACCGACGCGGCCGACGCGGCCGGGCTGAAGCTGTCCTACGTCTTCGACGACCCTGAAATCTCAACGTGGGACCCGCTGTTTGTCCGCTTGGTCACGCTGCATTTGGCCGCGAATATGGCGTATAAGTTCACGCTGAAGAACACCATCATCCGCGAAATCCGCAACGACGCCGACGCGCTTGCGATGACCGCAGCCGCCGTCGCCGGCCAGGAGAAGCCGCCCCGCCGCATAGAGCGGAGCAAACTGATAACCGCCCGCCGCGTGGGCAGCACCGGCACGGACCCGAGGTACTACTAATGAGTAACGCAGCCCTGGTAAACTTCGCCGGCGGTGAAACGTCGCCCAAGTCACGCGGCCGGTTTGACACCGGGGGCTATCCGTCTTCGTGCCGCAAAATGCGTAACTTCTTCGCCGAGGTCCAGGGCCCGGCGAGGTTTCGCACGGGGTTCTTAAAGCGGCTGGGCGTGCTGGGGAATGTGCCCGGCATTATGGTGCCTTACCAGGTCAACTCGGGGCTCGGGTATATGCTCGAGTTCACGCCGGGCAAGGTCCGCGCCATCCGCAATCATGTTGTGGTCGCCACGGTGGACACGCCGTACTACACCTACGAAGACCTGCTGGACCTCTCGGTCACGCACAACGGCACCATCATCGAGCTCACGCATTGGAAGTACGCGCCGCGCCTGATGTTGATGACCGCCCTGGACACCTTCTCCATCATAACGCCGCCGCGCGTAAATGACCCGTTCGGCGTAACCGCCGTCGAGGCCAATAAGACTACGGTCAGCGGCATAAGCCGGGCGCCCAAGGCTGTCGTGACTGTAGCGTCCGGCACGGGCATTGACGGCTCGTGGGGGTACATCACCGGCATAGTGGGACTGACGGAGCTTAATTATCGGCTCGTGAAATTCAAGCTCCTCGCTTCTACACAATTCTATCTGCTGGACCCGTTCACCGGCGAGTATATCAGCACGACGGGCGCCGCGCAGGCGTGGTCCTCCGGCGGCGCGGTTCATCTCCTTACGGTGGGCGCCTACAACGACGCCTGCAATATCGTCGATATCCACCTGGGCACTACGACCTATGTGACGTTCCCGGTGGGGACTGTTCGGTCTACCGGGGACCTAGCGAATCTGTATTACTTTGACGGGCTCGGGGGCACCACCGAGCTTAACGGGAAGCTGTATAGCCTGACCAATATGAGCGACGACGCGCAGGGCAGGCCGCGCTCCCTCGTCCGCACCGTCGGCAACAACGACGTGGATTCCTCGACCTGGGGCGCGTATACCGGGGGCGGGTACTGTACCCGTAACCGGGACCTTCCCGGCGCCGCTGCGTTCCACGAAACCCGCCTAGTGTACGGGGGCACGTCGATACGTCCCGGCACCATATTCGGCAGCCGGGCCACCGGCGACCTGGGCGACGACCGCTTCAACGATTTCACCGGCGGCACGAACGACGATGACGCCTACTTCTTCACGCCCTCGCCGGTAGACGGCGCGCCTACCGAGATTCTTTGGCTGCGGAGCTCCGCGAAGTTCCTCCTGGTGGGGGCGCTCGGCGGCGTGCTCCGCATGTCCGGCGCCGGGCTGGACGAGGCCATATCCCCGAACTCCGTCGTAGTGCGGCAGGTGGATAACCGGGGCGGGATATATAATGACGCCCCGGTGGTAGACGGCGCCAAGGCGTTCTTTATCCAGCGGGGCGGGCGCGCGCTGCGCGGGCTCCGCTACAACATCTCGATAGACGAGCTCGAGGGCTATGACGTGGGCCTGGGCGCGGAGCACATAGCCCAGGAGGAGGGCATACGCAAAATCGCCTTCCAGGCTGGGGCTACCGACGTGATATGGGTCCTCCGCAACGACGGCGAGCTGGCTGCCGTGACCGTTAACTCCGGCGAGAACATAACCGGCTGGCACCGTCACCGCATAGGCGGCACGGACGCTAAAGTTCTCGACGTGGCGGTAATGCCGCGTTCGGGGGAAGCGGACGAGCTGTGGATACTCACGTCGAGGACGATAAACGGCAGCACCGCGTACTTCCTTGAAACGCTGACCGACGAGGTTACGTTTCCCGACCTCGAGGACTTTTTCACCGGCGCGGCTAACAGGATTTCCGACCGTACACGCTTCCGTGCGGCGCTCTACTCCCGCCAGGAGGACTTCGTCTTCATGGACGCGGCCTCCTCCTATTACGGCGATGACCGGGGCGTAGCGGACAGCGTGACCATCACCCTCGGGTCTTACACCGGGACCGGCGTCAGCTTTGCGGTGTCCTCCGACATATTCACCGCCGGCGACGTAGGCTCCGAGATATGGGTTAAACCCGACAGGACAACGGGGCAGGGCGCGGGCCGGGCCGTCATAAAGTCCATTCACGTCGGGTATATCCTCGTCGACATCGAGGTCGACTTCAAGGACAGGAACGGCGCTAACGCTACGTCCCTGGCGCCGGGGGAGTGGTACATCGCCGTCGACACCATCTCGGGGCTAGACTACCTGGAAGGGGAGCACGTCGCGGTCCTGTATGACGGCGCTGTGTACGCCGACGGCAAGACCGGCGGCGCCTATACCAGCGTTGTCGTCACGGCGGGCGCTATCGAGCTGGATAAAGCCGCTGCGGTCGTCCATGTCGGGCTGCCCTACGAGGGCGTGCTGGAAACGCAGAACCTCGAGCTGGGCGGCCGGTCGGGCCCAGCGCAGGCCAAGCCGCGCAACATCTGCGGGCTCAATATCCGCTTCCTGAACACTATGGGCGGGGAGTACGGGACCGAGCGCTACGCCACCCAGGAAATAGTGGACCGCGATAACACTATGGACACCGACAGGCCCGTGCCTCCGTTCTCGGGTGTCCGCAAGCTACAGTATTCGGACAATTGGAGCGGGAACGATTCTAACAATGAGAAGCGGGTCGTAATCGTGCAGCAGCTCCCGCTCCCGTGCATAGTGCAGTTCGTCGACATCGAGTTTGACACGTCGGACGAGGGCTAAACTATGGTGGTCCCCTTTCTAGCCGAGCACCTTTCGCGTATGCGGGCAACCGCCAGCGCGAAGGCGTGCCCCGACCTGGGGGGCGCGCTGGCCCGGCTGGCCAGCAGCGGGTTAAGCCGGACCATAGTCAACGACGCCGGCGTAGTCCTGGGCGTGCTGGGGGCGGTGCCCACCATGCCCGGCGTTTGCGAGGTCTTCATAGTCGCCTCCGAGGACCAGCAGCGGTTCCCCCTGGTCTTTGTGCGGGGCGTGCGTGAGGAGCTATATACTTTGCGAAGTAAATATCGTAGAATACAGGCGATATCAAAAAACGATAAATTTCATTCGCGCTGGTTATCTTGGCTCGGATTCGAGCGAGAAGGTCTTATGAAAAAATACGGTCTTAACGGCGAGGATATGCTCATGTGGGGGTTGGTCTAGTATGGCGGGCACGTCCGCGTATCTGACCGGGGCCTCCGGCGGCTTCGACCTGCTTTCAGGTATCTACGGCATGGAGGCCGCAAATTCGCGCGCCAGCATGCTTAAAAGTCAGGCCGGCCTGGCCATCGCGGAGTCCGAAGCGGAAGCCGCGCGCTACGCCTCCGAGGCCCGCGCCTTTAAGGCCACGCAGAAGATGGCCTACGCCAAGTCCGGCGTGAAGATAGACGGCTCGCCGCTGGACGTGCTGGACAAAACCGCCCGCACCGCCGCCGAGAATATCAGCGCTATCCGCGCACAGGGCCAGGCGAAGGCCGGGGCGCTGCGGACTGAAGCCGCCGGCGTTAAAGCCCAGGGCCGCCTGGCGCTGCTCAAAGGCGTCACCAGCGCGACGATGTCCACCGCGAAGATGGGCGACAAGCTGGGCTGGTGGGACAAGGCAGAGGAAACAGAGGAAAAGTAAATGCCTAAAATACCGCAGATGAACGCAGGCAACAGGCCCTCGTCAGTAGTGACCGGGGGCAACGCCGGCAGCGTCACTTCTGAAGCGATGGCGCGGGTGTCCGACGTGTTCGGCGTCGCCGCCGATGTCGCGTCCAATATAGAGCTCGCCGAGCGGAAGCGCATAGCTGACGCCTGGGCCAAGAAGCAGAAGATAATCGATACCCTGGACGCCGGCGTGCGTACCGGGGACTTCGAGGAAGCGGCGCGCGGGCTGTCCGAGTCGCTGAAGGAACAGTACGCCGATAACCCTCTCGAGGCCGCTGAAGGTTTCCGTAAGGACGCGCAGAAGCTCGCCGAGGACCACGTCAGTTCCGTGCCCAAGAACAACCGGGCCGTGCAGCTCGAGCTCGCCCAGGCCACGCAGACCCGCATAACGATGATGACTCGGGACCTGCACGATTGGGCCTCGGCGAAGCAGACGCAGAACGCTAAAGGCAACATGGCCCTCCTGGCCAATTCGACCATCAACGGCGCGGCGTCTTACGCCTCGGCCGGACAGCTCGCCGCCGGTATCCAGGCGGCCGAGGTCAAACTTGCCCCGTTTTTACAGGTGGCCTATGGTGCCAAAGCCGGCGAGGAGTGGAACAAGATAACGGCGGGCATGGCGAAGATGTACGCCGATAACGCCGCCGCGAAGGACCCGCTGCTCCTGGCCGACGAGCTGGACAAGTCCCCGCTGCTGAAGAAGCACATGGACCCTAACGACTACGCCGCCGCCAAAGACGCTGCGGTGTCCGGCTATTCCGGCCTGCGCGACCGCATGCTCTACGACCAGGCCCGCGCTGCGTTTCAGAATGGTGAGAAGCTGGCCCGCCTGGTAGGCTCCGAGGAGTTCCCCACCGTGGCGCTCAAACAGGAGAACGCGCTTATCGAGCGCCGCAAGAACATAGCCGTGGGCGCCGGCGAGGGTGCGAAGCTGAAAGAGGGCGACAGGAAAACGGCGATAGCTAAAATCGACGCCGAGCTCGGCCGCATAAAGGCGCTGAAGTCTATCGCCTATAAGCAGGCCGACGTGACAGCCACCGACGACCCCGCGCTCCTCGACGAGATTGTACGCTACCAGGACGAGCTTTTCGGCAAGGACGCCAAGAAGTCCGCTGCCCGTAACCTCGACCTCCTGGTCGCGCAACAGGACCGGCTCATAGCCGCCCGCGACGCCAAGCGCATAAGCTATGGCAAATTTCAGACGTTGTTCGACGACGTTTCTATGGCCTATAAAGCCGCCGAGGATAAAGAGGGCGGCAACACCGGCCACGGTCTTTTTTGGCTTTTCACCAACGCCCGCGAGGCCGGTAACTCCGAGCTGAACAGGCAGTTTAAGGACAGATTTTCCGGCCTCTCCGCTGACACCAAGGCGGGCGTGCGGGTGGCATACATACGTCGCCTTCAGGATTTGCAGCGCCGCAAAGGCGAGGGCACGGAGATAACGGAGGCCGAAGGGAAACAGGCCGCGCTTCAGGCTCTCTCGCTTGAAGCCGGTATCTCGATTCCCGGCGCGTTTAAATAATGGCTGACGAATTCGAGGCTCGCACTTTCCTGGGCAATCCTAATCCGGCGCCCGACTTTTCCAAGGTCAGGGTGTCTACCCCTGCGGCGCCCGCCGAGGAGCCTGGCGCCCCGTCCGCGCCTCGTGCGGAGCGTGAGCCCGTTCCGGCCGAGCAGGCCGCCCCCACCGCAGGCGTCTACACCGTGGCCACCGACGGCGACGGCCGCCGCGCGGTATACCTCTCGACCGACGACCTTCAGACCTCGAAGCTCGGCTTCATCACCATCCCCGACGCCGACACGGTCTTGAATCAGGCCGGCAAGTTCAACGACTCCGACAAATCCTGGGAGGTCCCCCAGGACATCGCCCTGTCGCTGCTGAAGGGTAAGCAGCCGCTTCCCGAGTTCATACGTCAGCAGTACCAGGCCGGCGACGCTACCGTGCTGCGCGGCCTGTGGGGCAAGCGCTTTCTCTCGGGCGAGTCCGATTACACCGCCGCCTCCGCGCACGCCAATGCCGAACGACTGAAGATGGTGGCCAACGAGCGCCCCGACATCGCCTGGGGCGAAGCGCCGTTTAGCCGGGCTGTGGCCGAAATGCGCTGGGCCGCCGGCGAGGCCGCGAAGCTCACGCCGTTCATGGCTGGCGCGGCCAAGGAGAGCGCCGGGGGCGCCGCTATCCTCGGCGGTACTGCTATCGCCGCCGGCGTCGCTGCGCTGGGCACCGGGGGTATGGCGACGCCTGTGGGCGTTGCGGCCGTAACCGGCATGATGTCCACCGGCGCCGCGTTCAACACTTTCAAGTACGTCATGGACATCGAGGGCGGCAACCTGGCCCTCGACATGATGGATAAGGGCTTCGACGAGAAGACGGTACGCATGGCCGCGCCGGCCTATGGCGCGCTCTCGGCGTCCCTCGAGCTCGTCGGGTTCAAATACCTGACTGCTCCGGCCAAACGCGCTATGGCGCGCACGGTGCTCGGCTCCGAGCCCGTAAAGAAAATCCTGACCTCCTGGTACATGAACTACGCCAAGGAGCTCGGCGCTGAAGTCAGCGTTGAAGTCGCGCAGCAGGCGACCCAGGACGTCGTTTCTAACTTCGCCGCGCTGGTCGACAAGCGCGCCGACCTTATGACCTCGAAAGAGGAGATGATGAAGGCCATGAGCGATACCGCGCTTGCGTCCTTCGCCGGCTTGGCCGTCATAAAGCTGCCCGGCGTGGCTATGGACTTTGCCGGCGCGCCCGCGCAGCGCTCGAGTATCCGCGTCACGAAAGCCGCCGTCACGGCGGGGGACATTGACGCCAAGACGATGTCGGCCGCGCAGCTCGAGAAGGCGGTCATGGGCTCCGAGCCCGGTCCCGTTATCGAGGCCAAGAAGATAAACGATATCCTCGCCAAGCCGCAAGACGTCACGAAGGCGATGTTCGATTTCGGTAAGAAGAACGTCGGCAACGACGATGTGAAGGCCGCGCTCTCCGCTAAAGTAGCAGCGCTGAACATAAAGCGCGAGGCTATCCTCGAGGGCAAAGAAATTACGGACCTGACTCCCGAGCAGCAGACCGAGCTCGTCCCCATTCTTCAGCAGCTCAACGCCCTGAACGAGATGGGCCGGGGCATGGAGGAGAGCGCGAAGCTGTCCACCAAGGAGTCCGTAGAGCCGATGGTGCCGCTGAAGGAGCCGAAGACAGCCGCCGAGGCCGTTGAACGGCGCTACAGCGAACAGAACGCCGCGCTCCGCACGCTGCACAAGGAGAGCAAAGCGCTGGACGCCGAGCTCACCGGCATTAACGACGACATAACCGCCCGCATGGCCGAAGGCAAGACCACCGTGTCCCTGGCCAATGCCGCTGACCGGGTAGCGGCCAAGATACGCGCCAACGACGCGCTGGCTGCCGACATCGTCATGTCCCCCATTCACTCCTTGGACACCACCGGGGAAGACACCATTTCGCAGCGCATAGTCGAGTCCGGCGTTGAGGCCACTATCCCCGTGCTCGAGCTGATACGCATGGAGAACGACCTCATTACCCGCGTGCAGCAGGCCAAGGACTCGGCGTTTAAACATGGCGCCGCCTACGCCAAGCGTGAGGTCGCGCGCGTCCAGGCGTACATTCAGGAGCTCGTTAAACGCTCGTCGATAACCGACGCGCAGAAAGCGAAGTTCATGGCGGTCATGCGTAACACCAAGACCGTCGAACAGCTCGAGAAGAACTATCCCGAGATACGGGACCGCATTTTTGAGGCCGAAGCGGTGAACCGCGAGAAGGCCCTGGCCGCTATCCTGAAACGCGAGCTGAAGGGCGCCAAGCCCAAGGTCGTCAACGGGAAGGCTACGGGCCGCTTCGGCGACGCCGATACGCAGGCCATAATGGGCGCGATAACGCGCATTGTCCGCATGGCCCGTAAGGACGCGGAGCTCGAGAGCGTAGCGGCCGAGCAGGCCCTTCTTGAGGCCTCCGACGAGAGCGCCCCCGATTACACGCCCGAGAAGCACGCCCTGGCCGAATACCGCTATCGCGCCGCGCGCTATCGCGCCGGCGACATCTCCCCCAAAGAGGGCGCGGCGTTCGTGGCTGACGTCGTGGCTATGGCCGAGGGCGCCAAGGCCAAGTTCCTCGAGAAGCGCCTGGCCGAGCGTGAGGCCCGCCTGGCCAAGGAGAAAGCGGCCACCAGCAACGTGCTCGGCGAGATAGCGCCGCCCGAGGGCTGGCAGAAATTCAAGGTAGAGAGCGGCGCCTGGGTAAAGGGCCTGAAGGTCCCGCACAAGCTGACGGGCCTGTGGACTAAAGCGTTTGAGTCACTTGCCTCTATCGGCGACCTCCTGGCGTTCCGCTCCGGCGAAAGCAAAGGCGAGTCCGTCATAGAGAAAATGCTCGACACCAGCCAGGAAGCCGACCATGAGCGCGGCTTCTTGCTGCGCTGGGGCGAGCGGCTTAACGCCGGCATGGAGCGGGCCTACGGCATAGCCGGCAAGGAGGGCCAGCGGGCTCGCGCTCGCCGGCGTGCGGAGCGCAGGCTCATGCAGTCCTTCGACCTGGGCTGGCACAAGAACGCCGCCGGGCAGAAGGTCCACCTGGTCTTCACGCTCGACGAAGCGGTCAAGCGCTACATGGAGCGCCAGGACCCGACGCTGTCGGAGAACTTCACGCACCCCGACGCCCTGGCCTACACGCCCGAGATGGAGGCCGAGATATTCGGGCTGCTGTCCGAAGCGGACAAGCGCTTCGCGCTCGAGCAGCTTCAGGTCTACCGTGAGCTGCATAAGGCCGTGAACGCCGTCTTCCGCAAGATTCGTGGTATCGACCTGCCGTTCAACGAGTTCTACAGCCCTATCCGCGCGCTCGGCTATGCCGAGAAAGAGGGCGTCGAGGTAGCTTTCGACCCTGCGGCCACGCAGCTTCACGCCAAGTCGACGCTGGGCGGCTGGTCTATCTCGCGCGTTCGTCACGTCCACCCGCTCGACCAGCTCGGCGCGCTGACCACGATGAACGAGCATATCCGGCAGCTCGGGCACTATGTCGCCTGGGAGGCCAAGGTGCGCGAGCTCAACTCCCTCATGGCCAACGGTGAATTTAAAGCAGCGGTGACGGGCGTATATGGCGACGAGGTCCTGTCGGCGATGAAGAAGATAGTGGAGCGCATTACCTCCGGCCGCCGCGAGCAGGCCATCATGCGCGCCGGCGAGGCGTTCATAACCCGCCTCATGACCGCCAACGTGGCGGGCAAGCCGCTCATGATAGCTAAACAGCTTACGTCCCTGCCGGCGTTCGCTTCCGGCGTCCCGGCCGAGGACCTGTTCACGTTCTTCGCCCAGGCCGCGAAGCAGGTCCGCGAGGGCTTCTCGAAGGAGTGGCTGAACTCCGAGTTCGTCCGCGCCCGTGGCTGGAATCAGTTCGAGGAGCTTCAGGCGTTAGCCGACTTCGGCAAGAAGGGCTCGCGCGCAGACAAGGTGGCCGCCGACGTGGCCGAGGTCCTGGTGCAGCCGATAAAGACCGGCGACCGGCTCTCTATCCTTCTTGGCGGCGACGCCCTCTACAGGTACTGCCGGGCCAAAGGCAAGCCTGTGGCCGAGGCCGTAGCCCTCGCGTCCAAAGTGGCCAGGGAAACGCAGTCCTCCGGCAGCATTTCCGACCTCTCGGTCTTTCAGTCCATGAACGGCGTGACTCGCCTGTTCACGGCGTACAGGAATCAGCCGATACAGTTCCTCCGCATGGAGATGTCAGCGCTGCGCGCCATCGCCTCGAAGGGATTCGCCAAAGGCGAGGGCCGCATGACGCGCCTGGACGTGCTGAAGACCCTGGTCGTGTACCACTTCCTTATCCCGTCGCTGTTCCAGGCCGTCGTGGACTTCGGCTGGGACGAGGAGAATCAGAAGCGGGCCTGGATATTCGGCAGCTTTAACGACCTGCCGCTCATGGCCCAGCTCACGTCGAACATCTATTCCGCAATCGCCGGCGAGCGGGCGACTGACAGTAAGGACATACTTGAATCCTGGCAGCGCGATATCGTGATGGGCGGCAAGGCCGCCTGGGAAGCGTCGCAGACCGGCGACCTGGAAGATATCGTGACCGCGTTTAAGCTGCTCGCTGACCCCACGTTCAAAGCGTTGTGGGGCATACCGGCGAAGCCGATATTCAACATCGCCGAGGGCATGAAGACCATAGCAACGGGGGACTCCGAGGACTTCGTAGACGCGCTGAAGCTCATAGTGGGCTACACGCCGAAGGCTATCGAAGAACAGAATCGGAGATAAACTATGTCCGTCGCGTCCACCAATCCACTCAACGCTTACGTCGGAAACGGCGGGCAGGTCGCGTTTGACTTCTCGTTCAAGGTCATCGCGGCAACCGACGTCCTGGTCTATGTTGAAACGGGCGAGGGCACGGACGAGTACGACCTGAAGGTCTACGGCACGGACTACACCGTGGCCGCCAACCCAACCGACGAGAATGGCACCGTGACGATGACGGTGGCGCCGGCGTTGGGGGTAAAGATAAAGATTCTTCGCTCGACGGAGATGACCCAGCCGTCCCGGCTCCCTCTCGAGGAGAAAATGCCGGCGCGCGTTATCGAGAACGCGCTGGACAAGCTGACGCTCATGGTACAAGAGCTCCGCACGTTGTTTGACCTGCCATTTACGCCAGGTCCATCGCCCAGCGTGCCGACAAATATCGTAAAATGGTACGAAGGTCCGCAGGCCGAAAGGCCGGCGGTCATGGCCGAGTGGGCTTTTTGGTACTCGACCGATACACCAGGGGGCGGGCAGCTCGAGATGTACGTCCCCCTCGCAGGGAAGTGGTTTCTGATAGGCTAAAGCGCGCAGAATATAAAGGAGAACAGTATGAAAAAGCAGTTCACGTTACTCGGCATAGTGGTGGCCTTCGCCATCATCGGCTTCGCCTCGATAGGCGGCGCCAGGTCCCTCGGCTGGCTGTACGGCGACACCCTCGTCATCGGCAACCCGGCCTCCCCCGTGGCGGGCATAAACTCGTCCGGCGTCCTCACCGCGACGGGCGTCACGAACACCGGGGCTGTGACCGGCACGACCCTGGCCCTTACCGGCAAGTTCGTCCCGGCGTCCAAGACCCTCGCGCAGCTCGCGGCCATCACGCCGGCGGCCAAGGGCGAGGTCTACGGGGTGTCCAACGGCACCATGCTCATATGCGTGTCCAGCGGCACCGGCACCGGCGCCTTCACGTCGCCGATAAGCTCCACGACCGCGTGCAGCTAAAGGAGAAAGATGAAACAGATACTTGTAGCGTCTTTCATCCTCCTGACGGGGGCCACGCTGGCCCTCGCCGGCGGGAACGACGGCGGCGTACTGCCTGGGTCTAATCAGATAACCCCGGCCGTAGCTGCTGCCGCTACGCCGGCGGCCGTGGCGGTATCGTCCACGTCCCCCACGCGCATAGACACCGCCGTCAACACGGCGCTGGCGGCCATCCTCGGGGCGAACTACTTCAGGTCCGAGGTCCAGGTCCAGGTGCTCGACGCGGCCAAGGTCAACTGCGGCTACACGACCGAGGTCACGACCCAGGCGGCCGGCGGCTTCCAGCTCAAAGTCGACGAGAACCCGGTGTCCTTCAAGCTCGGCAAGGCCATTGGCGTCTACTGCCAGGGCATAGTGTCCACGGCGACCTATGTCGTCGGAGGGCTCGGGTTCAAATAGAGGCACATCATGAAAAGCAAGAAAGCGGCTATCTTCTTGGTCGTATCGCTGGTGCTGGCTGTGGGCGCGGCTCACGCCGGCCCGTACTACGACCTATCGCAGAATACATCATCGGCCACGATGAAACTTTCGGGCGTGATGAAGATAGCCGCTTCTGCCTCTACCTACAACACTCCGACGATAACGCTCAACGGCGCCGGCGGCGCGATAATCGCCACGGGCACCGTGACCGCTGCCCGCTTCGTGGGTGACGGCTCGCAGCTTACCGGGATACTGACCCCTGGATTCTACGCCGAGCTCGGGGGCGCCAACTACTTCACCGGCGTAAATCAGTTCCACCTGAACACCTACTTCGACGAGCTTATCTACACGCCCGAGATACTACTGACGAGCGCGACGCCGCGCCTCATGAGTACCAACCTGAAGCCGATTCTCATGAACGGCGTGCAGGTGAACCTGACCGACGGCTACGCGCTGAACCGGGTCTATGTCACGACCTCGAGCATAGACGCCAGCTACTATACCTATCCCGAGCCCCGGTCGACCACGATGACGTTCGACCATAACGGCCTGTTCCTTTCTAGCGGCGTTATCGCTGGCGTAGGCCGTGAGTACGGCTTCCCCGGCGTTCAGATTATCAACAGCGACGGCAAGATACCAGCCCTGACGTCGGAGTACCTGGCCTCGCTCGACGGCTCCGCTTTAACCGGCATAGACACGACCGACGTCACTAAACTGCCCCTTGGTGGTGGGACCATGACGGGCTCGTTGATATTCGAGCCGACGTCCATCAGCACGGGCCAGGTCATCTTCCGTGGCGCTTTCCCGCACTCGACGCAGTTCAATAATCAGTCGGCCACTTCAGCCCAGGAGTTCCTGGGCGAGGTTCAGTTCCTTCAGTCGGGGACAGGCAAGAGCCGCATTATCGGCTTCGGTGACAGCCACGCCACCTACCCCAAGGAGCTACAGATAGGCGCCGACACGACCAGCCTGGGGGCCAACGTGCGTATAACGGGCGGCAGCTCGTTAACGCCGGACCTGTTCGTATCCTCATGGACCAGCGTAGGCGTCGGCAAGCTGCCCAACGCTGCGTACTCGCTCGACTCTGCTGGCCTGATAAACGCCACCGGCTTCTATAAGAACGGTGTCGAGTTCGTTGGTGGGGGTGGCGGGGACAACCTCGGCAGCCATATCGCCACGATGACCCTGACGATGGGCGGGTACAATATCAACACTTCGTCGGGCATAACCGGGATTCAGAAGATTATATGGTCCGATGGCTCCACGCAGACCAGCGCCCCCGTAGACGTTGGCTCTGCCATCACGGCGCTGTCGGGCGACGTTACGGCTACGGGCCCCGGCTCTGTGGCGGCTACCGTCGTGCACGTTCCCGCGAGCGCGGTAGACCTCTCCACGGTCACGACCGCCCTTGCTGGTAAAGTGGCCAAGGCTGGCGACACCATGACGGGCCAGCTCAACGTGTCCTCGAACGTGGTGGCCTCCTCCTCCATGACAGCGGCCTTCTTCCAGGGCGGCGGCGCTAACTTCACGCTCCCCGTCACCGGGATTTCGCTGTCCGAGATAGAGGACCTGACCGCTGATAAAGTATTCACGATGGGCAACAAGACCCTGGAATGGCGCTTTGTGGCGCCCAACGGGGGCATGCTGCTCAACTTAACGGGCGCCGCCGAGGGGCACTCCTTCGAGATTTCGCAGGCCGGCGGGGACCCGACCTCCGACATGCACCTGGCCCACCTCCACGCCGAGGACCCTGACCCTACCGTGCTGCACCTTGTACCGGGGGCGGCCACTTCTCGCGCGCTGCTGCTGCACGCTAATGGCGACACGTTCA
>Ga0172381_10002849_pt1 | contig 18681 bp, 22 predicted proteins | sample Leawel6488metaG_FD_119754 | JGI IMG/M metagenome (GOLD analysis project Ga0172381, IMG submission 119754) | Leachate microbial communities from a municipal landfill in Southern Ontario, Canada - Leachate well 64-88 metaG | ecosystem: Engineered > Solid waste > Landfill > Unclassified | place...
CTTTGAAAAAATTACTTAGTAACCCCGTAAATGGCATTTGAAAAAGACAATCTCCGCCAGTACGCTCACGCCAAACGGATGTCAGACCGCACCGTTGTAATCCCGCCGGTTGCCAACCCCAAACGCCGCGCAAAGGCGAAAGCCTCGCTCCTGTTCCACCTGAAAACCTACCATCCCGAAACCTATACCGACCCATTCAGCGACGATCAGAAAACCGTTATCGCTACGATTGAGAGTTCCGTATTCAATGGCGGCCACTTCTCATTCGTTATGCCGAGAGGCGGCGGTAAGACAACGATCTGCGAGGGCGCGGGCGAATGGATGCTGCTCCACGGCCACAAGTCTTTCCCTGTAGTTGTCGGCAGTACCGGACCGGCGGCGGAGTTGTTAATCGACAGCATCAAGGTTGAAATTGAAACCAACGATCTGCTTGCCGAAGACTTTCCCGAAGTCTGCTTGTGCGTCAGGGAGTTAGAGGGGAATAATCAAAGATGCAAAGGCCAATTATCACGCCTCGAAAGCCAGCCCCAGGACGAGGCGAAGCGTACCGCAATAATGTGGGGCAGAGACAAGATTGTGTTGCCCACGGTTGAAGGCTCAGTATCCTCCGGTTCCGTCCTCCAGGCTTTCGGCATTACAAGCGCAATTCGCGGATTGAAGCACAAGAAACAGGATCGGTCAAACCTGCGTCCCGACTTTGGTATACTTGATGACCCACAGACGGATGAGAGCGCAAGAAGCCCGCAACAGGTTACGGAACGCGAGAAACTTATCATGGGTACAATCCTCAAGCTGGCGGGCCCGAAAGTGCGCCTGTCTGCGGTCATGCCGTGTACCATGATCCGCAAAAACGACTTGTCCGACAGGTTCACCAACCACAAAATACATCCCGACTGGCAGGGTAGGATTATGAAGATGGTCTATGCGTGGCCGGAGTCGCTCGGGTTGTGGGAAGAATACGCGGAACTGCGAAGAAACGGCATGGCAGAGAACGACCACGGCGACGCGGCGACAAAGTTCTATCGTGAACACCGCAAGGAAATGGACAAGGGCGGCAAGGTAAGCTGGGAATCCCGCAAGTATCCCGGTGAGCTTTCAGCGATCCAGCACGCATGGAACCTCAGGATTGATTCAGGTGACGACATATTCAACGCGGAATATCAGGGCGAACCATTGGACGAAGTCCAGCTATCCAACCTTCCCACCGTTGCCGAACTCTGCAAACGCCTGAACCGTGTCCCGTTTGGCATTGTCCCAAGTTGGGCAACGCTCCTCACCGGCTTTGTCGATGTAGGATCAAACTCCGGCTTCCATTGGGCAGTCTGCGGCTGGAGGCAGGGATTCGGCGGCGCGGTTGTGGCGTGGGGCAGGGAAATGTTGCCGGAGAGCGATGCGACCGTAGACGCCAAGGTGTATGCAATGGCGGAAGGCATAGCGGAAACCCTCTGCGGTCATGAATGGAAAACCGAGAACGGCACGGCGATGCGACTTGCCCGTTGCCCGTATGACTCCGGTTGGGGTGAACAGGCTGGTACAATCTATTCATTCTGCCGCCAGACGAAACACGCGGCGATTGTCTGCCCGTCAAAGGGTGAAAGCTCAAAGCGCGGCTATGTCACCTACAAGCCCGGCGCCGGGATATTCGTTGGTGACCATCTCCGCGTGTCACCTCTCAAGATAGGCGAGGGCAACATCAGGCTGCTGTTATACGATGCGAACTATTGGAAATCCTTCCTTTTCTCACGTCTGACGGCGGGCATGGGCGACAAGTCCGCACTGACATTCTGCTGCGGCAAGGAACGTGACATCGAGCCGATTGCGACACAACTGACATCCGAGTACAGAACCAAGATGCAGAATGTCGAAAAGGGGCTTGAGTTTGACTTATGGTCACCGCGTCCGAGCCGCTACGACAACCATTGGCTTGACTGCCTCGTGGGGAATTGCGTTGCCGCTGGGGTAAGCGGGATAACCCTGCAATCGGCTTATGTCGCGGCTCAGGGCGGCAGTCAGAAACCGGCGGCAAGAGTGAGGGCGAGCTATGATTAATCAACAGGAGGGAATTAAATGATCCGCAAGAAACGCAAGTACACCTGCCGTCAGCAACCCACACAACCGCCGGGGAAGTTCCATGCGGAACCGCCGGTTATACGCTATGCCGCGCCGGTAAGGGAATACCGTATCAAATGCACGCATTGCGGCAAGGCAGACTCGCGGGTTACAATCGTCCGTGACAGGATGGTTGGGGGAATCCGGCGTATCGACCGATGGCGGACGTGCAACAGTTGCGGTTGGAAGTTCCGTAGCTACGAACTGCCGGAGGATACCGCGAAGTGAAAGCCTCCATCATCCTCTACACCGACAATAAAGCGCCTGAATCCGTATTCTCAAAGGTTGTTCAACTGCTCACAAGCTCCGGTTACGGGCACGAGATTATCTGCGTGTCACACTTTCCAATTCCCGGTCTGCCGGAAGTTGTGAAAAATATCACAGTCGGAGAAAAGCCGCGCTGCCTTGCCAGCATTTACGAGCAGATTTTAACCGGGTTAAACGTGGCGCGGTTTCCGTATGTCTACCTTGCCGAGCACGATGTCCTGTATCCGCCGGGTTACTTCGACGGGCACGGCATACGGTTGAACAAGATCACCTATAACCGGAACGTGCTCCGGTTCTGCAAATTCGGCTTTTACCGGCACCGGGAGGCCGGGGACGTCCTGTCGCAACTGTCCGGCCCGAAAGAGCGGTTAAAGACGGCATTCAAGCGGCTTTATGAGGGCGCAAAGTCAGGTGACAAGATCAAGCTTGCCGAACCGCCGGGCGAAGCGTCGCGGCAGTCCATGACCCCGTCGGTTGACATCAGGTATGGCGGCAATTTCACCAAGCACCATTACCCGCCCAAGTTTGAAAGCCTCGCAGAATTTTGGGGCACCCGTCAGCAGATGCTTACGTTTTTGGATTTCCACAACGATTTCCGTATCCCGGTTTACACCTGCGTTCACGGCGGCTGGCCGTGGCCTGTTGAGCCGCAGGTAATCGATCCCGATTGCGACTATCTCTGCATCACTGACGGTAAAACGGAACCGGAACCGGGCACGGTCTGGAAGCCGGTTGCGGTCAAGACACCGAAGCTCACAAAGACTTTCAACCGCCGTCGCCAGTCCCGCTACTGGAAAATGCGAAACGACACTTTGCCGGGAGTAATGGAAGCTCCGGTAAGCCTCTATATCGACGCCCATGTATGGCTGCGGCGATCACCGTTTGAAATACTTGCGGAAATGGCGGAGGATGATGATCTCGCTTTATTTGCCCACCCGACCCGGCAAAACATTGAACAGGAGGCGGAAGAGGTTGAACGGCGCTGGCCTAAGATGAAAACCAAGGTCCGCAAGCAGTTGAAAGCCTTTGCCGAGAAGCCCAAATGCCGCCTTGCCGAGTGCGGCTTGCTGATGCGGCGCAATACTCCGGCGGTTGCAAAGTTCAATGAACTGTGGGCAGAATACTACAAGAAGGGCTGCGAACGGGATCAGATGTGCTTTCCGGTTGCCGCCGCTGAATCCGGTATCAAAATTCACTGGATACCGGGAACGATACGGCATGGGGTGTATTGCGACACACTCAAGGACAGGAGGATTAAGGAATGATTGATCATGAACAATTAAAATTAATCCTAAATGAAATGCAGGTTGTCATTAGGAAAACAAAAATAGCTCTTAATCCTGCGGCAAATGCCATATTTGAGCTGTCTCGGATGAATAAAAAACTGAATGCCATATCGCGTGAAACCGATCCCGATAAAATTGAATTGCTGATTAAAAGCTGCCACTATTGCTGTATGGCCGGGGGGCATAAGCCGGAGTGCCCGTATAACAGCAGAATTATTGAGAGATAGATGCTTTCCTTCATCCTCACCTACTACAACCAGCCCGCCGCGCTCGAATGGCAGTTATCGCTGTTCCGTCAATGGCAGATGATTGCTCTACATAATTCCGAAATTGTAATTGTCGATGACGGCTCGCAGGATAAGCCCGCGATGGATGTACTGCGGGACAAGGTTTTGCCAACCGGGACGCGGGTTTATCGTGTCACCGTGGATATTCCGTGGAACCAGTGCGGCGCGCGGAACCTGGGGGCAAGTGTTTCCGTCGGTGAATGGCTGGTATATCTGGACATAGACCACGGATTATCGGCCAATGATGCGACGGCAATGGTTGTATTGTCGGAGCGCCGGGAACCGCCGCCCGCGAAGTGGTACAAGTTCCCGCGCCGGTACAAGGGGAAAAAACTTGCCGCTGCACAGAATATTTTCATGATCAAAAAGCAGACGTTTTGCAATTTGGGGAAGTATGACGAAGATTTGACCGGGGAATATGTGCAGGATCGGCTTTTTATTGCCAATGCGATCCGCGAAATTGGCCCGCCGGAGCTTGTGCCGGACTGTGTTATAGATGTGCTTGACTGCCCGACACCGGCGCTTAAACGTGCAAGTGCTCGGAATATCGCAATGATTGCCGACAAATTGGCCGGAAAAGTGCCGATTAGCCGGGACGATGTAAGGTTTCCGTGGGAACGCTTGATCTGATTACCGCCTTCTCCCGCACCCCGCACAACACGGCTGGCCTTCCTGCCACGCATAGTAGATAATCCCCGGCACGATGTAGAGCACCATAAGCATCCCGCATATAAGAATTTCCAATCCGTGAAGCCCGCGCCCCTTGACGATTCCCGTCTCCCCGCATTTCGGACATGGTTTAAGTGCCATTGCATGATCCTCCTGTATTGGTTTCTATCAATATAGCATCCCCGCACAAAAAATTGTTACATGCCATAACATAGTAACTGGTAACAACTTGCAACTTGTTAAATCTTTCACATGCCTTTATTCTCTTTGGCATGGCAACATATACGGCACAGCAATTACTTACCCTGGCGGACCAAGCCATAGCCGACATTCTCGGCGGCGCACAAAGCGCGATGGTTGGCACCCGCCAGTTCTCTAAAGCCAGCCTCAGCACGTTGCGGGAACTCCGGCGCGAGCTTCAGCAGGAAGTCGCCCGCACTTCCGGCAATCGTCCCATTGTGACCAGAGCCGACTTCAACTACGGGAGTTATGAATGATGAATTTGAAAACTCCCATCAACGCAATCCGCAAGGCTTTTGGTTATCATGCGATTGTGGACAAAGGGCGGCGACAGGCTCCGATTTCTTCCACTTACCACGAAGACGACATAATGTCGCGATCCGAGCGGCGGAAACTGATTGCCACCGCGCAGGATGCCAGCCGGAATTTCGTCCTGTTGGAATGGATGATTCGCAAGCACCTTGATTATGTAAGCTCTTTCCATTTTCAGCCGCGCACGAAGGACAAAGAATTTGCCCGTCGGTTGAATCTGCTTGTTGACGACTACAGCATGAAGCAAAACTGCGACGCGGCAAAGCGTCATCCCCTGCGGCGGCTGATCCGTATTCTCGAACAGGTGCATACGCTCCAAGGCGACGGCGGTTTCATTAAGCGACAAGACGGCAAACTCCAACTGATCGAAGGCGACCGGGTAATCAAACCGACAAGCGCGACAAAGGAACTTGAAAATGTTACCGATCTCGGGCTGGTTCTTGACGATGCAGGCGCAACACTCAAATACTGCGTGTGCAAGCGGGATGGCAGCCAACTTCTTTTTGACCGTCTGATTAAAGCCGAGAACATGATTTGGGATGGGTATTTTGGCCGCTACGACCAGACTCGCGGAATCTCGCCAATCGCCTCCGCACTGAACACACTGAAGGACCTGTACGAGGCCAGCGACTACAACTTAGTCAAGGCCAAGTATCACGCGATGTTCGGCATGGCGATTATGTACGAGGCGGAATCAACCGGCCCGGCTTTCCCGCTTGTCGATGTTGATTCCGACAATGTGCCGAACGCCGCCGCCGGAACCATCCCCGGTTTCAAGCTCCAGCCGGGCTTGAAGCTGGAACTTCCGAGCAATGCCAAGATTGACACGATTGAAAGCCGCACGCCTTCCAACGAATACCAGCAGTTCACCGAGCTTATGATCCGCATAGCGATTCTGGCGCTTGACCTGCCGTTTTCCGCGTTTGATTCCAGTGGCGCGACGTTTGCGACCAAGCTGGCGGATATGAACGATTACTTGAAATCCGCCAATGAAAAGCGTCAGAAAAACCGGGACATCCTCTACGAAATCACCGACTGGAAATTGCAGTCTTGGGTTGCCAACGGGGATTTAATCCTGCCCAAAGGCATGACGCTTGATGAAGTTGATTACGAATGGGTTCCGACCGGCACAAACTGGATCGACCCCGGCGCTCAGGTACAGGCTACGCGGGATGCGATTAAAAGCGGATTGACTTCACGGCAACGCGACTGCCGGGCCCGCGGCGAGGATGCTTTCCAAATCATGGATGAACTCGCGGATGAAGAAGCATACGCTTCTGTTGCCGGTACCAACGGCACCGGATGCACACTCGAAATAACCACACCCGGCGCGGAATCAAATGTGGATGCGCAAATCCAGAAAGACGCCGCAGACAATCCACCGCCGGACGAAACCGAAAACAACGATGAAGAGGATACAGACGATGCCCAATAAACCAGATCACAAATGGTATATGTCCAGCTTTGTACTTGGCAAGCCCGAGCGCGTTGACCGTGAAGCGGGCGTGCTCTATGGCGTGTCCGTAGTCACTCCCGGTGAAGCTTTGGGGCACGGTGTCAATCTGGACGAGGAATTCACCGCCGCAGTTGTCAAGCAGGGTGAAGCCAAGGGGAGTGGGATTAAGTCCCGTTTCGGTCACCCCAATATGTCATCGACCGCGCTTGGAACTTTTCTTGGCCGCGCAAAGAATTTCCGGTACTCGCAGGATGGCCGCGCACTTGCCGATCTTTTCCTGTCTGCCGATGCCAAGGACACGCCCAACGGCAACTTGTTCGATTATGTGCTGAATATGGCACAGAACAATGCCGACATGCTGGGGCTTTCAATCGTGTTCACGCCCGGCAAGGAATACCGGCGCGGCGTGTCCGGTGAAAAGGTTTACCCCGATAGCAAAGAGTTTGACAGTCTGCCGGAACCGACGTTTATCGAACTCGAAAAACTGCACGCGGTTGACATGGTTGACGACCCTGCGGCCAACGCGGGCGGGCTTTTCAGCACTTGGGCAGCCGACACGATTGCGGGCGCGGTGACTGAATTTCTCGACCTTCACCCCGACGCTTTTGCCGCCGTCGAAAAGCACCCCGAAATCATCCCGTCATTCCTTGAAAGGTATAACACATATCGGAAGAAACTGAACAAAAAGGAGCTTACGATCACAATGGAAAACGAAGCAACCAACACCCCGGCGGCTGATGCTGTGCCGGATCAGTTGAGTTTAACCCCAAACCCCTCTCCGACAATCACCATAACCCCTGTTGAGGTTACGGCTTTGAACAACGTGGAAGTAGAGAACGATGAAATTCTCAGCGACGCCGCAGAATTTACCGCTTTGAAGGCTGAAGCCGACGAAGCGCAAATCGATCTCTGCGACGCGGTTGAGTATGCCGATGAACTCCAATCCGTCATCGATGAAAAAGATGCGGAACTGGAATCCCTGAAAGCCCGTCTTGCCAGTCTCGGGAAAACCGGCGAAAAGGAACCGCCGCAATTTTCCGAAGCACCGACCGGCGAAAAGAAACCGCTCTGGCATTTTCGCGGGTAAAAACTGGTAACGACTAGACACATCAATAAGGACAAAAGACAATTATGGCAAACATGACTTTAGCTGATCTCGTCAAACTGAACGACCGCAATACGGCGGATTACGAAATCTCCGACCTGTTGCTCGAAGCTCCTCTCCTGAAACGGTTGGCGGCTGCGGTTGCCAGCAACGGCACCAGCCACCAGTACCTGAAGCAGACCGGCGCGCCCGGCGTGGGCTTCCGTGCGATTGACACCGGGCAGGTTAACGCCGCCGATGCCGATACGCTGGTGACCGTGGCGCTGAAGTACCTCGACTGTTCGTGGGAGATTGACCGGCAGCTTGCCGATGGCGCGATCAAAGGCCGGGAATGGCTTGCGACCCGCAAAACGGCGCGTTCACTGATGGCCGGTATGTTCAAGCTGGAACAACAGATCGTCAACGGCGGCACCGGCGGATTTGACGGTTTCGCACAGGCTCTGGCGACCGTTGGCGACAGCTACATGGTCACTTCTGCGGGCGGCAGCGGCAGCACGCTTTCCAGCGTGTACGCTATCCGCACCGGGGAAAATGACTGTCAGGTCATTATCGGCAATGACGGCATGATCTCAATCGGCGACCCGACCCTCCAGCGGTCTGCTGACGGAAGCAATTACCCGTTTGACGTGTACCGTTGCTCGATTGTCGGCTGGAGCACACTCCAGGTCGGCGGCAAGTACTCCATTGCCCGCCTTGCCAATATCGCCGCGAGCACGCAGACGCTTACGGACGATCTGCTGGCGACTCTCCTGTCGCTGTTCCCGAGTGGCAAAATGCCGGACTTCCTTGCGATGTCCCGGCGCTCACTGATGCAGCTCCAGCAGAGCCGCACAGCCACGAACGCGACCGGCGCTCCGGCTCCGTTCCCGTCCGAGGCTTTCGGCGTGCCGATTGTCGCGTGCGAGAGCATCACCAACACCGAGATTACCATCGGCGCGACCCCGACCCCGACGGCCTAATGGCCTGAAATAGGGAAACAGGCAACGCCCGCCGGGGCGATGGCATCAAACCGGCGGGCACGCTTCTTACAAGGTAAGCAATGGGCACGATTCAGACAGCATTCGACCAGTTGGACACGTTCACCTTCACGGCGACTAACGAGTTTACGGAAGTCGCCACTTATGGCGGCGCGTCGAAAAATGTGATCGTGCTTAATCCCGAGGCTCTGGAAGTCGAATATCTGAACGATGGCGCGAAACGGCGCAAGGCTCTGCAAATCGAAATCCTGCAATCCGACTTTGACGCCGGTAAGCCGTCCGAGCAGGAAGCAATCACGATCCGCGGCAAGGAATACAAGGTACGCAGTCGGAACCCGCAACCGGGAAATAAGACAACGCTTTTGGATCTCGTAGACCGTTACGACAGGCAGGCTTAAATCGGATGATGGCAGTATCCGCAAAAATTGACGAACGCGACGCCGCAAAGCTCAAGGCAGTCATGGCGGAATATGCCCGAGAAGCGCCGTTACAGGCCAAGGCCGTAGTTACCATAGCCGCAACTGCGACAATGAACTCCGCACCCCGTTTTACCCCCGTTGCGCCGAAAAACCGGAAGGTTGTGGAAATGACTCCGGCGGAACGTGAGCAGTTTGCGGGCGGGCGCGGGAAGTATGCGGTTGAGGCATTTACTCAAAGGCAGGGGCGGCGACTGATCCCGGTATTTGGAAACCGGCAGATGGCAAACCATTCAAAGGCCCGCCTAATCCGTCAGCGCGGGCTTGCTCAAAACTCATGGCGAATTTTGGCCGGAAAGATTGCAAAAGGCTTTTCGCTTGGAAACAGCATAGCATCAAAGGCCACCGCAGTAACCCGCAACGAGACGCCGTTAAGCCTCAAAATTCAAGCCGACAACATGCTTAAATACATCAACAAGCTCGACAACGGACACGGTATAATTTCCAAGGCGCTTAACAAAGGCGCGGACGCAATGGAACGGGAGCTTGTCCACCGCAACGAGTCATGGGTACAGGCAAAATGGCGGAGGATGGCATAATGGCTACTCCTACACCTACTCCTACCCCGGCACCGGATAACGACATCGGTCAGCTTGTTGCCGCCGCGTGGGTTGCCTATCTGAAAACCGTTACCGATCTGACTGCCGCTATTGTGTCACCGAAGGACACCGAGGGCGCAACGGTTTCCCCTGCCAGCGGTGCAATCCGTAATGCCGATGATGATTCCGTCAATACCTGTCGCCCCTGCGTGCTTGTGGCGCACAACCCGGCGACACAACCATTCGGCTCCGGCGTCCCGGTCTACATGGTGCCTGTACTGCTTCAGGCTTTCACCGACCGCAACGATGACAAAAGCCGCGCCGTGCTGAACAAGTTGTATGCCAATCTTGAAGTTGCGGCATTGGCGATTGTGAACAAGGAATCAGTGCTCACCGCTACCGATGTCACTTTCGGCGGGTTTGTCATTGCCGACACTTCCACCGATGCGCCGGATGGCTCACACGGCAAATCCTTAACTATCACCTGTCATTTCAAGGCAACGTAACAATAGGAGACTGTCATCATGGCCGAAAATTTTGGAATCGTATCAGTCCTTTCCGGTATCAGTACCGGGACAAAGGGCTATCTGCAATCCTTCACGCCCGCCGATGCCGCCAGCGTCAACGAGCCGCTTATCAATGAAGCGGGGAACGTGGTCAAGCGGCATTACGGGCAAAAGAAATTCACCGGCACGGCGCGACTGATGTTTGTCGCGGTGCCAACGCTCACCCCCGGCACGCAGATTTCCGTCACCGGCTGTCCCGACACGGATTACAACATCACATGGACGGTCACCGGGCACTCGTTCAATGAGGACGTTGGCAAATGGTCGGAATTTTCGATCAACTTGGAAGCCGACGCCGATCTTGACACCGAAGTTGATACCAACCCGGCGGCAACCCCGACTCCCTAACTGAAAAAGGACTAGAAACATCATGGCTGAAAACTTTGGAATTGTAAGCGTGCTTACCGGGGTTTCCGCAGGTACTAGCGGGTATTTGCAGAGTTTCACCCCGGCGGACGCGGCGGCGATCAATGAGCCGCTTTTAGACGAATCCGGCAACGTCATTAAACGGCATTATGGCCAGCATCACTTCACGGCAACGGCGCGGCTGATGTTCGTGTCCGCTCCAACCTTGCCGCCGGGGACGCAGATTGCGGTGACAAGCTGCCCCGATACCGCCTACAACATAACGTGGACGGTCATTGGCAAGAGCTTTAATGAGGATGTTGGCAAGTGGAGCGAGTTCAGCATTAACCTTGAAGCTGACGCGGATCTCGATGTCGATGTCGATACCAATATCGGTGCTACCCCGACACCTTCGCCCACGCCTACCCCGACCCCGTAATTGAGGCTGGTAAAATGCAGGGAGAAATCGAAACATGGCCAACGGACTGCCACCGGGAGTAAAGACACTTGCGACACCAGAAGACATCTGCCGGGAAACTCTGTGGATGCTGGGCGCAAGGATCGACTTCGGCGCCGGCATTTTAATCCCGGCTCCGACCGTTGGCAGTCTGGCCTTGTTCGATCTCGTTAAAAGCCCGATTACCTGCTCCGGCGAAACTTGGACACCTGACCGGATCAAGGAAGCCGTCTTTATTCTCTGTGAAGGGAAACTGGCGGCTTCAATCGTCTACGATGAAACCGAGCGCGTTCCGGTTGAAATGGAAAAGGTTTATGACGGTGCATCCGACGCCTTCAAACTTTTCTGCGGTGCGTTCGATTCCGGCGTCTTGAAGATTGCGGTTGTGGTTGATTCACTTTCCAAAGCCATGACCGGCGCGGTTTCCGGTTTCTCACTGTTGCCGAAAAAACGTGGCACGGACGAGCAGGACTGGCCGCGCTTCAACTCCGAATGGCTGGCGCGCATGATTGTGACCGTTTCGCAATCCGGTCTGGCGGTCACAATGGATCAAATCCTGTGGGAACTTCCGCTTTGCACCGTTTCCCACCTTGTCGCCGCCGGAGCCGCAAAGAACGGCGTCACCCTTCGCCGTCCCCTTGATGAAGATTCGGTATTGGCCGCACTTGAGGCATTAAACAAAACATGAGCTTATCAAGCACATTATCAGTCATATTCGGCGGCGATTCAACCGCGTTCAATGCCGCCGCAAAACAGGTTGAAAGCAAATCGCAGGCACTCGGCAAAGACTTAATGCGGATGTTCTCCGGCGTGTCCGCAATGATGGTTGTCAAGCAGTTGGCCGCAACCGCAGATGCCATTGTCGACGTGTCGGCAATGCTCGGAATAAGCACGGACGCCCTGCAAAAGTGGGAATACGGTGCGAAAATGTCCGGCGCTCAGGCGGAAACCCTGCATACTGCAATCCGCAAGATGAATCAGAATTTGGGCGACATCGAACCCACGCAGGAACTTAAAGACGCTCTGACTCAGCTTGGATTGAGCTTTGAAGACTTGCGCATGAAGTCGCCGGAAGAAGCGTTCAAGAAAATTACCGCTGCGGTTGCCGGTATGCCGGATCAGCTTACCAAATCTGCCACGGCTGCCGCGTTGTTTGGGCGCTCCGGTGCTGTCCTGCTTCCCATGATCGACAATATGGAAGAGCTAAACAGGCAGGCGGTTGAGTTTGGGCAGGTAATGGGTGTAGATGCGGTTGAAAGCCTCGACCGTATGCAGGATCACATGAATATCGCCACCAAGTTTGCACAGGTTTCGGTTGCAAAAATAATCGGGAATTGGGCAGAATTATGGGATTGGCTCGGACAAAAATCAACCGGAGTCAGCGATGAACAAATAGCATTGTTTGACGCTATCGCGCAACGAGATAAAGCCCGGTCAATGGAAGCCGCACGGCTGGCACAACGTGAAACCGAGCTTAAAGAAATGAACGCCAAGAAACAGGCGAAGATTGACGAAAAAGCGGCAAAAGATGCGGAGAAAGCCGCAAAGGAAACCGAAAAACAGCTTGAAGCCCTGTATGACAAGCGCGAAAAGCTCTCTGAAGAACTGGCGAAAAAACAGGAAGAGCTTGCGGATCAAGTCACCGAACACAACCGGCAGCAGTACATGCAGCAGCTTAAGGACCAGCAGGAATCACTGGACAAGCACATCGACGTGCTGAAATCCAGCCTTGCCGCACAACTCGAAATCCTTAAAGACGCCGAAAAAGCCGCCCGTGAATCCAACGATAAAATCACCGAACAGGCCAAGCTGCCGATGGCCAAGCGCCTCCAAAATCTGCGCAACGAAGAACGTGCGGCAAAAGAAAAGGCCAAAGAAGAACAGAAACTTGCCAAGGATACTGCCGAGGCCATGAAGCGGTGGGAAGAGGACCGGCACTTATCCAAGTGGCAGAATGAGCTTGTGGAAAATGAGCTTGCCCGTCGCCGCGTTGAATGGAATGCGGACGCGATGAATGACATGCAGGGGCGGATCAATGGCGCGGAAAAGGACGGCAAAAAGGCGCGTACCGAAATTGCCGACGCTGAACGCCAGCACAAAAAAGAACAGTGGGAAAACACCGTCCGCGATGCCAAAGACGCGCAACGGGAAATGCTTGCCGATCTCAACGACACCAACCGCGATATTGCCGGGCTTGCGCCGCTCAACAATATCTATGGTGATCAGAATATCGCCGGGATGACGACACCCGATTATTCCAATGCTCTTACAATCGGAATGCCTGATAAGGCCACATTGGGAATCAACCTTGCCCCGGTAATCGACCAGCTTAAAATCATCAACGAAACACTGAAGGAAATCACCGCACGCGCGGCGTGATAAAAAATGCTTTACGGAGATCCAGTTTCAAAGGGCGAAACATCAACGCAGTTGTGGATCGACAGCGTTGAATACACCCGGCATTTTCTGACCTACGAGCAGCAATGCGACGCCGCAACCGACGAAATAACGGTCACGCCCGGCGGCTCCTGGGTTGAATATTCCAAAGGTATTCGCCCGGCACGATTGCAGGATAAATGGCTGACGGCGTTCAAGGTTTTCAACTATTGGGAGGCCGCGTAAAACTCCATGCTCTACGGCAACCCAAAACTTATCGGCTCACGCTCGGATGATCAGACCTACTGGCGCGGTGCATACAAGTACACCCGCACGGTTGCGGTCAAGCAGTACGTTCAGATGTCCGATGATCCCGACGATAACATGACCCCGTCGCCGGGCGCGGGCTACAGCCTGTTTGACGCTTACCCTCCAGAGCCTGTCACGATTCGCGGCGGAGGCAAGTTTTACAAGATATCGGCGGAGTATCGGACTGATCCGGCATGGCTGCTCAATGTGCCGACCCCGACGCCTTCACCGACACCGACTTTTCCGCCTCCGTCAAGGACACCGACGCCTACACCTACGGTTCCCGGCACTGGCACCGGCACCCCGACCCCGACACCAAGCGTTGAGGGCACCGGAACCGGAACTCCGACTCCTACCGTATTTGACTATGACGGTTATTTGGTTGCCGATGCTGGAACATCTGAGGCAAACGGGCAGTATTGCTACGACCGTATTGTTTCCAATCGTCCGGTATACGGCAAGGGCACAAAAGAGGGTGGAGAATATCAATATGAAATCGCCTATTTAGGACCATCACAGGCTTGGCTTATATACAGGAACTTCCCATCAACAGAAGTTTATTATTATGTTCACTCAACCGCCACTGAGCCGCCTTTGACCGGCTGGCAAGTATGGAGCGGTTCCGCACCCGCCCCCACGCTTGAAGCCAGCCAATGCCCCACCCCAACGCCCTCGCCCACCCCCACAGTGCCGGGAACGGGAACGGGTACACCGACACCGACACAAGCCGGGACGGGGACGGGGACACCCACCCCCACGCCTACAGTGGCAGGTACGGGAACCGGTACACCCACGCCTACCCCCACGGCGGCAAGCGGTTATTACACTGTTGCCGGAGCAGGAACCGCAGGCGTGGACGGACAGTATTCCGAGGCCGGAACATATATAACCAAGCCGTATTACAGCAACGGCACGTTCCTGCTATTCTACACTGCCGGGGCCAACTGGTGGGGATTTTCAACCACGCTTGGCGGAGCCTTGTACTATCGGACAGCACCGTTTACCGCACTGCCGGAAGGTCAGACATTTGTTGTGGAAACCGAGGGTACCGCACCCGCACCGACGGTAACGCTTAATTAAGGTGATTCAATGCCCGCACCCGGCTTAAAAGTCATGTATATGAGGAAAGACCCGATCACGGCGGAACAAATGGGGATTCTGTGCTCGTTTGTGAATGATATCAATTCGCCGGACAGGTCAATCGACATTACTTACGATTTGAGCGGGATTCGGATGGTCGTCAATCCCGAAAAAATAGCGGGCGCTGAAACAATTACCGTAGTTACCGCCGTCCGGTTTGAATCCGTCAGCGGCAAGTTCCAGATCAAAACCCGCGAAATAATCGCGGTCCCGGCGGAAGACGAAAGCGACTGGACCGACGTTGTAGGGACAACGGCCTGTACATGAGCAAGACACTGTGGCGCAAAAACGGTTTGATTCTGGTGGACAGTACCACCGGACTTCCGTATTATTGCGATCCAAATAACCCGCCGCCGTGCTGCGGGCCTACCCCCACACCTACGGCTTCGGCTACGCCTTCTCCAACTCCGACTGTTGCAACTCCTACCCCCACACCTACGGCTTCGGCTACGCCTTCTCCAACTCCGACTGTTGCAACTCCTACACCCTCACCAACCCCGACCCCGCTGCCGCCGAACAAGTGGTACTGCGTAAAATCGATACTTTACTATTCGCTCGACTGCGGCGGAACCGTGCAACGGACTGATTACGACTGTCACTTTATTGCCGACCCGAGCGTTTATCCGCACTGCGTAAATGGCGCTGGAATATCGACTTACGACTCAATAGAACACGGCCCATTTGACACGCAGGGAGATTGTCTGACTTACGGTTGTGCCGCACCATAAAAACAGGAGGAAGAACGGTGAACGAAAAAGAATGGATTGATTTGCAGGCCGAGATAACCAAAAACGGAAGCCCGGCACTGAAAGCGGCACAAGCCAAGTACCAGGAGCTTTATCACGCCACCGAGCGCCATTGCTGGACCGGCGGCGCTCGCGATATAATCAACGCCGCATGGAGAGCGGAAACCGGAAAACCGCAACTGCCGGTTGCTGAAATCGACGATAATGCGTGGGTTGAGGGGCGGATGAAATGGCTTGACGATCAGAAAAACCCGTGGGACAAAGTGCAGAGCCGGGACGAAATCCGAAAATTTATGCCGTGGCTGAAAAAACACGGCTTTAAAAATGTTTTGGAAATCGGCGTCCGCACCGGAAGCCACGCATATCTGATGTGCGGCGCGATCAAGAAGGGCGGAAGCTATACCGGGATTGATATTGCCCGCCCGTCAGACAGGTGGCTGACGATTCAGAAACAGGTCACGAAAGAAGGGATTAAGGCGGAGTATGTCCATGCCGACAGTGCCAATCTTGCCGATATATTCAAAGGCCGCAAGTTTGACTTTATCTATATCGACGGCGATCACTATTACGAACCGGCAAAGCGTGATTACCAGCAAGCTTTAACCCTGCTTGCGCCCGGCGGGCTTATCGGGTTCCACGATATTTCCGGCAGTCGTAATCCGACTATTCATGTTGCCGAGCTTTGGGCGGAGCTTAAACACCTTGCGGTGTTTGAGGTTGTTGCCAAGGCCGGAACGTGCGGCGTCGGAGTTATCGACCCGGCCAAACAGGCAAGGCCGACGTATCCTCCGCCTCCGCCAAATATGCCGCCGCCGGAAAAGAAACCGGCAGAGACTCCCGCAACCCCGCTAAACGGCAAACGGCTTTTAATCATGGTCAACGGCGGACTTGGGGATGCTGTCGGGATAACATACCCGGCAGTCGCCGCCGTGGGCCTTGGCTATGCGGTTGACGTGTACCCGATTACCGGCAATGCCTGTCTTATGTCCGAGCTATGGGCAAAGATACCGGGACTCCGTGCAATTAAGCGGGAAGAGGCGGAAAAAGCGCATTATTACGCCGTCCTATGCTCTACCAATGAGGCGACGCTGCTTGAACGTGCCAAGGGTTTGAGTTATGAGCGGGTAAGCAATGGCAACCCGTTGAGCAACGGCACCATCGTACAGAACGCGATGCGGCTACTCCGCGCCATCGGGCATGATGTACCGGCACCGGAAGCGCCTTTGAAGTCTCTTTTTTCGGCGCTGAAACTGGTAACAACTGGCAACACCATCTTAATCGGCCCCGGTGTCGGCAGGCCGGAAGCTAATCAGGCCAAGAAAATTCCCGGTTTTTTCTGGGTTGATTTAATCCGCTATCTCCCGCGCCCGGTAAAGGTGATCGGTGACAAGCGGGCGGTTGAGGACTGGCAAAAACAGATTGCCGAGTTTAAGGACGTTGAGAACATGATCGGTAAAACCGATTCGTTGACCGCGTTGCTGGCGGTACTTGCCACCGGCCTTATCTACTACGGCCCCGATAACGGCATAGGACATCTTGCGGCGGCGTGCGGAGTTCCAACCGTTTCCCTATTCAACGGCACAACCGACCCGGCAAGATTCTCACCGCACGGCAGCAAGGCGCGGGTAGTCCTGTTTGACTCCAAAACCAAACCCGGCGCGGTTGCCAATGAAATCCACAAGCTGATCCAGCCGGATTCCGGTCTGGTAAAGCATATCACAGATAAACTGCTTTCCGTAATCATTGCCACGCACAACGAAGGGGACGAGGTTGCGTTGACGTGCGAGGATGTAATCCGCAATGCCGGATGCCCGGTTGAAATCATTGTTGTGGATGATGCCAGCACGGATAACAGTTGTGTCAATTTGCCGCCCGGGGCGAAGGTAATCAAGCGCGAAACAAAGCACGGCGTCGCCAGTTCCCGCAACCTGGGGGCTTCGAAGGCGACCGGCGCGGCTCTGATGTTTCTTGACGCTCACCAACGGGTCAAACCGGAAACCCCGGCGCGTATGATGCTGGCGGCAATCGCACGCGGGGAGATCATTGTCCCCGGTGTTGCCGCTCTTTACAATCACGCCCGTTCTGCCGTTTGGAACTGTAAATGGGAGTTCAAAGAGGGCAGAATCAGAAGCGTTTGGCATGGGCGCAAGCCGAAAACCGAGTTTGAACCGTCGCAATCCTTTGTGGCGCCCGGCTGGTGCCTGTCCCGCGAGACTTGGGACAAGATCGGACCATGGCCTTCCTCGCTGTCGAATTGGGGCAGTACCGAAGTTTGCAAGGGGCTACAGGCATTCATGGCCGGGGTGAAGATCACGGCGATGCGGGATGCGGTGACTTGGCACAGATTCCGCAGTCGATTTCCTTATCACGTCGGGCCAAAGGGCATAGCGGAAAACGGAATCCGTGTTGCGGCGATCTGTTTTGACCGTGAAACATTCGATAAATATCTATGGCCGCGAATCAAAAAAGACATGCCCGGCGGCAACTGGCACGCACACTTTGACGATATGCCGAAATCCGAAGAAATAAAGCGGGACGCCGCGGAGTTTGCCAAACACCGCACAGTTCCCGGTATCGAATTTATCAAAACCTATCTGCCGGATTGGATCAAATCATGAGCAAGCTCGTTATTAAATTCCCGACGCGCAACCGGCCGGACAAGTTCAAAAACCTGATCCGTCTCTATTTCGACTATGCCAGCCTTAAACACGAGATAGAAATAATCTGCACGTTTGACCTTGACGATCCGACAATGAACAATGCGGAAATGTTGTTTTTCCTCGAAAACGTACAGCGCCCGCCTTGCTGCAAACTCCGGTGGTTCTACGGCACTTCCAAAAACAAGATTGAGGCCAGCAACGCCAATCTGGAAGATGCTCAGGGCGACGTGATTATGATGATCGCCGATGACATGGTTCCGCAAATGGTTTGTTACGATCAGATCATATTCGAAGAGTTTGCCGAACACTTTCCCGACTTTTTCGGCGCGGTCAAGTTTTGGGACGGGCTGCGCCCGAAA
>Ga0172381_10002850_pt1 | contig 18669 bp, 19 predicted proteins | sample Leawel6488metaG_FD_119754 | JGI IMG/M metagenome (GOLD analysis project Ga0172381, IMG submission 119754) | Leachate microbial communities from a municipal landfill in Southern Ontario, Canada - Leachate well 64-88 metaG | ecosystem: Engineered > Solid waste > Landfill > Unclassified | place...
GGCCCGGACTTATTTTTATCCGGCCCTCACCCTGAGCGCTACGGGAGGATACAGTGTGACCGACTTATCCTACCTTTTCAATGCTCCCATGTTGGCGTTAAACATAGCCGGAGGCCTCGTCCAGCCCATTTTAAATTACGGACAGAACAAGCAACGCTTAAGGGGTGCCCAGGCCGATGAGGAGGAATATCTTATTACTTACAGGCAGAAGCTACTTCAAGCCAGTAATGAAGTTGTGAATTCCCTGCACAGTTATCAGATGGCCACCGAGAAAATGACGATCCGTACAAAACAGATAGAATCTCTGGAAAAGTCGGTAGATTATACATTGGAACTGCTGAAATATACCTCCAACACCAACTATACCGATGTGTTGACTGCAGAGATGAACCTTCTTTCAGCTCAGCTGAGCGGGGTCGGCGACAAACTGCAACAGCTGCAATCCGTCGTTGACCTGTATCAGAGCCTCGGCGGTGGATGGAAAAATTAGAACCAGCTTAGGATACAATCCTCGTTAACAGAAAAAAAATGGATCGTTGTGATTACCGTACAATTGCCGAGAGGTTACGGTATCGGTGGCGATGGAATGTGGGCAAAGATTGCCGTTGATATCGGTTTTCAATAGCCATCTGTAAGCATGACCACCTAAATCTGTTCAATGACCACCTCCCAACCACCTGAAAACGGATAATATTTCCCCACTAAATAAGAAGGCAATTTGACGAAATGTGATAAAATATTCAGTAATGGTCTTTCCCTGAATTCAGCGTGTACGAGTGAAGTGTGACATTCCTTCATTCGGTAATCCGCAGTCAAATTCATTGTTTTTAATAAATCGCTCCAAAAATAGCTGCCCATATCAAATAAATGAGCAGGGTATGGCATCCCAAATGTTTTTCCCAACCGCTTAAACCCTTTGTAAAAAGGAAATGAATAGGGTGTTCGGGCATAAAATATTCCCTGTTTTTTCATCTTTTGCAATAACAATGAAATGGTCTGCCTTGGATTTTTTAAATGCTCCAGAATTGCACTTGCTATAACAATGTCAAATTCGTCGGATAAAGGAATTTGATCGAGGGTTTTATACGAACATTGAGAAATCGAATTCTCATTCCGGTCGGGTACGGTATTATAATCAACAACCGAAATGTCTATTTTCATAGCAATTCCGGAGGAGAGCAAGGATTGACCAAGACATTGTGAAACCGCCCCATCACCTCCTCCAAAATCGAGAATCCGGAATGTCTCCCTGGGACTTAAATTTCCAAGATATTTTAGTATATGATTTGCAAAGCGCCGGGGATCAATCTTTTTTCGCGTGTTTTCTCCCTTATCATCATTAGCATAGAATTCCTTCAGGGATTTTTCGGTCGGCTGAGGGTTGAAAAAACCGATGAAGCAATTATTACAAGTATAAATTTTAATATCCGGCAATGGACGATCAGAATGTGTTGTTCCGATAATAGTTAAGAAGTCTGTATAGATATTAATATCCGGTGATGAATGAATGTTTCCAATATACTTAATGGAGCTTGAACCGCAAAAAGGACATCCTTCAAACGCCTTTTCAAAATAATTTTCTTCAGGGATGACCACTCCGTGTTTTTCTTTATTTAAAGCAATTTCCATCCGATAATTCTTTAATTCGATATAGTCCAAAAAACCGGACAGTAACTTAGGTCACCGCTAAAAATGGGATCAGCCCGGTTAATAATATAACAAAGGTATAGCATTATTTTTTCTAAAAAAAATTACCCATGTTTTATTATTTACATATATATCAGTCACATACAAAAGATTCCGCTGTGGCAGGCAGGCAGGCAGGTATTTCTTGTATTCAGCCTTTTGCAGTTGAAAACAGTGACGAAAGGGTTTTAATTACGGTTATTCTAGAAACGTGCTCTCAAAGCCATGACAAAATTTCTGCCTGGAGAAACAATTCCCGAACTGTAAGGCCGGTATCTCTGATCGGTCAGGTTTTCAATACCAGCGCTTACCGAAAGGTAATTCGTCAATTGATACAACGCTTTGATGTTTAAGGTGTACCACGAGGGAGAATAGGGGTTGCCATCATTGTCGATTGCATACATATAGGCTTTCCCTCGTTCTTCTTCTGGAAGATTCTCATAGCTGACTTTTCCGTTATATACAGCATAAAAATCGAGTTCCAGCTTGTTCGAATTAAAGGTGAGATGCGAAACGCCAAACCAGGGAGCTGCATGACGCAGTGGACTGTTGGTGCCGTCATCCAATTCTTCATCTCCTTTTTGATAATTGAACTGGGAAGTGAAGCCAAAACCGGCCGGAAGTTTCACTTCCAACCCGGCCTGAATTCCATAAACCGTAGCAAAAGCCGCATTCTGTATGGCCTGAACTTTGCTCATCTCGCCATCGTACATAATGCTGTCCAATCCGTTAAGTGTGAAATCTCTCCGTACCATGGCATTCTGAAGATAGGTATAATAACCGGTAAGGTCAATTTTACACACTTCTCCAAAAACTTTTGCTACCCCTATTTCAGCGTTGTAAGCATATTCTGCCTTCAGGTCGGGGTTTGGCACAACCACACTCCCCGGTTCGGAATCAAAAACCTTGCCAAGATCATCCACATTTGGCGACCGGAATCCGGTCGATAAATTAGTAGTTAACGACCATGATTCAGCCGGATTGTATACAAAACCAAGGTTTCCGGTCAGTGCACCATCATTGATCTTGACATCGGAAAATGGAAATGGATAAAACGCAAGGTTACTGCTAAAATCTGCATTCAGCGTGAAATAGTTGTATCGGGCACCTGCCTGCAACAAAAATTTCGGAGTAATCCTGAACTGATAGTTCAGATAAGCGGCATAAGATGCCCAGGTAGATTGCGGATAGCGCGAAGGTCCTGTAACAATGTTACCGGTTGTGATGTCTTCATCGGTTCCAGTGGATGCTACATCATCCCATACCAGTTCGACCCCATAGTAAAAGTGATGCTTCATACCCAACGATTTGGTAAAATCAGCGTTGATGGAGTAGGCATTGACTTTTTCCACGCGATTTGCCAGGGTTGATTTTTGAAACCCCCGGTCGTGCCTGCTTTCCCCAAATAGTTGCCAGGCCAGGCGAAGTGTAAACTGGTCATAAATAACGTTAGAGCAACTGTTGGTAACGGTAAGGTTGTTCATCATCCATTCCTGAGGGCCATAGTACCATTCAGCGCTTTTGGGTAACCCTTTTTTAGTCATGATCAGCCGGTCATATCGTGAATAATCGGTGGTAATGGAATAATGAAATCCATATTGAAATTCCCATTTTTCATTGGGCTTGAAACTGATTTTCTGCATCAGGTTCGTTTGCGAATAACCGGTGGTTTTCTGCGTCTTTGGATCGGCGTTGGTTACAACAACATCGGCGCTGTCGACACGTTCTACATACCAGTTACGCAGATATTCCTCAGGCCCATAACTCCCCATCTTCAGATCACCAAATTTATTATTGGAGAAACTGGTTAGAAATGCCCACTTTTTCCAACCGACATTAACATCGAAGTGGCCGGTTACCTCATTGTTGGCCGAAGAATAACGAGCCAGCGCATTACCACTGATCAGGGGTTTTGAAGTAAGCGAATATTGCGGAGTTAATGTTTGGAAACTCATCACACCGGCAATAGCGTCACTGCCATAAATAAGCGAGGCAGGACCAAAGATCACTTCGGCGCTTTCAAAGGAAAACGGATCGAGAGAAATCACATTTTGAAGGTTCCCGCTCCTGAAAATGGCCGTGTTCATGCGTACTCCATCCACCGTATAAAGCAACCGGTTGGTTGCAAAACCACGGATCATGGGGCTTCCCCCACCTTGCTGACTTTTCTGGATAAAAACTTCTCCAGTCGAACTTAACAAGTCGGCCGTTGTTTGTGGATTACTCAGGTTCACATCATTCGACGATATTACCAGAATTTTTGCCGGAATTTCCCGTTGATTCTGGTTCCATCGGGTGGCTGAAATAATTACCTGGTCAAGGTTGATCGTAGTTTGATTCATTGTGATCAGGAAATTTGCCTTTTCAAGATTGGCAAAACTAGTCGTGATGGTCTGGTAACCAATCATCCTGATTTCTATCTTCTCAGCTCCTTTAAGTGTTGATATATCAGCCTGACCCTCCGAATTGGTAAGTACAAATGCATGCGGACTTTCGCTGGTTAAGGTAACCAGGTCAACAGGGAGATCATTATTTCCGTCTTTCACGGTGACAATCTGGGAATAGCCGATAAAATTCAGGCTTAACAACAAGCACAGCGTAATAAATCGAGTCATCATCTTAGTATTATTAAGTTAAACAATTCAAAGATAATACTATCTTTGAATTTCCACTGTAGTAAATGATAAGCTGAGGAAATTAAATTAGTCGTATGTTTGCATAGATAAACCCCTTAAAACACCATCGCGTATGAAACCAATCTACTGGATTTGCATCTGCTCTTCCCTGATAATCAGCATTTCGGGGTGTAAAAAGACACACAATGATGACCCGGTTTATTATACCACAAGTTTTACCGTAAAAAATTCGGCCAATCTGTATAAAACAACCGGTTGTTTCAATCGCTTTTGCATTATGTCGGGCGTTTGCAATACTTTTTACCTTAATCCCTCCGAAATATCTACCAATTACCTCAATCTCGGATTCCCAAAAGCAGTGAAAACCGGGGATACATTTACTCAGGAAACCTGGGGTACTCACCTTTTATATACCGATAACCTGGGGCATCAATATTTCTCCAGCGCCTACGATACGCTCAACATCCACATTGATGTATGGGAAGGGCATGCAGGATGGGCAAAAGGAACTTTCTCGGGAAAATTGAAGTATACGGATCCGGTTTACGGATTGGATTCAGTATATATTACCAATGGAACTTTTACCAGTAAGATCTGGTACACACTACAATAAACCAGCTACGAATTTCTTAACTTCAATGTCTTTAATATTACCGATATGAAACATTCGATTTTCCTCTCAGCATTATTATTTTTAAGTTGCGTTTGTTTTGCGCAAATAGCCCCGAATAAGTATTTTGTGGCTTTTACCGATAAAAACGGAACTCCATATACCCTTGATAATCCGGAAGCTTTTTTAACGCAGCGTGCCATCGATCGAAGGAATAATCAAGGAATTCCCATTGTTGAGAATGACCTCCCTGTAAATCCCAACTACATTGCCCAGGTCAAAAATATGGGAGTCACCATTCTAAATCCAACCAAATGGTTGAATGGGATCACCCTCATCGCATCCGACACCTCTGTGATGGCTTCAATCCGGGCGCTCCCTTTTGTTTCAAAGGTTTATAAATGCATCGCCAACGAACCGAAAACCCCGGTTAATTCCGATAAATTTAAAATTGAAGAATCTTATGCTTCATCTCCTGCAAGGGTTCCGGAAAAAACTTCGGATGCCATTCCGGGTTTCAACTATGGGGATTCGTACCGGCAAATCAGCATGGTTCTGGGTACTTTTCTCCACGATTTGGGATACCGCGGACAAGGCAAGGTGATTGCCATACTGGATGCTGGTTTTCTGAATGCCGATTTTCTTCCTGTTTTTGATAGTCTCAGGGTTAATGGTCAGATCCTTGGTACCCGTGATTTTGTGTTGCCCGGGAATAACGTATATAACGAATACCAACATGGAATGGAAGTTTTATCCATCATGGGTGGAAATTATCCGGGATTGCTCATTGGAACCGCGCCCAAAGCTGATTATTGGTTGCTGAGATCAGAAGATGCCGCCACCGAAAACATCATTGAAGAATACAATTGGGTTTCGGCTGCCGAATTTGCCGACAGTGTTGGAGCCGACGTAATTAATTCATCCTTAGGCTATACCACATTTGATGATCCGAAATATGATCATACCTGTGCCGATATGGACGGACATTCTGCTCCTGCAACCCGTGGTGCCAATTTCGCCGCCAGCAAAGGAATCGCCGTGATCTGCAGTGCGGGAAATGAAGGTGGAACATCCTGGACATGTATGAGCGCTCCGGCAGATGGAGATTTGGTACTGGCCATTGCAGCCGTCGATTCCCTTGGCCACCGTGCAAATTTCAGCTCCGTAGGGGTAAATACAGCAGGACGCGTAAAACCAAATATTGCTGCCATGGGAGAATCTACTGTTGTTGCTTACCCCGACGGAAACATCGGACGTGGAAGCGGAACCTCCTTTTCCTCTCCAGTAATCGCCGGAGTAGTCGCTTGTTTATGGCAATCACGATCAAATGCAACGGTACTCATGTTGTACGATGCCATCCAGGAATCGGCAAGTCAATATAACACACCCGATTCTCTGTTGGGATATGGCATTCCTGACTTCTCCAATGCCTTTACCATCCTTTCAACCGGCGAAATCCAACAGGTCACTTCGGCTGTCTTTCCAAATCCTTTTACCAACCGTATAAACGTCCGGCTGAATGTTAAATCGAATCCGGAAATCAATCTGAAACTCTATGACAGGATAGGCAGGATTGTGGCTTCTAAAACCTTCCTCGGATCGCCTGGCGCAAACACCACTTACCTGGATAATCTTTCAGGGTTGACTTCCGGACTCTATCTTCTGAAAGTATCAGGAAATAACTTTACCGAAGTCATCAAAGTGGTGAAACAATAAGGATTACTTTTCCGGGTAAATTTATTTATCCAAGATAAGATTTAAGTAATTTGCTGCGGGAAGAGTGTTTTAACCTGCGTAAAGCCTTTTCTTTTATCTGACGTACCCGTTCACGGGTAAGATCAAACATTGAGGCAATCTCTTCAAGGGTATAGCTATGCGGAACGCCAATACCATAAAAGTAATTGATTATTTCCCGTTCTTTATCTGCCAGGGTAGCGAGCGAACGCTCAATTTCTTTTGATAACGATTCACGGATCAGCAAATCATCCGTTTCAGGGTCGTTTTCATTGACAAAAACATCAATCATTTTTATTTCTTCATCCTGATCGATGGGAGCATCCATAGAAATGGTACGTCCGGATATCCTCAGTGTTTCCGTTACTTTATGTTCCGAAATTTCCAATTCCGTGGCCAGTTCCTTTACCGAAGGAGGTCTTTCTAACTGTTGTTCCAGCTTAACCGTGGCTTTCGACATTTTGCTCAAAGATCCGACCTGGTTCAAGGGCAGCCTGACAATACGCGCCTGTTCCGCCAAAGCCTGAAGAATCGATTGCCGGATCCACCAGACAGCATAAGAGATAAATTTAAATCCACGGGTTTCATCAAAACGGCGTGCTGCCTTGATCAGTCCTACATTTCCTTCATTAATCAAATCCTGAAGACCAAGGCCCTGGTTTTGATATTGCTTTGCAACAGAGACTACAAACCGGAGATTTGCTTTGCATAATTTATCAAGTGCAGCCTGGTCGCCCATTTTGATTCTCTGTGCCAACTGAACCTCTTCATCGGCGGTAACCATCTCTTCCTTCCCGATATCGGTCAGGTATTTGTCGAGCGAAGCGGTTTCCCGGTTCGTGATCGATTTTGATATCTTTAATTGTCTCATAACCCGATTCCATAATAGACCCTAAGACCATTCGGATAGATCCCCTCTATTAGCGTCCCGCCCTGCCGGTTGGTTAATGCTTCCTTTAAATCAGCAGCAGTCCGCATCGGCTTACGGTCGACAGATAATAAAATAAACCCTTCCTTAATTCCGGCGGTTTTCAGTTTCCCGCTACCCAGCCCGGTGATTTTAAAGCCATAGTCCACATTAAATTTTTCTTTTTCTTCCTTTGTCAATTCCCGGAAAGCAGCTCCATGAATATTTATTTTACCTTCATTAGCAATGGCTTTCTTCGAATCTTCACTTTGCAACACAAGTGGTAATTCAATATCTTTCCCATCGCGGTGTACTACAATGGTCACTTTATCATTGGGATTTTTCTGACCAATTACTTCCATCAACTCTGATGTTCCATTAACCGCCATTTGATCAATCCGGATCAACACATCTCCTTTTTTCACCCCGGCTTTATCAGCAGAACCACCTTCAATCACATCCTCCACATAAACGCCCCTAAGATCGCTAAATCCTTTTTCTTTGGCAAATTGATCATCAATTTCGTGGTAATAAATACCGAGATATGCCCGCTGTATTTTACCAAATTTCATATAATCTTCAACAACTTTCCTCACGATATTGACAGGAATTGCAAACGAATAGCCGGTATAATACCCTGTTCCGGAAGCAATGGCCGCATTGATCCCGATCAACTCCCCACGGGTATTCACCAACGCCCCTCCGCTGTTTCCGGGATTGATGGCTGCATCGGTTTGAATAAATGATTCGATGGCTCCCTGCGAACCCAGAATATTGATATTCCTTGCTTTTGCACTTACAATACCGGCTGTTACCGTGGAAGTGAGGTTAAACGGATTACCCACTGCCAATACCCATTCTCCTATCTTCACTTCATCAGAGTTTCCATAGGTGAGGAAAGGAAGGCCATTTTCTTCAATCTTGATCAGGGCCAGATCGGTACTGGGATCGGTTCCTACAATCGTAGCCTTATAAACCCGCTTATCATTTAAAGTAACCGTGACTTCCGTAGCATCCTGAACCACATGGTTGTTGGTAACGATATACCCTTCGGGCGATATGATAACGCCAGAGCCCATGGCCGAATAGGGAGAAATGTATTCGCGGGGTTGGGGACGATCCCCAAAATTAAAAAACTGAAAAAAATCATCATAAACCATGCTTTTCTTCTGAAATTCTGATTTGATATGCACAACAGCATGAACTGAAATAGCAGCAGCGGCTTCAAAATCAGGCTGATTAAAAGCAGCACTCGGATTATAACTGACAGGGGTAATCGGAACCCCTTCGGGGTGGGGATTATAAAACTGCTTATGCTCAAAAACCTTGTTTATCCCAAGCGCAGCTGCGCCACCTATCAATGCAATTAAAAAAATTCCAACAATCCTTTTCATAGTTCGATTTCTTTTTTTTGCGTCGTTCAACAAACGGGAGATAACCGTTTTATATTTTTATCGTAGTTGTTAAATAGTGTTAATCTCCTGTTAAATAAACGTTAAAAAAAATGGTTCGACGTATTACTTTTCACTCTTTTTCCTGATTAAGTAGACACTCGTTGCATAAAAAAAGTTGTATATAATCAGTCTATGAAACCATTTTTAATCATTTTTATTTTTATCGCCGGCACCGGATTAAATTGGGTGTACCCAACTCGTCTCCTTAGGCCAGACACCTCGTGCCAAAATCGTGCCAATTTAGATTCTTTAAAAATAACAGGTCAATCTGTCAGGATTGCTTTCTGGAACCTCGAAAACCTCTATGATCCTTACGACGACACCACGAAACTGGATGATGAGTATACTGCCATGGGCGCTAAACACTGGTCGTACGGGAAATTCAGGATAAAGCTGAATCATCTTGCAAAAACATTGTTGGCCATCGGCAAATGGGAGCCGCCTGCCCTGATCGGATTTTGCGAAGTTGAAAATCGCTATGTTCTGAACAAACTGATATACGATTCTCCGCTTAAACCATGGAAATACAAATTTATTCATCATGAATCTCCCGATATACGCGGAATTGATGTTGCCTTATTGTATCGTCCGGCGCATTTCAAACCCATATTCAGTAAAAACATTCTCATCCGGTTTCCTTTTGACACATTGTCACAAACCAGGGAAATTCTCATGGTAAAAGGGGTGGTATTTAACCGCGACACCCTGACCCTGTTCATTAACCACTGGCCCTCGCGCCGGGGTGGCGCTCTGGCATCCCAACCCCGTCGCAATTATGTAGCTGCAATTCTCCGAAAAACCGTTGATTCCCTGCTCCAGGCCGAAACGTCCCATGGCATTGAATTATCCAACATACTCATCCTGGGTGACTTTAACGACGAGCCGACCGATGAAAGCGTGTGCCAGGTATTGGGTGCTGCCTACGACTCCTTTCCGTGCCGGAACCGAGGACTCTTCAACCTGATGGGGCCGAAACTGAGCCGCGAAGGAAGTCACAAATACCAGGGCAACTGGGCTTTGCTTGATCAAATCATCATTTCATCCTCCTTGTTACGGGGAAGCAACGGATTGCAAACCGAACCTTCGAAAGCCCATATTTTCAAACCCGGCTTTTTACTCGAAGAAGATGCCCGCTTTTTTGGCGACCGTCCTTCCCGTACCTATAACGGCCCAAAATACTTAGGTGGATTTTCCGATCACCTGCCGGTATATGTCGATGTATTGAAATGTTTTGCACCATGCACCCATGTTATTAAATGTCAATAATATCAAAACAAGTAGCAAACCAATGGCCGTTGATCCGATTTATACCGCTTTATACCGCCCGGGAATCAGGGAAATAATTGCAGAGATGTAGAAAATATACGCCAAAAGCGTTTTATAACATACTTGCATTATCTAAACAGACAATGCGGACCATAAATTAAAAATGAATTTCCATAAATGTTTTCTATTAGAAAACTATTGTCTAATTTTGCAGCATGTTTAACATCATCGCGCGAAAAACATTACTGGATTATTGCACAAAGTATCCCTTGGCAGCGCCTGCCTTGCAGGAATGGTACTAAGAAATGACACAGTGCAGATTTAAAAATTTTAACGAGTTGAAAGCAGTGTATGGCAATGCGAGCCTTATTGCCGATGACCGGGTGGTGTTTAACATCATGGGAAACCAGTACCGGCTGGTGGTACGAATTGTATTTACATTCAGGGCCATTCAGATAAAATGGTTTGGCACTCATGCAGAATATGATCAGGTGGAAGTATCAAGTACAGAATTTAAAAAGAAGAAATCATGAAGTTGAAAATTATAGCGTCGGACAAAGAATATCAACAATGCCTTGCATGGGCAGATGAGATGTTTGATAAGAATGTAACACCTGAGTCGCCTGAAGGGGAAAAACTTCAAATAGTCCTCTTGTTAATCAAGCAATATGAGGATCAAAACTATCCTGTTCCGAAACCAGATCCCATTGATGCCATAAGGAGTAAGATGGTTGATTTGGGACTGAAGGATAAGTATCTGGTTGGAAAAGTGGGCTCCAAAGGATATGTTTCGGCAATACTAAACAAACGTAAGCCGCTTACGCTTCAACTTGCCAGGTTGTTTCACCAGGAATTTGGAATCCCGGCTGATATTCTGTTGTCATAGTTTTGCATTCTGATTTCTGATGGTATTGTGGCTTTTTTGGCGACCGTCCTTCCCGCATCTGTAACGGCCAAAAATACTTGTGATATTCATCAAGAACCTTAATTGATAATTAAACAGAAAATCCGTATTAATCTTTTTTTTCGTTTAATATTCAGTTCGCTCATTCCAAATTTCAGGGTCTCTACTTGTATGGAATAGTGCTTCCACTTTTACTGTTTTTGTTTGCTCATTAACACGGAAATGTACCAGGTACGGGAATTTATCCACAGCCAAGCAACGTATGTCATCGTATTTTATAGCACAATGCAGGGCAGAAGTAGAAAGTTTTGCCGTTTGTTGTTTTATGGATTTATAAAGTCTGTCACCTAATCCGGTTTGCTTATCATTGTACCAGTCAACGGCTTCTACAATGTCGTTAAAAAAATCGGGGTTATATTCTACTGTAAATTTCATTTTCGGGCAGCCATTTTGCGTTCAATATCATCCCAAGAAAGATAGCTATTTGGCTGATTTTCATATTTCTTTATACGCTGCCTTACAATTTGTTTATGTTCTTCGGAAATTACGATATCGTCAACACTTTGTTCCGTCCATAACACCTCGCTAAGCTGCTGCTTTTCAATGGGCGATAACTGTTTAACAATATCAATTACCTGCTTAAAACTGAGTGGTACATTCAGCTGAATATGTTGTGCATTCATGGTTATTATCTTTAGCGTATTTATGTTTACTAATAAGTGCAAATTTAGTCAATAAAAGTGTACAATAAAAAATTGGACTCAATATTGTTATTTAAGGACAATATCCACGATTGCACTCACCTCAGGCATGAAATGCTGAACAAGGTTAAGGTTATAATCAGTAAGGTTTTGTTTCAATAAAATTAACGAATTCAATTCCGGTTCCGGCACATTGTAGTTTTCTTTCATGAATCGCTCAATAGCCTTTTTCAATATCACCCGGTCATGCCAGTCACCAATCATCATTTCGGTTTTATTCAAGATAGTGATTACTTCGTCAAGCCATTTTCCGGACTTGACCGAATAAACAAGGGTAGAAATGGTCGCCATGGCTTTCAGTATCTTCCTGATTTTATGGATGTCGTCTTCGTCGGGATCATTCAATTGTAAATTTTTAACTTGTTCAGCCTTATCTTTAATATATTCAGTTGTTTTTAAGCGAAGTTTGAATATGGAAATGCGATAACAAATTATTTCTATCATCTTATCCGTATTCATTAGTTCTGCCTCCTTGAATTGTTTCACCTTTTGAATAAACTTTTGAACAGCCTTTTGTTCTTCTTTCATTTGCCACTGATTAAAAGTGTTATAATCAATATCCAAAGGATGAGGGTTTTCAAGCAGAAGATAATTCACCTGTATCTCACGAATTTTACCAGCCTGACGATACAATGGTCTGAACAATTTGAAACCTCCCTGGTGTTTAAAAACAGTTGGATCCAGCATCTCAAAAAGACTATATAATTCAAAAATCCTTTTCACATCAAGTCTCGCCCGGTGTATATCCTTTAAATTACCTGTGATACAGGCTCTGTAAACATGTGATAGGAAAGCCGTAGTCTTTTTTCGGTAAAAAAGGCACAGAAATTCCCCTATCTCTTTTTTTTTCTTCTGGTTTATTCAAAATTATCTTTGGCCCCCATAAACAGGACACAACTCATTCAATCACCTGGTATATTGTAGCTTCGAACGGGCTGATCTGCATGTTCTGAAAATAATTGAAATTTCCCTGACTTTGGTGGGTCGAAAAAAGAATTTTACCGTATGTGTGCTCCGGCAAGGAGCGTGTTTTTTTCCGACCCATAAAGTTCAGGATTACAAGGATGCGCTCTTTTTCAGTATTTCTGTAATATGCCAGGATACCATCTTTTCCATTGTTTATTGGTAACCACGAACCCTGCTGGAGCGCCTCACTGGTTTTTCTAATCACAATTAAATTTCTGTACAGGTTCAGCAACGAAGATGGTTCACCCTCTTGTTGCCTGACATTTCGCAACCTGGTATCCTTGTTTAGCGGCAACCAGGGATTGCCTGTGGTGAACCCTCCCTTGGGTTCAGAAACCCATTGCATGGGGGTTCGTGCTTTGTCCCTACCAGAAAATAATGGCCAATATCTTTTCCCAAGCGGATCACGAATATTTTGTTTGCTGATGTTGCCATTATGCATGCCAATTTCTTCGCCATAATAGATAAATGGAGTACCTCTGAGGGTAAGCAATAAGACGGCTGCTACCTTTGCCTTTTCTTCCCTTTTCGTTCCCCATGGGAACCGGTCGATACTCCGAAACAGATCGTGATTCGACAGCACATTACATGGCCATCCATCTTGCGGGATACTATCGTACCACGTCTTTATACTTTTGAAATAGGAATGTGCATTCCAGCGGTTGAAAATCAGGGAAAAATCAAATGCCAGGTGCAAACCGTCTTTTCCTCTTGCCAGGTATCTTGCTGCGGTCTTAGCATCTCCCGGAGGCTGCGCGTATATTTCTCCAATGCCGACCCTATCTTCATACCGATTCAGTAACTCCCGAATCTTCCTTACAACTGCTACCGATCGTTTTCGGTTGCGTGTATATAATTGCTTCTGAAACGCCTGAATCCCAAATAATATCGGATTACTCCTGAACTTCTTATCCTTGGCTATCATATTGATAACATCAAAGCGGAAACCATCAACCCCTAAGTCAAGCCAGAATTTCATCTCTTTAAAAAAAACACCAGGCAGTTCCGCATCCCGCCAGTTAAGATCAGGTTGTTCCTCAAAAAAAGAGTGCAGATAATATTGACCAGATTGTTCATGGAATTTCCATGCGCTCCCGCCAACTGCCGATTTCCAATTATTTGGATGACTGCCCAGTACCGGATCCTTCCAGATGTACCAGTTTCTTTTTGGATTGTATAATGAGGAGGATGATTCAATGAACCACGGATGCTGGTCGGAGGTGTGGTTCAGGATCATATCAAGGATAATACGAATACCTGAATCATGGGCTTTTCGGAGAAGTTCCATAAAGTCTTCTAAAGTTCCGAACGTGGAATCGATTTCACGGTACCCGGATACATCGTACCCAAAATCAACCATAGGCGATTTGTACATGGGCGAAATCCAGATACCATCAATACCAAGTTGTTTTAAATATCCCAAACGTCGAATAATTCCACGAATATCACCTATTCCGTCACCGTCTGAATCTTGGAAACTTCTTGGATAAATATGATAGATCACGCCATGTTTCCACCATATCCATGGTTCGGTCGTTTGTTTGCTCATGATTGACAGGTTTCAATTATCAATCCGGTATTCTGCAGCAACCGGTCCATGATTTTTCCTGCCTCGTAGGCCTCTGCTCTTTTAAAAGCTGCCTGCTTCATTTTCGTTTGCATGTATGGATCAAGGAAGAACCTAACAACTTTTCCCGCCATTTCTTCATTTGTTTCTACAAGGTATCCGCTTACTGAATCTTCCAGAATATCCTTGGGCCCTTTCGTATTGTATGCCACTACAGGTAAGCCACAGCTTAGTGCTTCGAGTACAACACAACTGAACGTGTCAAAACGGGATGGTAATAGCAGAATATCTGCTGCCCTGAACAAGGCAGATAGATATTCCCGTCCAACCCATCCCAGATATATGGCTTCTGGGAGTATCGTTTTCAGTTCCTCTTCAGCTGGACCAGTACCGGCAATTACCAGTTGAATTTCCGGAAAAACAGACCGTATCATCTGCATTATCGCAGGAAGTTCCATGACTCCTTTTTCTTTACTGATACGTCCTGCAAAAAAAACAACAGGTTGTTGATTGTCAAACGGAAGTATGTCCTTTGCCGAAGATAGTGGATCTGAGAAAATTCCATCAACCCAATGTGAGGTTAGAAAGACTTTTGCCGGATCAAACCCCATGGTCTTTCCGGTTAACCATTGTTGTTGATCTGTGTTTAGGACAAATATCTTCCCGAATCTTTTATAATAAATTCTCATCAATTTCTGCAATCTATTCAGGCCGATCTGGTCCAATAACAATACCTCCTTTGCAAAGCTAAGCCAGTCGGTATGCAGATAGAAGTATGTATCAACGGAAAATATATTTTTCAACCAAAGTGCTACCAGCCCCATCGGTCCTTCGGTTGAGCAGATAATGCGGTCGTATTTCCCTCGTCGGAAAGTATGCTGAACGGAAAGAAAGTTTGGTATTCTCATAGGCTGTTGCCTATACAAAGGGAAGGAGAAATGAGAAACAGGTTTAAGTACAATCAGGTGTTCGTCGGGTTTGATCGTGCTGCTGCAAATCATTATATCTACAGGGAGGTTACGCGCTTTGATCTCAACGTGAATAGACTTCAGCACAGTAGAAACTCCATTGTGATCTCCATACGTATCGGTTAGCCAAACAAGACGGCCTCGGCCCCTTTCAGGTATTTGGGAAAATCTCGTATCATGAGGTAAAACTTTTTCTCTTTTCATATATCTTATATTTTTCTACAAATTTCGCTGTATAATCATCTTGTTTTTTAATGTTAACAAAACTTAATGATTTCTTAATCGAAATTTAATGTTTTCGTAACTTCCTGTTAACATATCGGTTAAATATTGAGTTTACCTTTGTTTATGAACTATGAAACAACCCTCAATCCATAAACGTGAAGTCGACCTGGTCATTATTTCCGATGTACATCTTGGCACCTTCGGTTGCCATGCCAAAGAATTACTGAAGTACCTGCGGAGTATCAAACCCAAAACACTGATTTTGAACGGTGATATAATTGATATATGGCAATTCAGAAAGCGTTATTTTCCAAAATCTCATCTGATGGTGATCAGGCACCTTACAGGTTTGATTGCAAAAAACACAAAAGTGATTTACATAACAGGAAACCATGATGAACTAATGAGGAAATTTGTTAAACTGCCGGTTGGCGCTCCCTGATCAATTCAACATAACGTTGATAAACATCATCAACAATAGCCTCCCAGGAGTGATAAATTGATTTCCTGGCACCCACACCGGCTTTTTTAATGGCATCAGGGTGTTTCATCAAATCACTGATCCTGTTTGTCAGGGAAATGACATCATTTTCCACTAAAAATCCATTCACTCCGTTGAGAATTCCCTCTGCCGACGAGCTATTGGTAACCACTACTGATGGAATATCAAAAGCAGCCGCCTCCTGCAAAACAAGCGGAGAGTTGTCATATACCGAAGGAAAAACAAGGAGATCAGAGGCCGCATACACGTTCTGCAATTCCATACGGTCGGTGATAACCCCCAAAAAAACCACCTGGTCCTGGATTTTATACTGATTGACCAACTTCTTCATTTCCTTAGCGGCATATCCTTCACCCACGAAAACCATTTTATATGATTCACCATTGGTTTTCAACATCTTTAATGAATCTATGATCAACCGCACGTTCTTTTCCCATCGGTGCTGCCCCACAAATAACATTACAAACTCGTTTGACCCGGCATTCATGAGGTCAAGACCTTTTTTCCTGTATTTAAGCAGCTTTGACTTTTCCGGAATGAGCATATCAGTACCATTGGGCATTATTTCATAGGAACCCTTGTACCCGTAATCTCTCAGAGTTTGACCTGTGCTTATATTTGGCACCCAAACGAGATCGGCTGTATTGTAAAAATCATGGGTCATTTTAACCAGAAAGTCAACAAACAGGTCATTATTGATCACCTTTTTGAAATCATCGCGGTACTTTGTATGAAATGTCGCCACCAGCGGTACGTTGAGTTTTGAAGCAAGTTTTACAGCAATCTGCCCGCTGATAAAAGGACAATGAGCATGAAGCAAATCAAATTTTATCTTCTTAATCTTCTTTTTAAAATTGATATCGATTAACGGAAGACCTACCCTGTATGGATTCATGCCAGGCAGAAGAACTGACTTGAATCGGTGAACTTTATAATCAACATTGTCTGTGTAGTCCTTCACTTTTGGCGCAACAAGCATGCTCTTACAATACTTGGCATTTAGCCAGTATGCGTAATTATGTGCGGTCATTCCTACCCCATCCATGATCGGGAAATAGGAATCATTGAATTGACATGTTTTGATCTTCATGCGTAATTTTTATACAAATATCGTTGGCTTCAATGAAACAAATTCGCAGTTAACGATTTATTAATAAAGATTTAATATTACAATACACATCTTTGCCTTCTAATAAGACGGGATATTGGTTTTAAATTTATTTTCGATTGAATTTTACAACGATTCCGGTGGAAAGATAAAAACTTTTCTCTTTTCCGATTTCCATTTCTAATAAGGGTCCTAACGAAATTTTATCTATCGGTATCAAATAATTGATCTGAAATGCCGGTAAAAATGAAGTAAAATAGTTGGTACTGTATACGATTTTATCAGGAGCCGACAAGTAGGTAAATCTTGCTTTTTTAAAGCTCACAAATTCAATATTTACACCCACTGAAAGCTCAAACCGCTTTATTCTGTATACGACAAGGAGCGGTACACCAAGAGTACAGAAATTATAATCGTATTTTATTATATCATGAATTGATGTCGGCGTATGATAACGATGTACCGTATCAATATTTCCTTCATAAAGATCATTTCGGATACTTACCAGTATTCCGGAGCCGATGGAAAGGTTTTTAAATATTTTCCTGTTGATCTGAACCCCGGTTTGAAATCCGAAAGTTGGATTTTTTGTAAATCTGTCGTATTGATGTGCAATAATGTCGGAGGGATCATTTTCCGTCTTTTCTATGTATTTAGAAGCGAAAAATGTTTTGTACTGAAGACAAGACTTCAGCGTGATTTGAAATTTTCTTTCAGGCTCCTGGTTTTGGCTGAATGTAGGGGAAAATATCAACAGTAAAAAGCAGGTAAGCCACAGTGGTTTTTTCATGAGCTATTTTATCTTTTCACCAGTAACATCAATAGTTGTACGACATCCGGGGGAATATTCAAAAACCGAAAAATGCATTTTTTTTGACGATTCAAATTCTCCTCGTAATTCTCCTGGAAATTGGTGACCGATAATTGACCGATCTTCAAAAAGATCAGCATAATAGGATCGATTATAAGAGAGGATAATCCCAATTCCCTGATCATCACCCGAAAATTCTATTTTCCCATCAGAAAAATACGTGTTATCAAACGACAGTTCAGGAGTAATGAACGTATTTACATGAATCCGAAAGGAATAATCTCCGGTATATTTGTAACGATAGTCAAGAGGACTTTTTGTACAACCGGCTAAAATCAATAGCCCTGTCATAATGAAGATAATTTTGTGCATAAAAATTAATTACAAGAAACAAATTTAGATTCAACCATGTGTTTATATGAGCAAAGTTTTTAATTGTGAACAATGAACAACTTACCTGTAACTGAATAACCTTCGGTTTTGATTACATAGATATAACTACCATCGGGATATTTAGAAGTATTCACTTTGATATGTTGAGATCCCACTGAATACGATTCAAAA
>Ga0172381_10002851_pt1 | contig 18668 bp, 19 predicted proteins | sample Leawel6488metaG_FD_119754 | JGI IMG/M metagenome (GOLD analysis project Ga0172381, IMG submission 119754) | Leachate microbial communities from a municipal landfill in Southern Ontario, Canada - Leachate well 64-88 metaG | ecosystem: Engineered > Solid waste > Landfill > Unclassified | place...
TGAACTGTTTCGGCTATTATTGTCGGTGGCATAAAACGGAGAGTGTGAAAAATGAGTGCAACTAAATACATTCGCGAATCGTTCCGCAAGACTATGGCCGAGCGCGCGCCAGCATACAAAGCACGGCTCATCAAGTGGCACAAGCAGTCGCCGGTAGTGCGCCTGGACGGGCCGACCAACATACCCCGCGCAAGGGGACTTGGGTACAAGGCTACCAAGGACATCCTGGTTGTGCGCGTGCGCATCAGCAAGGGAAAGCGCGTCCGCAGAAGGGCTGACTTGGGCCGCAAGCCTGGAAAGAACCGCAAGGAAGTCAACCCTGGCGCACCGTTGTCATACTACGCCGTAATCAAGGCCGCAAACCGCTTTTCAAACCTCTCGCCGCTTGGAGTATACCTTGCGGGAGAGACGGGCACGGACAAGTACTTCGAAGTAATAATGAGAAACAACTGTCCGCAGACACCCCAGAAGCCGGTCAAGCAGGCAGCGCCAGTTGCCGCAAAGCCGGCAGCTGCTGCAAAGCCAGCCAAGAAGGCCTAGACGGTAAATACAGATGGACTTTGTTGACTTGAACGTCGCAAAGCCGGAACTGTCCGCGCTTTTACACAAGCTCGGCTTTTCCCAATCTTTTTCCTTACAGACTGCTGCCATCAACTCGCAGGCGGACATCCAAAAAAAACTCAACAAGCCCTCGGCAGTGGAATCCACCAACGTCGAGATGCTGATGGCCTGCTGCAGGCAGGAGAATGCAATCCTCATCAACCCTTTCCTTGCAAAGGGATTTGAGAAGGAGCCCAAGCTCTTCCGCAAGATTTCCGAGGAGGGCAAGTTCCTCGAAATGCCGCTTTCGCTTTTTTTGGACTGCTCCGGTGCCAGGCGCGCAGGCAGGCTGCACGTAGCGACCAAGGCGGCCAGGCTTGCGGCAAAGCACAAAGTAAGGGTAGTGATTACAAGCAGGGCAACCACTCCGGAGGGCTGCAAGTCGCCCAATGAAATCTGCGCCCTTACCGAGTCCTTCCTTGCGATGAGCCCCTCGCAGGCGCGGGACGCCATTTCAAAGAACCCCCTGGCTGCTGCCTCGGAAAACGGGCTTTCGCCGCTCTAGGCAGAGGCGTCAGACTCCCTTTCGGCGACCTCGGAAAACGGCCTTTTGCCCCTCCGACGGGCCTTTTTATCCGGCCGGCTGTTTTACGCGGGTTTAAAAGATTAATCCAGAATATAGTTACTAACCAGTAGTAACTTAAGTTGATGGTGGGTTCATAATGTCTCAGGGCCAAGTTGACGGTGTAATCATCGCTGTTTCAGTTCTCACTCTAGCGCTCATAGGAATCATGATTGCAAGCCCCTCCAGCATGAGCGGGCTCTTCACCGCAGGTTCGCAGCCAGAGGCTACGCCGACGTCGATGCCGATACTCTCGCAATACACGCCCGCCTCGCCTTCGGCGCAGCCGACATACGTCTATACCGGGGTGCCGATAATCGACCAGTCCTATTACCCGGTCGCTGCCGCTCCATCCCCGACACCGTCATACTACAACCAGTACGGCGGCTACTACCAGTATAACCAGAACCCGTACAGCCCGTACTACAACTACAACAGCCAGTACCAATACTCCCAATACGCGCCTTCGTACTACCCCAATGGGACTCCCTACTACCCGCCGGGGTACCAGAACTACTTCAACTACTACCCCAACGGCACGCCGATGTACGGCTACAACACCCAGTACGCATACTGCTACTCAAACTACACCGGCTCGTACCCGACAAGCATCAACGTGATTTCGGGCAGGTCGCCGGTCAACGTCTTCATTGACGGCACCTACTGCGGCACAATAACGGCCAACGGAAGCTCCTTCATGGCGTTCGGCCTCTCGCCGGGATACCACGCAATCTACGTGTCCGGCACCAACTGTTACAAGGTTGACTCGGTCTACACCACCTACCAGTACCAGACCAACATCAACGTGTGCTCGGACGGCAGCGTATCCGGCGGCAACAGCCACTCGGGCGACGGCACGTACTACCTCTACCAGGGCGACCAGGTCACCGCGACCAGCGGCGCGACATTCGTCTACTCGAGCTTCTCGACGATGGAGTACGGCCAGTCCGCGCTCCCGATGGCTTCGTTCTCAGTCACGCCAAGCAGCGGAAGCGCCTACTCGGTCAGCATGACAGTTGGCTCGGAATTCTACTACACCGGAGGCTCCATACGCATCAACGGCGCTGTTGAGACGAACTCAGGAAAGCTCTTCGGCGTCACCGTGTCGTCTTCAGGCAACCTCCAGCCCTCGCCAATAGGCACGCGCACGCTTTCAGGACGCATCGTTGACGCGAACGGCACCGGGATATCCAACGGCGCCATATCCATAGTCAGCGCCTACGACCCGCAGACGTACATGAACACCAAGATTGCGGGAACTGACGGCTACTACTCGATGCCCTACGTGCCAGACGGCATGTACAACGTCACGGTCAGCGCGCAAAACCACTACAGGCGCACCTGGACGTTCGTGCAGGTCTCCGCCGACGCATACGCAACCTACGACATCGCGGCGTCAACTTCAACGGCGACTCCGACGCCCACTCCCGCGACTTTGACTTCGACGCACTACATAACAACGCAGTCATACCTGTTCTCGGTGCCGCTGGCAAGCCCCAGCGTCGCCAACAACACCTGCTCAAACACCACGGTGAACCGCCTCAACCCGTTCAACCAGAGCTGGTACGAAATCCCGATGTCGAACATGAACGGCAACGAGACTTACTGGCTCAACGTGACGTCACCATGCATGCTCTCGTTCACCGGCCCGGCGTACTATAACAGGTCGAACTACTACAACGTGCTCTACCCCGGCTGGAACGCTGTAAGCGCGCCGTACGACGGCGCCACGTTCAGCCAGCTTGCGGGCAACTGCGACATAACCGCGTACTCTAGGATAAACACTGCAGGCACGTACGAGACGTACAACGCGACTGCGGGCACCGGCACGCCGTTCGCAATGACCGCGGGAGTCGGGTACCTGGCATACTCGAACAACTCGACGCTGTGCGCGATGTACAACAGGTCGTAAAACTAGCCATTTTCTTTTTTCTCTTTCCTTTTACTTAGCGGTAGGTCGCGGACGAAGTCGCGCATCTCAAGCACTTCCAGGTGGTTGGCCCAGTTCGAAAGCGAGGCCCGCTCGATTGCCGCCTGCACCGCAGTCTCCACCGCCGCATCCCTCTTCAGGCTCTTGTCGCTCAGGTGCCGGTGCAATTCGTCTATGAACCTGTTGCGTACTGCTTCCGCGTGCTCGGCCTTGTCGCCGGCCAGGTAGTGCCTAACCTTCAGGGGACTTGGGTCGTTGGCCTGGTCGAACTCGTGCAGCTCGGCCACCCCGTCGAGGTAGACGCAGGCGTTCTCAAAACCCTGGCGCAGGGTCTTGATGTCTTTCGGGTTGACTTGCCGGTAATGCATGACAAAAACAACTTCTCCCAGGGAAGGTTCAGACGCTCCTTTTGACTGCGGCTGCGGCATCTGCCAGCCCGACGAGCGTTTCCTTTCCACTTACGAGGTTCCGCAGGTTGATTTTCTTTTCTGCAGCCTCCTTGTCGCCTATGATTGCGGCAAACTGGATGCCCTGCTTGCCGCAGTAGTCTAGGTTCTTGGTGATGTTGCGGCCCAAAAGGTCGATTGCGACGTTCACGCCCTGCGCCCTGAGCGCCTGGGCCGCCTCGAATGCGAAGGGCTGGTCCTTGATGGGGATTACGAAAACCTCGACTGCGGTCCTGCGGATTCCTTCGATTTTCTCGCCCTTTGCGGCCTTTTCCTTGAGGAGCTCGCAGATGGACTCGAAGCCGAAAGCGACTCCGGTCGCGGGGACCTTCTCCTTTCCGGAGAACTTGCCGACCATCTCGTCGTAGCGGCCGCCGCCGCAGATGCTGGACTTGATGATGCTTCCGGGGACGTATCCTTCGAACACCGTGCTGCTGTAGTATGAGAGGCCGCGTGCCAGGCTGGTCTTGATTTCGTAAAAGCCGTCGCCTATCCCGTAGAGCTTGACATAGCCGACCAGCTGCTTCAGCTCGGCAAGGCCCTCGGCGCCAATGCCGGTCTTGATAATCTGCTCAAGCCTTGCCATCAGCTCGTCGTTGCCAAGCTTGTCCAGCTCGTCGAACAATTCTAGGACTTTCTTTGCGCTTGAAGCGGAGACGCCCTTTTCCTCCATCTCCTCCTGCACTTCCTTTGCGCCTATTTTTTCGAGCTTGTCAAGGGAAAGTATGACCGGGGTGGCCTGCTCGGCGCTTACCCCGCAGGACTCAAGCAATCCGTCGAGCACCTTGCGGTTGTTTATCTTGAGCTTGCACCGGATTCCGAGCGCGTCGAAGCCCGCCTTGAGCACCGCCACAATCTCGGCCTCGGCGGCCTGGCTCTGCACGCCGAAGGTGTCAATGTCGCACTGGTAGAACTCGCGGTAGCGCCCGAGCTTGATTGGGCCGTCGCGCCACACCGGAGCTATCGAATACCTCTTGAATGGCATCGCAAGGCGCGGGTTTGCCGCAAGCACCCTGCAAGTTGGAACCGTCTGGTCGTAGCGCAGGCCCAGCTCGCGCTTTCCCTGGTCGGTAAGCTTGTAGGTCTCCTTGAGGATTTCCGCGCCTCCCGCATACTTGGAGGAAAGCACTTCCCAATTTTCTATTGCCGGAGTCTCTATGGGGTTGAAGCCGAAGCGCTCGAAAACAGACTTGAGCCTCTGCATGGCCCAGTCTCTGAGGAGCTTTTCTTCAACAAGGAAGTCTCGCGAGCCGCGAACGGGGGTAAGGTCCATAAGAACACCTTTTTGATAAGCATTTGTTGTTAAGCAATATTGTCTCCGATTCTCTTTTTAAGCAACGGGATTATGTGAAATAACAATGGGTTTCCGGGCTTGTCGCCCGTTCGACAGTCCCGCCGGATTTTGTCACTTTTGGCGGGTAAATAAAATAAAGAGCAAACAACAAAAGTAGTTCATAGCAAAGAGGTTGCCAAGACAAGCCTATGGATGAAAAAAAGACTAAAGCCCCTTCAACAACAGCAGACGTCCTCATTCAAAAAATAACGCCCCACGCCAGTCGCCACAAGGGCAAGGCCTTCGTGGTAAAGTACGGCGGCAACGCAATGAAAAGCGACGGCCTGAAGAAGTCGGTGATGGCCGACATTGCGCGCCTTTCAAGCATCGGAATCCGGGTTGTAGTTGTGCATGGAGGCGGGCCGGACATCACCGAACGCATGAAGGCTGCAGGGGTGGAACCGAAGTTCGTCAACGGACTGCGCGTCACTGACCAGGCCACCTTGGACATAGTCAAGGAAGCCTCGGCTGAGATTAATGCCGAGATTTGCGGGTTGCTCAAGGCCAATGGAATCCGGGCGCAGAACGTGCAGGGTACAGTCATTGCCCAGCAGAAGAACGCCGAACTTGGACTGGTGGGAAAAGTCATTGGGGTAAAGACGGAAAAAATAACTAAAGTGCTGGATGCAAACCAAATCCCGGTCATTTCTCCTTTGGGAATCGCTGCTGACAACAAAACATACTACAATGTGAATGCAGACACGGTTGCGGTCAAGGTCGCGATAGCGCTTGGGGCTGAAAAACTGGTCCTGCTCACTGACGTGGACGGGGTTTTGGAAAACGGGAAAGTGATTTCCAAGATGACCGCGTCCCAAGTGCAGGAAAAGACCGCAAGCGGGGTCATAACCAAGGGAATGATACCAAAAACCGAGGCGTGCGTGGAGGCAGTTCAGGCAGGCTGCGGCGATGCCGTGCTGCTCAACGGCACCACTGCGCACGCGCTTTTATTTGACATTTTGCAAGATGACATTGGAACGGAGATCGTGAAGTAGATGGATGCGAATGGCGTCAAGCAGGCAGAAATTGAGCACGTGATGCAGACCTACGGCCGGTTCGACCTGGTGATTGAACGCGGCAAGGGGGCTTACGTTTTCGACAAGGACGGCAAGAAGTACCTTGACTTCATCGGCGGAATCGCCTGCAACCCGGTTGGCCACGGCAACAAGGAAATCGCCAAGGCGGTTTACCAGCAGATGACTACACTGGGCTGGGTCAGCAACCTATACTATACCGAGCCGCAGGCTGTGCTTGCAAAAAAGCTCTCGGAGCTTTCCGGCCTGCCAAAGGTCTTTTTCGCAAACTCCGGTGCAGAGGCCAACGAGGCCGCAATCAAGCTTGCAAAGCGCACAACCGGAAAGGGCGAGTTCATAGCGTGCGAGCACGCGTTCCACGGCCGCACACACGCAACCCTCTCAGCAACCTGGAAGGAAAAATACAAGACGCCATTCAAGCCACTGGTTGAGGGGTTCTCGTTCGTTCCATACAACGACGTTGGTGCAATCGAGCGGGCGATTACCGACAAGACTGCTGCAGTAATAATTGAGCCAATCCAAGGCGAGGCAGGAGTGCTTGTGCCGTCTGCGGACTACTTGGAAAAAGTCCGCGAAGTATGCACCCGCAAAGGAGTCCTGCTCATCTTGGATGAGGTGCAGACCGGAGTAGGCCGGACTGGCAAATTCTTTGCCTACCAGCACACCAAAATAAAGCCGGACATAGTAACGCTGGCCAAGGGCCTGGCTAATGGCATCCCGATTGGCGTGTGCATTTCAAGCATCGAGTTTGGCCGCGCCGAGCACGCCTCGACTTTCGGGGGCAACTGCATATCCTCAGCAGCAGCGCTTGCTACCATTGACTACATTGAAAAGAACAACCTGATGGAAAACGCGGCCAAAGTCGGCAACCATTTCATGGAATCCCTTTCCAAGCTGAAAAAGATAAAGCAAGTGCGCGGCAAGGGATTAATCATTGGAGTGGACATTGACGGCGACGCAAAGTCAGTTGCTGACGAGTGCCTAAAGGTTGGTCTTCTCCTGAATAACGCCGCTGAACACACGCTCCGCTTCCTGCCGCCATTGACAATAACAACCAAAGAGGCGGACAAGGCGGTCAAGATACTCAAAAAGGTGCTGAACAGGAAAAATGGCTGAACAACATCGGAAAAAGATTCGCGCGGGAATCATCGGCGCAACCGGATACACCGGCCACGAGCTAATCAAGATTCTTTCAAGGCACCCGCACGTCGAACTGGTCGTTCGCAACAGCGAAAGCAATGCAGGCAAGAAAGTCAGCGAGCTGTACCCGGACTTTGAGGGCGACTTGAAATACACCGGACACTCCATTGACGAGATTAATGCTCTGAAGTTGGACGTCGTGTTTCTTGCGCTTCCGCACACTATTGCGATGGACTGGGCGCCAAAGCTGCACTGCAAGGTAATCGACTTGAGCGCGGACTACCGGTTCAAGGAAACCGCTGAATACGAGCGCGTTTACAAGCTTGCACACAAGGACCCGAAGGCGAAGGCAGTGTATGGCCTGCCTGAACTCTTCTTGGAGCAAATCAAGACCGCGAAGCTTCTTGCAAATCCCGGCTGCTACGCAACCGGCATGATCCTTTCCGGCTACCCGGTAAAGGACAACGCGGAGTACATGATTTTTGACTGCAAGTCCGGCTGGAGCGGAGCTGGCAAGAGCTCGAAGTATGCCAAGGACGCCTCGATTTCAAAGGACAACCTTGTTTCCTACAGCCTTACCGGACACCGGCACAAGTACGAAGTCCAGCAATTTTTGGGAAAGCGCATCAGCTTCACCCCGCACGTAATCGACACGTTCCGCGGGATGATGATAACCGCACACATACTTCTCAAGAAGCCCTCTGACGCGCAGGAAATCAAGAAGAAGTACAAGGAATTTTACGCGGATGCGAAATTCACCAAGGTAATCGATGAGGTGCCTGACCTGCACATGGTGCAGAACACCAACAAACTAATCATCGGCGGCTTTGAGGTTGACGAGAACAACCAGCTCGTGGTTGTGACGGTTCTTGACAACCTTCTCAAGGGCGCCTCCGGCCAGGCAGTGCAGAACATGAACATAATGTTCGGCTTCGACCAGACCGCCGGCCTAGTTTAGAGATAAAAAAATTGCAAAGTTTGTATTCATTTAGATTCAAGGAGTGAGCTCAAAAAAAATGGAAATCATTGACGCAGACGTTACAAAGGTAAACGGTTTTACGGCACTTGGAAAGAACGTGGGCATAAAGAGCGGAAAGCCCGACTTTGCAGTCATTTACTCGGACACCGTGTGCACCGCCGCTGCCACTTACACCAAGAACCTGGTCAAGGGCGCGCCCCTGATAGTCACCAAGGAGCACCTTGCTGATGGGAAGCTCCAGGCAATCGTAATCAACTCCGGCGTTGCGAACGTCTGCACTGGGGAAAAGGGCCTTGCGGATGCCAAGGAAATGGCAAGCCTCGCTGCAAAGGAGCTTGGCATAAGTGAAAACAGCGTTGCAGTTGCTTCAACGGGAGTAATTGGCAAGTACCTTCCGATGGAAAAAATCCGCGCCGGGATAAAGGGCATAAAGTCCGAGCTTTCAACCGACAGCAACGTCGCGCAAGCCATCATGACAACCGACTTGGTGCAGAAGCAAATCTGCGTCAAGGAAGGCAACTTCACAATAGGAGCGATTGCCAAGGGCTCCGGGATGATTCACCCCAACATGGCAACGATGCTTGCGTTCATCTGCACCGACGCGCAAATCGAGGCCGCGAAGCTTGATGCGATGCTGAAAAAGATTGTCTCCGACTCATTCAACATGATGACAGTTGACATGGACACCTCGACTTCGGATATGTGCATAGTGCTTGCCAACGGAAAGGCAGGCAAGGTTGACGAGGCCAAGTTCGAGGCCGCGCTTGGTTTTGTGTGCAAGGAGCTTGCGCGAAAAATCGCAGCTGATGGCGAGGGCGCGACTAAGCTCCTGGAAGTAACCGTAAAGGGCGCTACTGATACCCAGACTGCAAAGATTCTTGCAAAGTCAATAGTCAGCTCTAATCTGGTCAAGTGCGCCGCCTACGGCAACGACCCCAACTGGGGGCGGATTTTGTGCGCGATGGGAAACTCAGGCGCGCAGTTCGACCCGCTGAAAGTGGATGTTTACTTCGGCGGCAAGGCGGGAATCGTGGACGCAAAGGACAGCGGCCAAATCAAAATCGTCGAAAACGGAGTCACCACGAATTTTGACTATCCCAAAGTCAAGGCAGTGATGGCAAAGACCGCTCTTCCAATCACCATCGACCTGCACTCCGGCTCCGCACAGGCAACCGCCTTTGGCTGCGACATGACCGAGCAGTACATCGAAATCAATGCACATTACACGACTTGAACGGGAGTGCGGGCGCTTTTTAACCACCGGCTCGGATTTAAAGCTAAAACAGCCACTACCTGAATATGGCAATTCCCAAGAGGCCGATGCAGACCTCGGAGATAATCCAGAGGCACCTGGTTGAAAAGCTCAACTTCAAGCCGCCCTTCGACGAGCGTTTCCCGGATGCAAACACGGTTTTCAAGCCCGTCAAATGCCTGAACGGCGACGGCCCGGCCTACGTCACCCACGACCTGATTATCCGCAACCCCGGCAACATCGGCGAAGAACTGAAAAACTTACAAAGTAAGCTCAGGGAATTGGCAAAAAACAGCAAAATCATAGTAACCAAACCAGACGGGGCAAACGGGACGAGATACGTAATCAGGCACCCCGACGACTAGGCGGCCTGCATCCGGGCCTTGCAGCCCGTTTTTAATAACCGCAAAATCCACTATGGTAATGGTGATTCCCTTTGGCCCAAGGACCCCAGAAGAAGCTTTCCCTCATAATCAGCAACATGCTGCCGCAAGAGCTTGGGTTCGAGGCGAAGGGGCACGAGACGAAAATCCAGGAAACATCAAGCCCCGCCCAAAGCAACTCCATAAGACCGTTCCTCCAGCACGGGCAGAATGAAATAATGCACCACATCCGGATAACCCGGGCCATAAAACTCGCCCATTTCCCGCCAGTGGAAACGCCCAAGGAGGCGGCAGCCGCGCTCAAGACCTACATCGAAAAGAGGACGGGATACCGGGGAGTCTCGATTGAAAACTGGCCGGGCACTGGCAACTTCGTAATCATCCACCGCGACGTGTCGGTCCCCGTTCCGGAGCCGCTTGAACGGAAAACAGGATAGCCAAGTCCAGCAAGCCCGGTAAAAACCATTAAAAACCGCAATATGCACTAAATAATTCCTCTTAGTGGGCCCGCAAGGGCCAATCGGAGAGTAAGCTTCGGCTTGAGATCCGCTTAGGAAACAAGGCACGACGCAGTACGATTTAGCCGTATTCCGTTTCGTAAAAAACCCTCGTTTTCCGTCGCAGTTCTCCAACCGGACAGTCATGTTTTTACTGTAAAAAGTGATTTGAATATGGATTTGGGCACTTCGATTCGCATGGCAGTCGACAACGGCAAGATCGTTTTCGGCTCGGACAAGACAAGGAAGCTCTCGCTTTCGGGCAAGCCCAAGCTGGTGGTTGTTTCGAACAACTGCCCGGCTGAGGTTCGCCAGGACATCGAGCACTTCTGCAGGCTTGCCAAGATTACGGTCTACACTTTCCCAGGGACCAGCGTGGAGCTTGGCACGGCGTGCGGCAAGCCGTTCATCATAAGCGCTTTTGCGGTGATGGACTTCGGCAACTCCGACCTTGCGGAATTGGTGAAGACCAAGTGAGTGAAAGGAAGCTCTCGCAGGAGGACATCCAGCTGCTCAACTTCGTGGAGCGCGCAACGGGCGCTGCCGCGGTTGACGTCATCACGGAAGGCAACGCGGTTGTCTTCGTGGTGGCCAAGGGGCAGTTCGGAAGGGCAATCGGAAAAGCAGGCGCAAACATACAGAAATTGCGCAGGATGATGCCCGGAAAGGAAGTCGAAATAGTTGAGGAGGCGTCCGACGTAAAGGAGCTTCTCACGCACGCATTGTCTCCGGCGATGCTGAAGGGAATGGAGCAGAACGAGAAGGGCGAAGTGCTCGTCTCGGTTGACCCCAAGTCAAAAGGGCTCGCAATCGGCAAGGGGGGCGAGCGCATCAAGCGCGCGCGCCTGCTCGCCAAAAGGCTTTTTGGCGTGGCCGAAGTAAGGATATTGTGATTATTCGAAAAGTTTCGTTTCAAAACAGGTGTTATAATGGCAAAAGGATTGTTCGCAGGTAGGATTCTTGAAAGAAACCGCAAGGCCAAGCGCTGGCTCAAGAAGCCCTGGAAACGCAAGGCACTCGGCCTGAAGGCCAAGTTCGACCCCCTTGAGGGCGCGCCCCAGGCAAAGGGAATCGTCATCAAGAAAGTCGGCATTGAGCAGAAGCAACCGCACTCCGGTATCATCAAGGGCGTAGTTGTGCAGCTCATCAAGAACGGCAAGAAAGTCACTGCCCACGCCCCCCGCGACAAGGCCATCACCAAGATTGACGAGCACGACGAGGTCACAATAGAGGGCCTCGGAGGGTCGCAACGCGGACAGATGGGCTCGATTCCCGGAGTCCGTTACAAAGTCGTGATGGTGAACGGAGTATCCCTTGACCAGCTCAGGCGTGGCAAGAAGGAGAAGCCGAAGAGATAAGCTCTTACTTTTTTCATTTTATTTTCATAAGGTGTTGATCATATGGCAAAGAACGCTGAAGAAAAGGAAACTGCCGAGCCGGTTGCAAAGCCGGCCTACAAGGCATTCGGAAAATACGATTACGCAGTCGAGGTGCGCGACATCTCGCTTGCGCCCTACATCTGTCTGCGCGACATCGAGCTCCCGCACTCGTTTGCAAGGCACGGCAACAAGCAGTTCGCCAAGTCGAAGGTGAACATTGTCGAGCGCCTGGCAAACAAGCTGATGAGGGGAGGAACTGGGGAGAAAATCTCCGGCAGAATCATCCGCACTCACGGAAGGCTCCAGGGCAAGAAGTCCAAGGCGCTTCGCATCGTCGAGGCTGCTTTTGACGAGGTCGAAAAGAGGACCAAGCAGAACCCGCTCCAGGTGCTCGTGCGTGCAATCGAGAACTCGGCGCCGAGAGAGGACATCACCCGCGTGCGCTTTGGAGGAATCTCCTACCAGGTCGCAGTTGACGTCGCGCCTCAGCGCAGGCTTGACCTTGCATTGCGCAACCTGTCGCTTGCTGCCATCATGGGCGCATTCGACAAGAAGGCAACCCTTGCAGAAGTGCTTGCAAACGAGCTCGTGCTCGCAGGAGCGAACGACCTGAACAGCTACTCGGTAAAGCGCAAGAACGATACCGAGCGCATGGCAAAGTCGGCAAGATAAGTTTTCTTTCCCAATTTTATTTTTCTTATTTCAAGAAGGTGGCCGCAAGGCTACTCATATTTCATGGTGATTTGAATGGCAAGAAAGGAAGCAGTGGTCGAAAAAGTCAGCGCACTGATGAACAACCGCGCCAACATCCGCAACATGGGCATAGTCGCCCACGTGGACCACGGCAAGACCACCCTTTCGGACACCCTAGTTGCCCGCGCAGGACTCATCTCACAGGAGCTTGCGGGAGAGCAGCGCGTGCTTGACTACGACGCCCAGGAGCAGGCGCGTGGAATCACCATCAAGGCAGCAAACATCTCAATCGCATTCTCCTACGAAAAGGAGGATTACCTGATTAACCTCATCGACACTCCCGGACACGTAGACTTCGGCGGCCACGTCACCCGCGCAATGAGGGCAGTGGATGGAGTAATCCTCGTCGTAGACTGCGTCGAAGGCATCATGCCCCAGACTGAGACTAATCTCCGGCAGGCGCTCAAGGAGCGCGTCAAGCCCGTTCTTTTCATCAACAAGATTGACCGCTACATCAACGAGCTCAAGCTCTCCAAGGAGAAGATGCAGGAGCGCTTCCTCAAGATCATCATGGCAGTAAACAAGCTCATCGAGACCTACGGCCCCGAGGAGTTCAAGAAGGAATGGCAGGTCGACGTGATGAAGGGAAGCGTCGCATTCGGAACCGCATTCAACAAGTGGGCCATTTCAGGCCCGATTATGAAGCGCAACAACATAAGCTTCCAGACTATGTACGACTGCTGCGTCAAGGGCGACCACGCCCAGCTGCAGAAGATTGCACCGCTCGGAGACGTCATCCTGGAGATGGTGGTAAAGAACCTGCCCTCACCCATCGAGTCGCAGAAATACCGCATCCCGGTAATCTGGCACGGCGACCAGTCAACAGAGCAGGGAAAAGCCATGATGGAGTGCGACCCCAAGGGCAAGGCCTGCTTCATGGTAACCGCAATCCAGATGGACCCCCACGCAGGAGAAATCGCAATCGGAAGGCTCTACTCTGGCCGCATCACCAAGGGAACTGAGCTGTTCCTCGCATCCAAGTTTACTACTGAAAAAGTCCAGCAAGTCGCAGTTTACATGGGTCCTGACCGCATCATCGTCGAGGACGCAGTTGCAGGAAACATCGTCGCACTCGTCGGGCTCAAGGAAGTTTATGCAGGAGAGACCGTCTCCGAAGGCGAGATTGCACCATTCGAGCAAATCAAGCACTACAGCGTGCCAGTTGTCACCAAGTCAATTGAGGCGAAGGACCCGCGCGACTTGGTCAAGCTCATTGACGCTCTTCGCAAGGTCACCAAGGAGGACCCGACCATCAAGGTTGAAATCAACCAGCAGACCGGAGAGCACCTGATGTCCGGAATGGGAGAGCTCCACCTGGAGATTATCGAGTACAAAATCAAGAACGAGCGCGGAGTTGACATCGTCACCTCGCCGCCCATCGTCTTGTACAAGGAGACCATCACTGCAGAGGGCCCGGAGCTTGAAGGCAAGTCGCCAAACAAGCACAACAAGTTCAAGATTTACGTCACTCCACTTGAGCCTTCGGTGATGAAGGCAATAGACGAGGGCGAAGTCAGCGAAAAGTCAAAGGGCAAGGAAATGATTGAGTCCCTCATCAAGGCGGGATTGCCGCGTGACGAGGCCAAGAAAATCCTCTGCATCTCAGGAGACAACCTGTTCATCGACGCAACCAAGGGAGTGCAAGGCTTGCTTGACATCAAGGAGCTTTTGCTCCAGGCATTCAGGGAAGCCGTACAGCGCGGGCCTATGGCAAAGGAAGAGGTCACCGGAGTCAAGGTAATCCTGACTGACGCAACCATCCACGTCGACCCTGCCCACCGCGGGCCTGCACAGGTCATCCCGGCTCTCAAGAGGCCGATTTACGCCGGAATGCTGATGGCAAAGCCCATTTTGCTTGAGCCCAAGCAGAAGCTCGTAATCAGCGCGCCCAACGACTACCTTTCCAACATCATCACGTTGATTAACGGAAGGCGCGGCCAGGTGCTCTCGATTGAGCAGGAAGGCGAGGCTGCGGCAATAGTTGGCAAGGTGCCAGTTGCCGACATGTTCGGCTTCTCAAACGACATCCGCAGCGCGACCCAGGGCCGCGCGTCGTGGTACTACGACTACTCCGGATACGAGAAGCTCCCCGGCGACTTGCAGGCAAAGATAATCACGCAAATCCGCAAGCGCAAGGGAGAGCCGGAAATCGTGCCGACTGCGAAGGACTTCATGGACTAAATCGCTGCAAAGGCGGTTTTTCCATTCCCAAATCTTTTTCTTTTCCCTTTCTTTCATTTTTCAAATTCTTTTTCTATTTTTTCTAATAATTAGCTACAGCCCTCTTCTCAAACGGGAACTGCCCGTTCGTTGCCACAATCGGGCCTGTAGAGAGCGTCCAGTCCGACCCGTCCCAGTTGAAAATCTTGCCCCCTGCTTCCTGCACCAGCAGGGCTCCTGCTGCGACATCCCAGACCTGCAGGAACTCGTGGGGATAGGCGTGGTGCGTGCCACGGGCGACGCAAGTCAGGCCGATTACCGCTGAACTGGGCTGGACGATGTCACGGAACTTGGTCACGTACTTTGAGTAGAACTCGCGGATTGCCTGCTCGCGCTTTGCCGGGTCGTGGGAGAAGCCGGTTGAAATCATCATCTTGGAGAAATCCGGCTCCTCTGCTGCCACGTGGATACGGCGGGCCTTGGCAAAGATTTCCGAGACGTCGCCGTTTTCGAACAAATAGCCGCCAATCTGCCACTTGGACGGCATCACAAGAAACTTTAGCCTCTTGACTAGGCCCGGCTTTGCGAAGGTGTGCGAGTCCGCAAGGTAGGCTCCGTTGTCCTTTGAGGCGAAGAACAGCTCGTTCTTTGCAGGAAGGTAGATTGCAGCTGCGACAAGCTCGTCGCCGTTTGCAAGCGCAATCGAGATGCCAAAGTCGGAATACTTGCGCGAAAAGTTCGCGGTGCCGTCAATGGGGTCGATTATCCAGCGCAGGTCCTGCCTGCCGGTCTGGCCTCCTTCCTCGCCCTCAAACCCGGCTTCCGGACAGGCCTTGGAAAGGTACTCGCGGATGACTTCCTCCGACTTCTTGTCAGCTATGGTGACCACGCTGTTCTGGTTTTCCTTGGCTATGGCCTCGACCTGCGATTCCGGAAGGTTGTAGTAGTGCATGACCTCTTTTCCTGCAAGAAGCGAAGCAATTACTGCGTGCTTCATGTATTCTGCTGGTTCGCGCCCCAAAACGGCGTTGGCTGGCATAAAAATTACCTCGAAATCTTAGTCTGGAAGCCACAGGATATAAAACATTTGAAGAAATCGCCGGATGCGCTAAAGGCGGAAAACAAGAACATTTTTTATTCCAATCGGAATGAAAATGCTGTAAATTTTTCGCTACGAAATCCGCAAAATCACGAAAGTTTTTTATATTGATTATCATCAAATAGTTGCTACCGTTTGGGGTTCCGAGGGGGGCTTGGAGCACAAAGTTTTTCACTCTTTTTGAGTGGTAAAACGGCAAGATTGTCGCAAAACCTTTATAAAGGTAAACTGTTTTTTATAATTCCCAAGAAATTAGGCAACCATACAACATATAGTGGTTTGTTTATACTTCCCACACAATAGGTGGGATTTGAGCTGCCTGGCAGGGCGGCGACGGACCCCTCAAAAGCCGTATGTTGTGTCAGATTCCTTGGGACGACACAATGGGTATGGGGGTTGTTTTTTGTGAAATGTCCCAGTTGCAAGAGCGAAGAGACCAAGGTCATTGACAAGCGCTTCACCGACAACATAGAGGCCAACCGCAGGCGCCGCGAGTGCCTATCCTGCGGCGAGCGCTTCACCACTTACGAACGCATAGAGACAACCCTCAAGGTCATCAAGAAGGACGGCAAGAAGGAGGACTTCGATGAGTCCAAAATCATGCGCGGAATCGAGAACGCCGCTGTCAAGAGGCTGTCTGAAAAGCAGATTGACCAGCTTGTTGACGACATCTCTGCCGAGCTATCAAAGGAGAACCCCTCAGGCGAGGTCCCATCGTCAGTAATCGGCACCAAGGTGCTTGACAAGCTCAAGGCAGCTGACGAAATCACCTACTTGCGCTTTGCGGCTGTTTACAAGGGCCTCAAGAACGCCCAGGCCCTGCAAAAGGAGGCCCGCAGCCTGCACGAGTACAAGGGCGGCAAGGTCAAGACTCTCATTTCCAAGATAAAGAAGCGCGACGGCCGCGTGGTGTCCTTTGACCGCGACCGCATCGAAACCGCCATCTTCGCAGCTGCCAAGGCTACTGGCGCAGGAGACCACGACCTGGCTGAGGAGCTTTCAGACAAGGTGGTTGCAAAGCTCAACTCCGAATACGGCGACGACAAGGTCCCGGACGTCGAAGTCATCCAGGACACGGTTGAAAAGACGCTCATCGAAGCCGGCCAGGCCGAGATTTCCAAGTCCTACATACTTTACCGCAACCAGCGCGAGAAGGAACGCGAGCGCAAGCAGATGTTCATGAACATCAACGACGTCATGGACGGCTACCTTTCCCAGAGCGACTGGCGCACCAAGGAAAACAGCAACACCGACTACTCGTTCTCCGGACTGATGCTCCACACAGCCGGGACGGTAATTGCAAACTACGTGCTCAACGAGATGTACCCTTCCGAAGTGGCTGAGGCACACAAGAAGGGCTACTACCACCTGCACGACCTCTCCTGCGGAGTCGTAGGATACTGCGCCGGATGGTCGCTCAAGAACCTGATTACAATGGGCTTCAACGGAGTTCCGAACAAAGTCGACGCTTTGCCTGCCAAGCACCTCGACGTGCTTGTAAACCAGATGGTGAACTTCATCGGCTGCATGCAGATGGAATTCGCCGGAGCGCAGGCATTCTCAAGCGTGGACACCCTCTTGGCGCCGTTTGTCAAGCAGGACAAGCTTACTTACAAGCAAGTCAAGCAGGCCATGCAAATCCTGGTCTACTCGCTGAACGTGCCTTCGCGCTGGGGAAGCCAGATGCCATTCTCCAACATCACATTCGACTGGACTGTTCCCGAGGACATGGCAAACCAGGCAGCTATAATCGGCGGCGAGCCGATGGAATTCAACTACGGCGACTGCCAGGCCGAAATGGACATGGTCAACAAGGCATTCCTTGAAGTCATGATGAGCGGAGACGCTTCGGGCCGCATATTCACGTTCCCGATCCCGACTTACAACCTGACCAACGACTTCAACTGGGACTCCGAGAACGCCAACCTGCTCTTCGAGGCAACTGCGCGCTACGGGATGCCGTACTTCCAGAACTACATTGGAAGCAGCCTTGACCCGAAAAGCGTGCGCTCGATGTGCTGCAGGCTGAGCCTGGACTTGAACCAGCTGCGCAACAAGGGCAACGGGATCTTTGGCGCTGGCGAGCAAACCGGCAGCGTCGGAGTAGTTACCATTAACCTCAACCGGCTTGCCTACGAGTCAAGCAACAAGGAAGAGTTCTTCAAGAAAATCGACCAGTACATGACCCTTGCCAAGGTCTCGCTTGAGATAAAGCGCGAGGTAATTGAACGCAACCTTGCGCAAGGCCTGATGCCCTACACCAAGAGGTACTTAGGCTCGTTCCACAACCACTTCTCAACCATCGGGCTGTGCGGCATGAACGAGGCTTCGGTTAACCTGCTTGGAAAGAGCATCCTTGAGCCTGAAGGAAAGGCCTTCGCAATGGAGACTTTGACTTATATGCGCACCAAGCTGGTTGAGTTCCAGAACGAGACCGGGCACCTGTACAACCTTGAGGCAACACCTGCTGAGAGCGCGTCGTACCGCCTGGCAAAGGCTGACAAGAAGGCGCACCCGGACATATTCACTTCCGGAACGGAAGTGCCTTACCTGACCAACTCAACTCAGCTGCCAGTTGACGCGACTGACGACGTGATTGAGGCCCTTGAGCACCAGAACGACATCCAGCCGCTTTACAGCGGCGGAACGGTGTTCCACGTGTTCATGGGCGAAAAATTAAGCTCTGGTGCTGCGTGCAAGGCGCTTGTGAAAAAGATTGCCTACAACACACGGCTTCCTTACTTTTCAATCACGCCCACATTCAGCGTGTGCCCCGAACACGGGTACATCGCAGGCGAGCACTTCTCGTGCCCCTGCATGGTAAAGGAGAAAGCTTAGGAGGGATGACAGATGGACGAAGAGAAGACCTGCTCGAAGAGATGCGAAGTATACTCACGCGTAGTCGGCTACTACAGGCCAGTTCAGAACTGGAACAACGGAAAGCGCGAGGAATTCAAGGACCGCTTGGAATACTCCGAACAGATTGCCTTGTCAAAGAAGTTTGAAGGCGGCGCACAGGAAGTCACCATTGCCTGCGAGTGCGCAACTGCTTCCAAGAAGGCCTAAGGCAAAGATAATACGCCGCAAGGGAAAAAAGTAGGGAAGAAAGCAAAGAACGCAAGAA
>Ga0172381_10002852_pt1 | contig 18668 bp, 17 predicted proteins | sample Leawel6488metaG_FD_119754 | JGI IMG/M metagenome (GOLD analysis project Ga0172381, IMG submission 119754) | Leachate microbial communities from a municipal landfill in Southern Ontario, Canada - Leachate well 64-88 metaG | ecosystem: Engineered > Solid waste > Landfill > Unclassified | place...
GAAGTATATTTTCCTCATAAACGTGCCTATCGGCATCATGCAGTTGCTGCTCTCTTTCCGGTACATGATAATCGAAGACACCAGATCCCATAGCGTCGATGTAGACTGGGTTGGCGCAGTAACCCTGATAACCATCATAGTCTCTCTGATGGCAATATTGGGCCAGCTTTCCATTAGCTTCACCTTTCAGCCCGCCATTCTTGCCACGGCCATGATCTTTCTTGGCTCTCTGGCGGCTTTCGTGATAATTGAGTCACGGCATAAGTCCCCGCTCCTGGACCTCTCCATATTCCGCTACAGGATGTTTGTGCTGCCCTGTATCAGCATGATACTATTCTTTGTGGCCAACCTGATGATATCTATATTAGGGCCATTTTATTTTGAGGGCGTGATGGGCTATACGGCATCACAAGTAGGTTTGATTTATCTTATTGTCCCGGCCATAATGGTAATTGGTGCGCCGGTAACCGGATGGGTCTACGATAGACACCAGTTTCGGTACTTAGCCGCCCTGGGAATGTTGATTATGGCAATTTCCATGATGCTCCTCGGATATCTGGCAGGGAGCGCAGGTCGTGATCCACGATTGCTGCTGCTCACCTTTGTGTCCATGGGCATAGGCGGCGTCTTCTTCCAGAGCCCTAACAACACAGAGATAATGAGGGCCCTTCCCCGAGCAAAGATAAACATAGCCTCCAGCTTCACAGCCACTATCAGAAACCTGGGAATGGCATTAGGGGTATCTTTTTCAGGTGTTCTGGTGTCTCTGCAGCTCGCCCAGGCGGGATACTATGGGACTCTTGTTGGGGCCGGGCCTGAGCTTCTCGCAGCGACCATAAGTCGAGTGATGATACTGGCAGGGCTGCTGTGTATAATAGGCACACTGGTCTCCATATACAGAGGAATGAATTCAGCTTAGTTCTAATTGTGTGTCATGTAAGCGTGTCGCTTTTCAATCCAGTGGAGATGGTGCAGGTTGATGCCACTGCCGTAGATAAAACCACTTACGCCATCGAAGATACAGCGGCATAGATTCATAAAATACATCTTTCGCTTGATAAGCAATCAATTGCTAATAAATCGATTGATAAGCTTTTGAATCACATTTTCATAACAGTCTCTATTGAAAATCTGTCTTTTTGATAATAGTAGCTGTCTTCCGGATCGTCGGTTATAAAATAAAGTTAGTAATATTTAGTTATGGTGTGCCGCGACAACTTATTATACTTATAACAACAGAATCATATTGTAAAAGATACTTATTACGCCTAATACTTATTATCAATGATATAGCGAGGTTTCTTTATGAAGATAAATATCGCACGATCTGCATTTGTATGCGTTTTAACTATATGCATCGCGGTAACGACTGCAATGGGAATTACTGTAAACGTCTGCTCATCAAATGGTGCTGAAACGTCCACTTCTTATCAGAGCTTAAATCTAGATAAATCAACGTGGCTGAAACAAGACATAAACCTAGCCTCCGGCAAAATCTCATCCTACCTGCAAGCGGAAGGAGGGGGAAAAAACAGATTGGCGCAGTCACTATCCGGAAGTAGTTATGCTCTGACCAGTGACGTTCTCAGCCAGGGAACGCTCTTTATCTCTACATACTCTTCTGCCTCAGGGCAGGCGGCCAGTATCAGTCAGGATGTGACAGGAGCAGGTATCCTGAGTCTCAATCTGCAAAGCAGGCAGGACGATGCGACTGCAGGTCAAGAGGCAAGCGTGGACTATGGCATGCTGTCCAGCTCGCTGAGCCTTTATGCGGATGAGGGGCAAGGCGCCTTTGCCCACCAGAGCACAGATATGGATGGCCAAGGGGGCAAAGTGGTTTCGGGAGCGTTGGGTGAGGAGAATGTAATACTGGCGGAGAGCGGCTTTTCCGGCCAAGGCGGTATGAATGCAAATCTTGCATCTGCAGCTTCCGAGCATGCCTTTTCCCGCGGCTCGGCTGCTATAGATAATGTCCTCGTTCTGAGCGACGACTCCTTCAATACCGTCTCCTCAGAGAGCGAGAATCAGATGATGGGAATGTCGGGCCTGCGAATGGTGGGCGATGGAAGCGACATAGGCAGCTTTGATGTGAGCATCCTCAATTTAGGTCTGACTGATGCGAACGGAGCGGCAAAGGCCTCCAAGACCACCAAGAAAGCGGCGACCGTGACTGGCGGATCGTATTCATCCTATAAGCTTACAGGATATCGCTGGAACGTGCTGGATCCCAAGGTGCAGCTCTACTTAAATCCGACAGGTACACCCACCGGGCTTACGTCGACATCATCGCAAAGCGCTATTGCTGCTGCTGCCAATACCTGGGATAATGCTGTGGCCGGCAATATCTTTGCAGATGGAACTACTGTGAAAATTGATTCCACGAAGGTGGTGGACAATCCATTCTCCACGACGCCAAAGAGAGACGGCTACAATGTGAATGGCTGGAAAAAATTTGGAAACAGCTTCATTGCCCTTAATCGCTGGTGGACCAATGGGGTCAAGGTAGGAGGATACTACTCCATCATAGAATCTGATATCTGGTACAACCTCGACTATAAGTGGACCACATCCCTAACTACTGCCCAGAGCACCAACAAGCTGGATCTTCAAAGCGTTGCCCTTCATGAACTGGGCCACAGCATCGGCATGGGTGATATCTACTCCTCAACTTACGGAGGGAGTTTGCCGCCCAGCGATCCACGCACCAAGGACTTCGAGCAGGTGATGAATCTATACAACGGGCCGCAGAGAACGCTTGGCAACGGGGACAAGGCGGGAGCGCAGATTCTGTATAGAAAGGCATAGAAAAAATGCATCCGACTCCCGGATTGCTGGTAGCTCGGATCGCTTATCTATTTTTTTCACGATGGCATAGCTCTTGACACACTCTCATCCGATTCTTATGTAATCAGGCAATAAGATTATAAATGACAGTTACATAAGAGATATTATTGATCCCAAAAACCATTATTCACTCACTTGAGCATCAGGACCTCTCCGTGCTTTACGAGATAAGGGACCTCGTCGAGCGACTCATCTCAGAGAGAGGCAAGCCGCCCTTAGCGGAGGAGTTGCCGGGCGATAGGGAGGTATTGGATGTGCAGACGACCGGCTGCATCACCTACCGCCTGGAGAAGGTCTCCTGCGGCAAGAACTGCAAAGGCTGTCCGCACGGTCCCTACTGGTATGGCTACTGGCGAGAGGGGGGCAAGACGCACTCCAAATACATCGGCAAAAATTTGTTGTCCCCAGAAACTAAAAAAAGGGTGTAACAATATGATCTGCAACTTTAATAAAAATACATTGATATTGAATTTGCTGCTGGCAGTGACCATCCTCTCCGGCTGCATCTCGCAGGATGAGTCCTCGTCCGACGCTTCTTCCGTCACTTCTTCTGCCGAACCTTCCGGAATTGCTTCCGGCAAGATCAAGGTGGCTGCAACTATCGCTCCTCTGGGCGATTTCGTAAGAGCAGTAGGCGGCGAGAAGGTCGAAATCACCGTGGTAGTTCCGCCGGGAGCCGAGCCTCATACCTTCGAACCCACGCCTTCTCTGATGATGGATGTGACCAAAGCCGATCTATATGTGATGAACGGGGCGGGTCTCGAGTTCTGGATGGACAAGCTGCTGCAAGCAAATAAGATGATGGTAGTAGTAGACTCTTCTCAGGGCATCGCCCTGTTACAGGAGAGCGAGGGTGAGATAGAACCGCACGTCTGGATCTCCCTGCGAAATGCTGCGATGCAGGTGAATAACATCTGCTCCGGACTGATCGCGGTAGACCCGGCAAATAGAGATTATTATATCAAGAACAGAGATGATTATTTGCAGAAGCTGCAATCCCTGGATGAAGAACTGAATCGGACTTTTGCCGGCAAGGAGAGCAGGATCTTCATTGTGCACCATCCTGCCTGGACCTATTTTGCTCGGGACTATAACCTTCGACAGGTGCCGCTCATGGAGAACGAAAAGGAGCCAGGACCCAAGTACCTGGGCGAGGTGATCGAACTGGCCCGAAAGAATAATATAACTACCGTATTCGTTGAGCCGGAGTATAACCCCAAGACGGCTGAGGTGATCGCTCGGGAGATGAACGCCAGCATTGTGACTTTAGATCCCCTGGCCAAGAACTATCTGGAGAACCTGGCCTATGCAGGAAGGGAGATTGCCAAGAGCCTATCATGAAGACGAATATCGTATCCATCAAGGACCTCTGGGTCTACCGGACAGAGCACGCCGTCCTTGAGAGCATAAACCTGGAGCTGACGGCCGGGGACTTTCTGGGCCTCATCGGCCCCAACGGCGGCGGCAAATCCACTCTGCTAAAGGTAATGCTGGGCCTGATTAAGCCCGACCGTGGCAGCATCGCCATCTTCGGTCTCCCGCCCGCAGCGGCGCGTAGCCGCGTCGGCTACATGCCCCAGAAGACCATCTTCGACCAGAGCTTTCCGGTTAATGTGCTGGATGTCGTGCTCATGGGAAGATACACCCGCACAGGACTATTGCACCGCTACGGTTCCAGGGATCGCAAAGCTGCGCAAAGCGCCCTCGAGGCCGTGGGAATGGAAGATAGAGCTCTGCGCGAGATAGGCGCACTTTCGGGAGGTGAGCAGCAGAGGGTCTTTGTAGCCCGCTCATTAGTCTCCGATCCAGAGTTGCTCCTCCTGGATGAGCCAACCGCGGGTGTTGATTCCGCCCAGCAGACGGATTTTTACGATCTGCTCTGCCACCTGAATCGCGATCTTCGCATAGCCATTGTGCTGGTCTCCCATGATGTTACAGCCATCTCCAAGTATGTGAGCAAGATTGCCTGCTTAAACCAGCGGCTTTATTATCACGACTCCAAGGAACTAAGCAATGAGGACATCGAGAAGGCCTACGGCTGCCCGGTGGAGATGATAGCGCACGGTACACCCCATCGGGTCTTGAGGGAACATGATTAATTTGGATTTTCTCCAGTACGACTTCATGAGAAATGCCCTGGCTGCGGGCCTGGCCGCCTCGGTGCTCTGCGGCGTAATCGGAATATATGTAATTTTGAATAAAATAGTATTCATCAGCGACGGCATCGCTCACGCTGCCTTTGGCGGCATTGGTCTTGGTTACTTCCTGGGCTGCGATCCGCTGGCTTTCGGAATAGGATCGGCCGTTTTAACAGCGCTTGGCATAGGCATGGTCAGCAACCGGGCGCGCGTTTCGGAGGACACGGCCATTGGCGTCTTCATGGCCACCGGAATGGCTTTAGGAATAATGCTCCTCACTCTTTCCCAGGGCTATGCCAGAGACCTTTATGGCTACCTGTTCGGAAACATTTTAGCCGTGACGAGGGGCGATGTGCAGCTTATTTCTGCACTCACTTTGATCATCCTGGTTCTTGTCTTTCTGCTCTACAAAGAGTTTCTTCTCCTGAGCTTCGATCCGATTTACGCAGAAGCCATCGGCCTTCCTGTGCAAAGCCTTCGTCTCTTGCTCCTGGCCATGGTGGCCTTTAGCGTGGTCATTCTCATCAAGATCGTGGGGATAATCATGGTCATAGCGCTTCTGACCATTCCCGGCGCCATAAGCAGGCGGCACATGTTGGGCTTGCCCGCTATCATGGCCGGCTCTGTATTCCTGGGCGCGATCTTTGTGACCATTGGGCTATTGATATCCTATGAGCTGGATGTTCCCTCCGGGGCGACCATAATTCTGACTGCGGCAGTAGCCTTCTTCCTAAGCACGGTGATTTCCAGATAGACAAGTTTAATTAATGGATGCAAATTAACCTAAAAGAGGATGAAGCTCCTGCATGTCATCAGCATTCTGCTTCTTCTTGCCGGGACGGTCCAGGCAGAAGATATCATATTTTTCGCAGATGACCACTATAAATCCTTGGGCCGGCCAGAGCTAACTGCCAGTGTGGCCAATCCGGCTCTGGTCCCTGGCGACAGTATCCTGCGAATAAACCTGGCCAATGTAGGCGAGCTGGAAGAGCTGATGCCCATTAACGAGAGCGGCTCAAATGATGACATATTGCTGGAGATGAAAGCGGAGATGCACAGCTGCGATGCTCTGAACATCAGTGCCGCCCTGGGTGAAGCAGGACCCATAAAGGTGACGACAGGGCAGCAGCTTATCATGATCCTTCCTGCGGGAGCCGCGACAATGCTGCAGTTTAATATCACCGCACAGAAGAATGCAAGCGGCTGGTATGCCCTTCCCTTAAGCGTTGATTATGAGCGGCAGGTGGATGTGAGCGTGAAGAGCGGCAAGGTCTTTCCCCTCTATGAAGCAGAAAGGCAAAACCTCACTTGTCAGGTATTTTTGGCAGGAGATAATCGGACTTTGCACATTTCCGGGATTAAGTCAGAGCTTTATGCGGGTGGAAGTGAAAGCTTGAGGATGGCGATCAGCAATGATGGCGCCACATTGCTTCATAATTGCTCGGCCAGGCTTCTGGCTGCTCCTCCCTTCTACGTAGTGAGCCCGGCTACAGTGCTCGGAGACCTGGACCCCGGATCGTTGAATGTAATCGAATTCAAGGTGCGCGTAGATGGAAATGCCGGCCTGCAGGATTACCAACTGGGCTGTGAGATTGATTGCCAAGAGAAAAGCATAATTGTCCCCCTGCAAATCTCCCTATCGCGCGCCGGGATTTTAGGAAACCTTGCATGGCCGGTATTGGAAGGCCTGACAATCGCAGGTCTCGCAGCTTTTCTTATATGGAAAAGAGGGGATCAACTCTTCCGCCGCAAGAAAAGACGACGGCAAATGTAGTAGTGAGATAAAACAAGAGCGGTACATGACGGAAAAACCGGTAGAAGCTAAAGGAATTTGCAAGAGATATAAGAGCTTCTTGGAAAGCAGCACCACAGTTCTTCAGAACATATCCCTGGATATCGAGGAAGGAGAGATCTTCGGCCTGCTCGGCCCCAACGGCTCAGGCAAGACCACTCTCATCTCCATCTTCTCCACTCTCATCTACCCGGAGCGGGGCAGTCTTTTCATCCTGGGAATGGACGCACGTCGCGACAACGGAGAGATACGCAAAGTCATAAACATCAGCACCGCCAAGCCCAATTTTCCCTGGAGCTTGACCGTGCAAGAGAATCTGCGCCACTACGGCATGCTCTACGGCCTTTATGGCTCCGCTCTCTCCCGGACGGTGGGAGATCAGATCGATGCCTTTGAGCTGGGTGATTTTCGGGATACGAAGTTCGAGAACCTATCCACAGGCTTAAAGCAGCGTCTCTCTCTGGCCAAGGCCATGCTCAACCACCCTCGTCTGCTGTTCCTGGACGAGCCCACCACGGGTCTTGATCCGGATATCTCCATAAAAACCCGTATGCTGATAAAGAGAATTCACCAGGAACAGAACATCTCCGTTGTCTTATCCACTCACTACATGCCTGAGGCGGAGATGCTCTGCGACAGGATTGCCTTTTTGCGCAAGGGTCAGATTGTGGCGCTGGATACGCCCCGCAATTTAAAGAAGCATCTGGGGCTGGGGGAGAAGGTGGTGGTCTCTTACGAAGGGCCCGCGGACATAAGGGCCCTGGAGAGCATGCCGGGCGTTTTAGGCGTAAAAGCGGAGAAGGGCCGCTTGGAGATTATGATCGACAGAAACGAGGATAGTCTGGACAGGATCATCAAGCTCTTTTGCAATGCCAGAATTCTTGATATAACCATAAAAGAGCCCGATTTGGAGGATGTATTCCTTGAACTGGCAAGGTGAATTGAACAAGTACCTGGCTAGTGCCTACAAGAACTGGATCACCTCCAAGAGGAACATCTTCACCTTATTCGAGCTATTCTTCTGGCCCATGATCAGCCTGCTATCTATAGGTCTGCTCACGCGGTTCCTGAAGGTGGAGGGCTCGATGGTCTCCTTTCTCCTGGTGGGCGCTATTGCTCTTACCATTTTGCAGGTGGCCCAGATCGATGTAGCCTACGTTCTTTTATTCGACATGTGGTCCAAGAGCATCAAGAATACTTTCATCGCTCCGATTCATAGCTACCATCTGGTCTTTGGTGCAACACTTTTCGGCATCCTTCGGGGCAGTGTAGTATTCTTCATTCTGGCGATAGTCAGCCGCTACCTCTTTGGCTTTGATTTCCAGGAGGGCGGCCTTCTACCGGTGCTGATCTTTCTGGCAGGTGTTTTCGCTACGGCTGCGGTCATCGGCATCATAGTATGCATATCCATTCTCACCTTCGGCCAGAAGGCGGACGTTGCCGCCTGGAGCCTGAGCGGTATGATCCTGCTCGTGAGTGGAATTTACTATCCCGTAGAGGTGTTGCCTCCCTTGTTGCAGACGCTTGCTAGAGCCATACCCCTGACCTACTTTTTAGAATACTACAGGTCAGTATTTATTCCGGGGCCCCATCATCTGGCCATTGGCGCATTTCTTGCCGTTTTCTACCTGGTACTGGGGCTGATCCTCTTCGATCGCGCCATTGAGAGGGCGAGAAGGACAGGAATATTGTTGCGGCTGTCGGAGTAGCGTTTCAAGAGAAGGCATTACATGTTCCGGTTTGTGAGGTGTTGGGATTGATAGAAGGCATTTTGGGTCGCGTCCCGGTAGGAGACAGCCACCCCGTGCGGCTGATGGGCGTAATCAATCTCAGCCGTGAGTCGTTCTACAAGGGCTCAGTGGCCGGCCCCCATGAGGTTCTCTCCCTGGCGATAGCTATGCAAGAGCAGGGCGCGGATATGATCGATCTGGGTGCAGTCTCCACGGCGCCAGGCTCTCCACCCATAAATGAGGCAGTGGAACGAGAGAGGCTCTTTCCCGCGCTCAAGGATATTTTGGAAAACCTGGATATCACCATCTCTATAGACACACAGAGGTCCGGCATTGCCAAAGAGGCCCTTTCTCGCGGTGCCCTCTGCATAAATGATGTCTCCGGACTGTCTGACCCCAATATGGCCGCCAGTGTAGCCGAGTACGACGGCTCCTTGATCATCATGGCCGCCCGGCAGAGAGCGGGCGATCTGCTCCAAATAAACGAGATAATTGCCTTGCTGGGAGAAAGAGCGAGGACGGCAGTGCAGGCCGGAGTAAACCCGACTAAGATCTCAGTTGATCCGGGCATCGGCAAATGGATACCGGAAAAGACTCCTGCCCACGATCTGGCCATTTTGGACGGCATGTTGCGTCTGCGCGCTTTGGAGCGGCCGGTGGTTGCAGCGCTTTCCCGCAAGTCCTTCATTGGGGAGCGCCTGAATAAGCCCGATCCCTTCCAGAGGCTGTCGGGAACGCTGGCAGCCACGGCCATAGCTGTTTATCTGGGGGCGCATATTGTCAGGACGCATGATATCGCCGCCAGCCTGGATACCGTAGCCATGGCAAAGGCCATCAGAGGCCGTCCGGCATTGTCTGCAGACGAGGAGATGGTGGTGGAGGTGCTTGGCTATCTGGGCCATGGAGAGGATCTGGCCGAGACCCTTCGCAGGACAGAGGTAGATGAGCTGGGATTTGGCACGATCTGCAAGAAAAGCTCTTTTCGCATCCTGGCCGTACGCGGCCTTAGCAGCATGGAGGCCATAATAATAAAACAGGAGATGCTGGCCCGAGGCGGAGATGCCGCCATTCCCAAGCTGGCGCTTCGCTGCGATCCCCGACCGGAAGAGGTTTTAATATTCGGCACTTCCCACCAGATAGCCGGCCTGGTAAAGAACTTGAGCGGTCAGCCCTTTCGGCTCTCACGCCTGGCCGCGAGGATAAATGAGGCTACTAAAATGATAGAAAGCCCAGAACGTTACAGGTGAGTTTATTGCAGGTTTTAGGCATAAAGACGGATCTCATAAGCCCGGGCGATGACCTGGTAAAGTCTCTTGATAAGGCCATGGCCGGATCGGGCCTGGCCTTGCAGGACGGCGACATTCTGGTTGTCTCGGAGAGCACTGTCGCAACAGCGGAAGGGCGGGTTGTAGCTTTGCATGATGTCACTGCTAGCCCTCTCGCGCTCTCTATGGCTGCCAAGTACAGCAAAGATCCGCGCGAGATGGAGCTGATCCTCCAAGAATCGGACGAGATAATGGGAGGCATCCCGGGTGTGGTGCTGACTCTGCGGGGGGGCTTTCTTTATCCCAACGCAGGCATCGATAACTCCAATGCCCCTCCCGGGCACGTGGTCCTATTTCCGGCTGATGCACAAAAATCGGCATTCGAAATTCGGGAGCGCATGGCCCGAGGTCGTAGGATTGCGGTTATTATCGGAGACAGCCGGACTCATCCCCTGCGACTGGGCTGCGTAGGCGTGGCTTTGGCCTGTGTGGGCATGGAGCCGGTAGAGGACGCGCGAGGCCAAAAGGACCTCTTCGGTCGAGAGCTCAAGATCACCCGCAAGGCGGTGGCTGATAATTTGGTCTCTGCCGCTCAGATAGTGATGGGCGAAGGAGACGAGGGAATTCCGGCTGTGATCATAAGGGATGCACCAGTGTCCATCAGCGAGGTGCATTGCGCCATCCCCACCATCCCGCCCCAGGAGTGCATGTACATCGGCGCACTGCGCTCTGGCCCCCGTCCTTATACCGGAGGGTATGATCAGCTCATCGAGCAGGCCGCGCAGGCAGCGAAAGATGCCTATGCCCCTTACTCCGGATTTTTGGTAGGCGCGGCGCTTCTCTCCCGGAGCGGCAAAATCTACACAGCAGGCAACATTGAGAATGCCGCTTCCGGGGCGGACATCTGTGCGGAGAGGGCTGCCCTGGCAAGAGCCATCGCCTCAGGCGAGAAGGAATTTGAGGCGATTGCGATAGTTGGAAATGCAGCCGAGCCTGTATCGCCCTGCGGCATATGCCGGCAGAGTCTGATCGAGTTCGGAGAGGATATTATCGTCATCATGGCAAATGCGAAAGGTGATGCAATGACTGCTACACTCGCTGATCTTCTGCCAAAAGCGTTTACGGGCAAGTGCCTGAGATAGCTCAAAGCATTTTTTAAAAAAGTATGAACAAAGAATGTCCGGAATTCCGGGCATCCTTTAGTGAGCTTCGCCCACCAGATCCTTGCCAGGTTCCTTGCGCTCCACGGTATCGAGCTTGCACTCGACTGGGCTGCAGACCAGGACATCCTGGGACTGGAATTTGGTGTACGGATTTTCGGGTATGGTCGTGTCCAGGCCCATGGAGGCGGCCATCATCTCAACAATATCCACCATCTTAATGGGGGACTTTGCAGTGTTTCTTCCGTCGATCAGGTTCAGCCTGCAGAACGGACAGGTAGAACAGATTACCTCTGCCTGAATATCCGTTGCATCCTGAACTCTGGCCATAGCGCAGTCCATGGCCAGGTCGGGAATACCGGCCTTCACACCGCCGCCTGCTCCACAGCACCTCTGCAGAGCCCTGTTTCTTACCATCTCCTGGAACTTGACGCCGGGAATGGACTGAACTACATCCCTGGGTGCCTCGAAGGACCAGTCTTTTCCCTTGAGGTGCATGAGATGCCGGCCGTTGTGGCAGGGATCGTGGTAAGTGAATCTGTAATTCAGAGGTATCTTGTACTCAACCTCGCCTTTTCTTATCTTCTCCCTCAAGAATACGGATAGCGGCATGGTCTCGTAGGGGATGTAGCCCTCGTACCACATGGGCCAATCTACGGCTGCATTTCGCAGACATCCGGCGCAGGCAAAGAGCACGTTCTTCGCTCCGCCATCCTTGAGAGCATCGATATTATGCACGGCATGCTCGGCCATGACCTCGCGCTGGCCGGTTCTGATCAGAGCTGAAGCACAGCACCATTCGTCCTTGCCGAGCATTGCGAAGTCCACGTTCAATTTATTCAGGATCCTGACGGTAGCAACTCCGAGAGCCTGCTGCCTGTATGCGGCAGTGCATCCTGCAAAGTAAAATAAGTCTCCGGAATCCAGTACCTTGGCATCCTTGGGTATCCAGCACAGTCGGTCTTCTTGCTTGGCCATGTAGGGATTTCTATCTCCCTTGATGAGCTTGGGGAAGAAGGGCTGCTTTCCCACGGGTCCGTCGCCACGCTTTACCAGGTTAGGCCGCATGGCCTCCCACAGCTCAACGGTCTTGATTCCTGCCTCACAGACCGTGCCGCAGACGCCGCAAGTGGTGCAGCTGTATGTATCTTCGGTGAAGACCTTCATCTCATCATCGGTGAGGGGCTTGGGACCGAAGATCTTGGCTCGCAGGCTCTGGCTCTTGGCCATGAGCTCTCTCCACCTTGCGTTCTTATACATGGGAGTAATGCCTGGCCGATCCTGTCTCACAGCGAAGGTCGGGCACCACTTCATGCACTCTTGACATCTATTGCAGCCGTCTACTTCCATGAGCTGAGTGGACATCATATAGCCCGTCATCAAGGGCTTGGAGCCTTTTTGATCAGCCATTTTTATTCTCCTCCTCTGTTGGCCAGAAGGGTCATGGGTGTCGCTATGACGTGGATGTATTTGCTCCATGGTAAAATCAAGGCGAACAGACCAATTGCCAGGACGGTGTGAATCAATGCGAAGTGGGGTGCATAGATGGGATACTCAAAGGCATTTCCGATGAGGAAGGAATTGCCGCGCATCCACTCGGCATAAAATCCAGTGACGGTGATGAGAAACACGGCACCGATCAAGAAAGCATCATAGGCGCTGGTGTTATCCCGGACAAACTTAAGCAGGAATCTCCTGGACACGGCAATGGTGGCTCCGATGAGGAGCAGGTAGCCGAAGATATCGAAAGGCAGCGACAGGAGTTCCTTTGCCATCTCAGCTTCTGCAGAGAGCCCGAGCAGGTTGAAATGCTCAACGATATCGATCATAAGTCCAAGACCGGAAAGAGCCGCCAGCATCAAAAATCCATAGAACATGGACATGTGCATAACCCATCGCACCGGGCTTCTGGCCAAAGTCCTCCTTAAGAGAAGAACATCAAGCACAACTGTCCTTAAAAATACCCATAATCCATCCTTAAATGCCTCGTGAATCCAGGTGGCAAGGAAGAGCCAGAAGCTATTGCGCAACTGGTCGTGGTAGCCGGTGGATCCGAGGCCCCATTTCTTAAAGTTGAAATATATACCATATATCCAGACAGCAAGTACAATTACTGTCAGGAATATCACAAGATTAAAAGTGAGGCCCAACGTGTAGAACGCCATCTCATTTCCTCCTCGTTATATTTATCACTATATCGGGGCGATACGACCATCATTTGTGTCAAACTTACCTGACAACTAATACTTAAATATTCCCTCACCGCAGCCTGAAATTGCTTCCAGCGGGACGGAGTTCATAAGAAATCATATATGCAAAAATGCTTCTGCGTATCTTTCCCCACCAGCCTTTTGCTTTTGCCTGGTATTTGACGCCGGGAAGAAAAGTGGAAAATCGCTAAAAAAGATTGGTCTTTCTGAATCGTCTTTGGGCCTGGGCCGCGAAGGCCAGCTACAGGCCCAATTTTACCTCAAAGGATTTGCGGTCTTCTCTTCTTGGGCCACTGGGGTCCGGACTGCGGGCCCTCGGGCATATCCCAATTCGCCGGTCTCATGCCTGTGCGGATGCCTGCGGCATCTTCAAACAAGTAGTCTGCTTCGAATCTGAGCAAGGTTTCCTCCCGATTAATGGGATTCTTAGTTTTGCAGTGCAGTCTAACTTTTTCGATGTTAGACGAACTCAATTTAGACAATAATCGAATATAAGGATTTCGGTCTTTGCATGGAAAAGCCTTAAAGATCAGCTTCACATTATTTCTTCCGACCATGTCTGCCATCAAATTCTTCAGCACCAACGGCCAAACCGAGCGCGTGGACTTTCGAGCAGCGCTCTTGATGGGCCAGGCCCCGGACAAGGGGCTCTACATGCCGGAAGAGATTCCTCAGATTCCCAAGAGCAGGATCGGGCAATTTTCAAAGATGAGCTATCCGCAAATCGCCTACGAGGTCATCAAGCCTTATTTGGGCAATCTCGTCTCCGACTCAGACCTGCGGGCAATGCTGGAAGACGCCTACAATTACGAGGTCCCGGTAGAGCGAGTCTATGACGAAAAGTATGTAATGCGGCTGGATCGCGGCCCCACCTGCTCTTTCAAGGACTTCGCAGCCAGGGCAATGGGCCGGATGATCCAGTACTTCCTGAAACAGGAAGGCAAAAGCATACTCATCCTCACCGCGACCTCGGGAGACACGGGCTCTGCCGTGGCTCATGCCTTCTATGGTCTGGATAACGTATTGGTGGTAGTATTATTTCCGGAGAAGGAGGTAACAGAGAGGCAGCGCCGCCAGATGACCACCTTGGGCAAAAATATCTTCCCGCTTGCAGTAAAAGGCAAGTTTGATGACTGCCAGGCTCTGGTCAAGAAAGCCTTTGTAGATGCCGATCTGTCTGCCCTCAATCTCTCCTCGGCCAATTCCATCAATATAGGCAGACTGCTGCCCCAGGCTGTCTATTACTTCTACGCTCACTCACGCGTCGCACCACTGGGGGGAGAGATCGTCTTCTCGGTGCCCAGCGGCAACTTCGGAGACCTCATGGGCGGCCTTTTGGCCTTGAAGATGGGCCTTCCCGCGAGAAAGTTCGTGGTGGCGACCAATGAGAACGATGAGTTCCCTCGCTTCATGGATACAGGCATCTACGAGCCCATCCGGTCCAGTAAGAACTGCATCTCCAATGCCATGAACGTCGGCCACCCCAGTAACCTCGCCCGCCTCTTCTGCCTTTACGGCGGTCAGATGGATGAGACCGGCCGCGTAGGGCTAAGGCCGGATCTGGCGGCCATGCATAAAGATATCTATGCCGTCTCTATCACTGACGAAGAGACCCGACAGACCATCAAGGAGGCATACAGCCGGTACCGCGTCCTGCTGGAGCCGCACGGAGCCGTGGCCTGGGCCGGGCTCATGAAGTACTTAAAAGAGTGCGGCGATTTCAGCCCGTGCGTCTCCCTGGAGACGGCCGACCCGGCCAAGTTCCCGGATGAGATCGTGCGAGCCACCGGCATAAATCCGCCTCTGCCTGCGGCCATGGCAAGGCTGGATGAGCTGGAGGAAAAATTCGAGAAGATGGACGGACAGTACTCCTCTTTGAAGGATTACCTTAGGCGCTTTCTCTAGATTAGGTGATTCAAGGATGTCGCGGCAAATTGAGGGCATATTCTTCGACGATATCGGCAGCTTTCCCCTGCCCAAAGGAGTCAGGCTGGAGAGCTTGTCTCGCGATCAATACCTAAATCTTGTGCGCGATGTTCTGGCTCAAAAGAGCCGTGCCGGCGTAGAGGTTCCCACTTACCCCCAGTTCCGGGATATGATCAGCATGTTCATGGACTGCATCGAGAATCCGGCCTTAACACAGAGCCCCTACCTGATCAAGAAAGAGCATGCAAATATCATGGAGCTGGAGGCGGTGCCAGCGGGCGGGGATGTGCGCGTCTGCGTCACCGGACCGGTGGAGCTTTATATCTCCGTCTTCGGGGCCACGCATTATCCGGATATTCTCAATAACCTGGCGAAGAGCGTGTCCAGGTTCATGGACGTGGCGCTGGAAGAGGAAAAGATGACGGTGGCATCTTTAGACGAGCCTAGCCTTGGTTTGAACTCAAACATCATTTTTTCAGAGGATGAGATCCTTGATGCCCTGCAGATCGCGAGCGCGCCCTGTCTGGGCATAGACTGCGAAGTACACCTGCATTCGCCCCTTTATGCCGAGGCCTGTGCTCGCGTTCCCGGCATCAGCATCGTGGGCATTGAGTCAGCGGCGCATCCTGACTATCTGCAATTGATAGATAAAAAGGTCCTGGAGGATACAGACAGTTATCTTCGCGCAGGGATCGCACGAACCGATATTCTATCCATGTCCGCCCGCTTGAACGAACAGTTAGGCATCAATCTCTGGCAGGACATGCCAAGGCTGGAAAGGGAGATCCTGGAGTTGGAATCGCCCCAGGTAATGAGGAAAAGACTGGACAGAGCCTATGCTCAGTTTGGAGATAGGCTGAGGGCGACAGGTCCTGATTGCGGCCTGGGGTCCTGGCCGAGTCAAGATCTGGCGGGCAGGATTCTGGCCAACTGCGCAAAAGCAGTGAGATCTTTCCGACAGGATTACACAAACGGCCTGGCCACAAAAGCCTGAATTAAATAGCCGGGCCTGATTTGTAATATTAACGCTAACTAGTTAAGAGCTAGCTTTCCTAATATAAATATCAATGTATCGCATAAACATATTCAAATCATTGACATAACTCTGGAAATATCTCCGACCATTAGCGCTGATGCATAAATATTTTACCTGTTCGGTTACTGATCTCAGTATATCTAATTAAGGATTACTATGATTACCATTATCTATAAATATTTTAAGAGCATTGGTAAGTGGTATGAAACTGAGGGTAGTTAGTTCTAAGAAAGAGATAACCGATCTAAACAGGAACGAGCAGCTGGTTCATCTGGCTTTCCGAGCCTCCAATATGGACGTGATGAACCTGGTCCAATCTTGCCCGCGCCTGCGAGCCGTGCAGATTCCGCCATCCTATCATGAGACCATGTCCAAAGCCGCTCAGCAATTCCTGGAGATTCAGGGTGTGCAGCTCTTGCGAGGAGATGTTTGGGGCCATAGGAAGGATATTGATGAGTATTATGCCATAGGCGAGAAGATTGTGGGCCGAATATCAAATCTCATGGCGGAAGGCAACAGCATCGACGAGACTGTAAAGAAGCTGCAAAGGGAGACCAAGCTATCGGAAGACTTGATCCGCTATATTCTCAAGGAGCAGGTGATGGTGTAGGTTGAATGAGGGTGCCCTCAGTCATTTTTTGCGGATTTGACATTGCGCCGTCGCGAATTGCGCTGCAATGGCAGATCGATCTGCTGGTTTACGAGCTTTACGATTTAAGGGAAGACAGTGTTACGATCCACGCCACCCATCAGATGCATAAAGCTGCCTGGATATTCAACTGCCCATGAAGCCTCTAACCGGATGGGATGGGCCAGATTGCATCACCGAGGGAGTCTTTCGCTACTCGAAGTACATTTCCTGGATAAGGCTGTACATCGATGTGGAGGATGGAGCTTTTTACGGTGGCACCAGCGGGGCTGGCACCAATTTCGAGGTGGAGCGGGAAAGCGACCGGTGGATGCGCTTTGAGACCGATCTGGCCACAACGCCGGCAGGCGAGCCTGTCTTGGGACTGCGAAATTATAGTACCTTGGAAGTTGTTTACGAGCGCATCTCGGAAGGCGCGCCCATAGATGAGAAGATAGAGAGCATCGAGGATCTGGCGGCGTTCCTGGAGAGGTGCTTTGTGTGAATATATTTTGCGCACTGTGGGTTACGACTCTCACCACAAAGACACAAAGCTCACAAAGAACGCACAAAGACGAATAAACAAAATTATAATTTTCTAGTAGTAATAACTAACCCCACATTCGAGTCAGAGAAAAACGTGCTTTAGAAAAAGTTAACATCATTGCCCACCATCTCTCTTTCCGAACATGGAAATCTTCGATGTGGCTGTCATCGGCGCCGGGCCGGCGGGCTCAATGGCCGCCAAGTATGCCGCCAAAGCCGGTGCCAGCACCATTTTGCTGGAGGAGCATGCAGGAGCAGGATGGCCGGTGCAGTGCGCTGGCCTCCTGGGCCAGGAGGCTATGGCCGAGTCGGAGCTGCCGCCCGGCTCCTTCCTGCTGCGCGGCATGATGGGCGCGACTGTCCTTTCCCCCTCGGGAGCCCGTCTGGACTTTAAGGCTAAAGCTTGCAAGGCCTGGGCTATAGACCGGAGGCTTTTTGACCGGGCAATGCTGAGCCGGGCTGTGCAGGAGGGCGCAAATCTTCGGATTTGCTCATCTGTGCGAAAAATCAGACGGGAAAAAGAATGCAGTGTCCTAACCCTGGCCGGGGGCGAAAAGATCGAGGCAAAGATAGTGATATCTGCGGAGGGCGTATCTGCCCTCCTCGCCCGTCGGGCAGGAATTGCGCCGCCTCAGATGATCCTCTCCGGGGCGCAGGTGCAGGTACCATTTGCGGTAGAAGATGCTGAGAAGGTGGAAGTGCACCTGGGGCCGGCGCCTGGGCTTTTCGCCTGGGTGATTCCCCTGGACGAAAGAATGGCACGCATCGGTCTGTGCGCCCGCGATCGGGGGTGCGAGCATTTGCGCTCTTTCCTGAAAACGGATGTGATCAAGAAGAGGCTGCAGGGCTCACCGGTAGCTTTGAATGTAGGCGGCCTGCCCCTGGGCCCGCCCGCGGCCACCGCCGTCGCGGGCCTGCTGGCTGTGGGCGATGCGGCAGGTCAGGTAAAGCCCACCTCAGGCGGCGGAATCTATCCTGGGCTGGTGGCGGCCAAGATTGCGGGCGGCGTGGCCGCAGCTGCGGCAATGGAGGGAGACATCTCCGCTTTGCGGCTCATGGAATACGACCGGCTCTGGAGGGCGGCCCTGGGCCGGGAGCTGGAGATCGGCATGAGGGTGAATCGTATGCTTGGTAAAATGAGCGATGCCGAATTGGATGAGCTGGTGGGCTACCTGGCCGGCAAGCCAAGGCTCATAAAAGCCATAGAAGAGCACGGGGATATCGACCGGCCAAGCCGTCTCATGGCCCGCATGCTGCTTCATCTGGACTGGGATGCCATCCGGCTGGCCAGGCTGCTGGGATATGCCTTAGGATAACTGTGATCTTGCTTTGTGGTTAGCGTCCGACTATTACAGCGGCGAGCCACCTCGTATATATGCTGTTTTATCCAGGA
>Ga0172381_10002853_pt1 | contig 18667 bp, 24 predicted proteins | sample Leawel6488metaG_FD_119754 | JGI IMG/M metagenome (GOLD analysis project Ga0172381, IMG submission 119754) | Leachate microbial communities from a municipal landfill in Southern Ontario, Canada - Leachate well 64-88 metaG | ecosystem: Engineered > Solid waste > Landfill > Unclassified | place...
AGACCTCTGTGTATACCCGTTTAGGGGCCTCTAGGGCATCCTGGAGCGTTGTAATGCCTGAGATGGGGAAATAGTGCTTCTCACGGTCTTCAGCGGTCCTACAAGCCGCCCAGAGGCGTAAAACAGCCATCCACGAGTTTGCTTCATCCCGCGCCACAGTCTGAGCCGAGGCAGAGTCTAACCGAGCATAGAGACGAGCAGTAGGGAGTGTGAGTGCTTGGTCGCGGCGGCGGGACTGTTCAACATCAACCATCTGTCGCTGACGGAAACGCCGGTCATCCTCCGACATCTTCTTTGCTTCCTCATCGCTAATGCCATACCACTCCGGCATATACTCTGCCCACTGGGGCATTTCAATACCAAGCAGACACTCAGCAACGATTTCCTTCTCCACCCGTTCTGCCAATTGGTCGTGGTCGAGGTCGGCATAACTACCACTCACACGGCGCGCGAAGCGAAGATTACCACTATCATCCTTAATCTCATCCAACCGCAAACGGTCAGAGTTCTCACACATCTGCCGCAACTCAGCGTCGGACAAACTTTTCATGTACTCCGCAGTCGCCTTAATTGCCTCTACCATATCATTGCTGCGCTTACCAGACTCGAACTCCTCAGTGACAGTCTTACGATGTTGATTGATAAGAGAGACGAAGCGGCGGTCAATGAGATTAGCGGCAATGTATCCAAAGGAGATAAAGCGGCATTGCAAAAACACTTCTGCTGAAACGGGGATGTCCACAACCTCATCCCGAAGTCCGGGTTCAAGTGCGGACAATGCAGTAATTTTCTTATCTGAAGCCATAATCCTTTCCTTTCTCGTATCTATGCCTAGTATCACCCTGTAAAAAGTAACCTAGTATTACTTCTATGAGTAGGGGCTGCAGAATATGCAGCCCCTACTGTTGTACCGCCCCGCACGAGCGTTCCGGTTTAACTATCAACCTCCTTGTCGAATGTCAAACTTTACGTCGCGCCATACCGACTGTCGTGTGCCACCTTCGTACCCGTAGCAGCGTGAGCAATAACCACGTAAGCATACTGTGCCGGTTCGATGCCAGCGTTAATCACGTCGGCATGAGGAATCAAGATTCCACCACCATTGCTTGAGAGCGTAACATTGGTTGCATCAACCGCCAACTCAGCCTGCTTGAAAGTCCGCCCACTACCCGTCTGGATTTCCAGATAAGCAGCGTAGAAGCCAGCACCAAAGTCCGCGAGTTCCTGCGGAGTAGGAGTAGCCCAAGTACCAATCTGACCGCTACCAGTAGAAGTCAAGGCACAACGCTTAAAGAGATACTGATAACCATTCTCCAACGTCTTCGGTAGATCAGCATTACCTTGGATAGTGCGAACAGCAATCGCATCCGGGTCGCCACGGGCCGCACCAAATCTCGCCCGCCAGTTCGCCAAGAACTCAGAACCATCGTCGTACCCAGTGCCATCCTCGTCTAGCGTGTTGACAATCGCCAGCAATGGCCTCGGAGTGCGCTTTCTACCAGTCTCAACTGCACCAGTAGTAGACGGATCAAAGCCTGCCAGAATCTTACGAGTCGTATTCAGGTTGGCATCGTCCAAAAGGTCAAAACTCTGCGCCCCACCTGTATAGGTCATAATATGGACAGCATCCACACTACCATACACCGCACGGCTAACCTCAACCGCATTCGGCTCAAACCCCAAGCCACCCGCAGCCATCTGAACTTCGTGACCGTCAACAGTCAAAACCTTACGGTTCATCATGTAGGCATTTTGTGTCTGTTTCACAGCCATATCTATATCACCTCCCTCAATGTAGAATTTTCATCCATACTCATCTCCCGCTCACCCCAACCCGCACATCTTTTGGATCAGGCCATTCGCGCAGCGAGAACCGTAAGTCGTTGAACGGGTTTCTATAATATACATTCCACATTTCGTCGGGATGGGATACTGGTTGGTGTCCCCACTTGACCTGAAAATAGGCACGTGAAAGGTCTCCAACGTCAGGAGGAACCTCACCCTCTACCGCAATATTCCTAGTTACCCCGCCAAAATGGAAGTATGGAGCAGCAGTAGTTTGAATAGCATGAAGCCCTGAAAAAACAATTCTAGCATGGTAGTCATTGTCCTCACAGTAAGCAGGAATGAAATTTTCGTCGAACATACCAACCTTTTCCCAACACTCAGGAGTGATAAGGAAGCATGAGAAATCTGGGTGTGGAGGTTCGTTAATCTGGTCAGGAACAGCAAAATCAAGTATCTCCTCCCCCTTCTCCACAAGTCCCCTAACATTCCATGCTGACACCAAAGCAACGTCGCCGCGTTGAGCACGAGCAACCAAGGCATCCACAGTATGGGGAGAGAAAAGAACGTCATCATTGCTTACAAGAACGTAATCGCAACCCTTAGCAAAAAGATTAGATACTCCAAGGTTCCATGCAGTTGCGAGAGGAAGACGGAACATTCCATTGTCTATGATAGAATAACGAAGTTCGTGCTTGGTAGTAAGTGTATTAACTGCCATGTGCATACCAATCCAATTATTAAGCACAGGGATAGTTACTCCAAGTCTAATTCTAGGTGAGATTGTATCATCAATTACTGGCGTCACTTTTCTTTATCCTCCTTTACATATTTTGATAGCACATGCGCTATTGCATCACTACAACTACGAACCGGCTTGCCTCCAGCGTAGGCGGTGTTAGCAGAGCATTGAAGACCGCTCAGTTGCTTAATAAGCACGTCAAGAGGAACATTGTACTGTAGTCCTATAGATAGTAAGCGTCCGAGTGATTCGTTGAAAGTTGCCCAACAGCAACCTTGCTTTCCCATACGAATAAAAACCTCAATGGGCTTTCCATCCTGTAGATTTACAGTGGTAAACATACTACCACAACTCGTCTTGATTCTATGTGTGTGCCCGTCTAGGGCATCGGGTCGTTCTGTATCAGGGTGTGCCACTTCTCTTCTCTCTCCTTTGCATAATCAGTATCCCAACTCAATTTCATTCTCGCCGCGTCTTGAATCACCTCTTCCCAATCTGAAGTAGTATTCTCCCATCCCCAAGTTGAGGCTACCCCACGACATTTTGTAGCCCACTTCATTGCCTCTTCAGGGTTGTCATGCACCCACTTTACTCTGTTTACTGTCTCATCAATATTGGTTCCTGGTCTATAAAGTAGATTGGGAGAACCAATCCTCCAACAGTCGGTAGGAAGTGCTTGTAATGGGTCAGCAAAATAATCCTTGATACCTGCATAGTCAGTAGCAAAAGCTGGAACGCTAGCAGCAGTAGCCTCCACGTGCGGTAATCCACAACCTTCACCCAGCGTCATTAACAAATGAACGTCCATAGAGTTGTACGCAATGTTTACAAACTCTGCTGGAGGAGTAAGTTTCTCAAGAAATGGAAGTTTAACCCACGTAGCCTTTACATCAAAATCAGCGATGAGTTTCTGCAAATCAAAACTATCTGGGTACTTACACATCGCTGTCCACATCAGGAAATGAGTATTGGGGTACATATCCCCAACTTTCTTCATTACTTGAATAAAGGCAGGCCAATTCTTTCTACCTTGATTCGCCGCCACCATACCCACAACAAAAGCATCTCGTGGAATACCCATCTTATCCCTAGCAATATCCTTGGGGATAGGATGAAACTTGTCTAGTTCAATACCATGTCGAATAGCATAAAGTTTGGCGCGGTCGGCTAACTCAGGAGTGTTAGGTCTAATTTCTCTGTCTATCTGACCTTGTGCTAGTTGTAAACTCCAATCTCCGTAGAAAACAGAATATTCTTGAAGGCAGTACATCTGCGCCCAAGATAAACGGTTGGCATCAAGTACAGTTCCATCAGCATCAGGAATGACAATATGCGGACTGTAGTTGTTATGGCACACTGCGTCAATCGGTTGGTAATAGATAACCGGACAAGGTTTATCCCACTGGGTGTTTGAATACATCGTAAGCCATGAAGTCATCCACGGGTCAAGATTTACTACTACACAGTCGAGGTCATAATAGAGGCAGGCATCAAGTAAGAATTGCCTACCATACCTCTCTCCATAGCAAGGATGAACAGCAAAAGGAGCTTCCACTGGAACACATAGTTTCCAGCACTCTTCAGTGGAGTATTTAGCCATCTCCTGATTCATAAAGCGAAAGACGTTGAGGTGATTTTCTTTCTCTTCAGGGTCGGTTACTCCCTCAAGCTTGTCTTTGATGCTACGGAGAATACCCATCGGTGTAATACCGTAGCCAAAGTGGTGAATCTCGTAGCGTTTAGTAGCGGCGAGTTGAGTAAGAACATTCTTTCCTACTGTACCAAAACCAGTTCCACCATAGCAGTAATCAGAAAACCAACCAACTTTAATTTGACGATCCATTCCGTTCTCCCAGGGACAATGACTCCCTGTTAATAGTAAGTAGGAAAAGAGAAATTAGGCCCGAAAGAGGCGAATACTACCCTCGAAGGTGAGTTGCACCCAACCTTCGGCTCCCATCGCTAAACTCACAGCGTCTTGTGGAGCAGCACGAGTATTAAGGCATCGGAGATGCCCTATAGGGTCTTCACTCTTACTCCGAGAGCCACTAGTTCCATAAGAGTACTCGTATACCGGGACTTGGTACCCATGACGAAAAGCACGGAGTAGCCACTCTTCAAGATTGGCTACCTTGTCAAACATGTTTGACGAAGCATCCGTTGCCCCAGCGAAAGCGTTGACTATCCACAAGCGAGGTACGACATAGGAACCGCCATAAGTATGTTCACTATCCTGCCCGGTGGACATATGCCTAAATGCTATCTTCGGAGTACTCTCATCAAGCTGGTTCTCCGTGCTTGGAGAAGTCGGGTCAATCTGACTCATTCGCACCACAGCCATATTCGGAATCATCTGTGCTAAGGTCTGTAATACCCCCGCCTCATTCTTCTCCGTGTGAGTCTGCAAGTAGTACGATAAAGAACGATAGATGTTAGCCAAAATAGGCATGTCGAAAGTTGGTCCATAAGCTTCCTGTACCATTACTTTCCACCACCATATGTGCGCTCGGTAGCGTGGAAGTAACCCGCTGCCATCTTAAAACGCTGTACTGCACCCTGCAACCAGTCAGAGGCAGCACGACGAAAAGGAGCAAGCCCCACATTAAATGGATACTTCATAATAGGTGGCGCAGGTGAATTGGCAATTGGTGGCCCCTTAATCTGTCCAGAACTCACTGGCCCCGGCCTCAGTCCGATTTGTCCATTTTTATGGATGGTCAACATTCTTGGAGCCTCAGAACTCTCAGCCCGGAGTCCAGTCATTCGTCCTCTCGTACCAAATTCCAGCACCTTCCAAATTGGCACCGGACCCTCACTCCCACCAATCATCATTTGTTTAGTCTTAGCACGACGATAGGTAGCCACTACTTGGTCGAGGATTGGAACATTTCCAACTCCCATCCTAAATATGCCACCTTGCTTCAGAATACCACTAGTCTGCCCACTGCTCTCTACCACATCTTTAAGATGAGGACGCCCTGGGTCACGTTGAGATTCCTCTTGACCCCCATAAGACTGAGCACGAATAGCAAACTTGCCCCCCATAGGAACCACACGATCAGGACCATACGGGATATAAGCAGCGGAACGCTGTTGCAGTTCCTCTCCCGCATAAGTAAGGAAAGACGCAGCCGCAGCATCCATCTGCTTGATATATCTTTCTATCTTTCGTTGTCCAGTGAATCTTATCATGCCTATCAAATTCACCCTAACTCTCTGCTAGAAGAGTTGACACTTCATCGAGGCTGCTCACAATCCATAACGGATTGATAAGTCTTATTGCCTCTCCATGTCCATTTTACTTGTCCGCTATTATATCGGCCAAGTTACCTTAGTCTTCATTGCGGCTAAGGCATTCTACACGCACCCGCAACATCTTCAGAGTTTCCTCCGCCCGGTCAAACGCCTCGTTAAAGTGACGTTTGATAATCTGATGCCCCACCAAATCTATAGCATCAGCCAACTGAGGTTGGATTGCTTCCATGTCACTATTCAACTCAGGATTTACTTGGATAGCCCGCCCCAACCGCTTAATCAAGTATTCTGTGTGTGTCCTGATAAGCCGACCAAACTGCTCAGTCAACAACTTTGCCGCTAGAGCATCCGGCTTGAATTGACCCTCTAGTTCAGTCAATGCTGCCCTTAGATGATAAGGGCGAATCTGTTGGATGCCGGCTTGAGCGTCATCAATAGTCTGCAACACCTCATCATACTTACCCATTTCTAAGTTATCCTCCGTGCAAGTGCAATCCACGATGATTCCATTTCATCAGCAGGAAATACACTGGTTATCTTAGCGTTATTCATACTAGAAAGATCAGGGGTGTAGACAGCAATCTGACAATCTACAGCCAACTGTGACTTATATTCAGCAGGGATGCCGGACACAATAACATCGCCCTCTTCAACTACTAAGCCGCTGGTAATCATTCTCTGCCTCTCCCAACCGGAGAGTCGGTGTACCTTAGCTTGAAGTCGATGCTTTACTACTGTCCGGGAGTAAGAAGAGGACTCGTCAAAAATATCATCAATATCAGCACTGTTACGACTAATGCTGACTACAAATATTTCTATCCAACGGTAGTCATTGCTGACCACCATCTCCTCTTGGCGCAGGGCCGATACAATGAATCTATCTTTCCAAGTAGGCATTGGTTATACCCATGACTCATGGTGAACAATTCCGTAATCAAGATCACCCGACACTAGGGTAGCCACCTTGCCCATCCCCCGTAGAACCTTGTCTAACTCTTGGCGATACTCCCTACGAAGTTCCCGCAGGGCAGCAACACGAGCAGTGGTATTAACCCTTCCACTAGCGTCTGACTGGTCAATCATAACATACGTTGCTTCAGCGATACGAGCAGACAAAGCAATAATTGCAGAGTAAAGAATAAGGGCCTCGGCGGGTTGGACATCTGGTTCAGTAGTGAAATATTCAGTAGCCCCAGACCCATTGAATTCATACGCCAAGTCCCACACAGATTGCAACTGCATCTCAGCCCGGTGTACGTAGTTAGAAATCTTTGTGTCGGTGCTTGACCAATACTTGTATGATGCCAGTAACTTAGACCCATTAATCGGAGCCGTAGCAAATGTCAACTGCCCAGTATCAGCGTCTAGTGTATAGTCGGCTGCTAAGACAGAAGAATCATTCTTAAGTAAGGTCAAAGAAGACGAATCGAGGGGGGCACCCGGCAACTGGAAGTACGTGTTGGTGCCGTCGCAAATACCAATAGGGATAATCTTCTGGACAAATACACCTTCGTCATTAAGGCGTTGGCGTATCGCCGCCTTGATCGTCACTAGGCTTACCGTACTCATTGTCACCCCTGTCTCTTCCTTCAATTACATCTTTGAGTTGTGCGCTAGTACGCCGCACATCCCTAATCATCCTCTGGAGTTTACGGGCCTCCTGGTCGAGGGATTCAGCTATGGCTGTGATCTGATTTATGTCAGTTCTGTGCCCCATCATTCCTCCATTACTTGTAGCGAATCTTAGCAATGTTCGGCATTTGCAGATCAATGCTACAGATGAGAACTTCCGCGTGGGCAACAAACACGTCATACATGCCATCACGTCGGACGAACTCCAAGCAGTCGTAGTAATCCGCCTCGTTCTGAGCTTGGCCTACAACATAGAAAGCCGCACCAGGAACGGAAAGCGGATCAATTGACTCAAAGCTCGCATACGCATAGCAAGGCGCAGTCGAACCCTCCAGAATGTTAGTAGGCTGGAACACGATGTTATAACCCCACAGGTTCATCGCGGCCCCACCCGTGCGCTCGATTTCAGCCATCAACGCTTGGCTAATTCTCGGTGCATAAGTGTCATTGTTGACCCAATTCCACACCGTCTTCATGCCCAGTGTAGGAACTGCAACCTTGACCAGTCTCCGATTAGTAAGGCTGCCATGCAGAAGAATCTCCTGCAGCGCATCCTTATTAAGACCTTCGGACAAACTACTAGCCACGAGGTTGTTACTAGAAGGCGTATTCTTAACACGGGATTCCTGATAGGTGAACCCTACCTGATTCAAACCACCTCCAATCTGTGCGTCAAGGGTCGTCCAAATGTCCGTATCAATCGACACCTGCAAGTCACGCTTGGCCCAAGCCACGGCGCGGTCGAGTTCCCTCAACCACTTGTCAGGAGCAGAACGATTAAACTTCTGGATAGCGAACTCCTCGGTCGTATAGATGATCGGAAGTCCCAAGTCAACAACACCCTCAGTATTGGACCAACCAATACTCTTAGGCTTGCCACCCGGTTCACTGAGTTTATAGATCGGCACCGCCTTGCGAGTTAGAGTTGAATACTGGTAGCTTTCGCCCCAGTTCATCGTGTCCATCGCGCAGAACTGTTGCCCAATCAAATCCTCAGCCAACTCATTCTGAAGTCTTGCAACAAACTGTCCACGAACCTTAGTTGGCATCCGCGCCGAGTCAATCTGATTACGCATACTAGTCTCTGAGTGCATAGCGATAGCCGCCTCAACACGATTGTCGAAACTAGCCTCTGAATGCTGTGCTAGAAAATCCCTAGTACGAGCAGCCAAGTCCTCATTACAAGCCAAACGCAAACCAGCTTGACCAAGTTCACCGATGTTTGCAGTGTCGTGGGTCTTTGCAAAGTCCTCTTCGTTTTTTAGTCGCTTCATTTGTTCACCTCCCCTCATTTTATAGGATAGAAAACATCATTAACCATTTTTACGGGGTGTAACGAACTTCAATCGTTGCACGAGCAGAAACGTGGTTAGCAACCAGCGTAAACAACTGAGTGCTACCAGCACCACTACCCTGCTTCTCGATAATGTAACCAGAGGCGTCCACACCCAAAGCAGTACCTGCCGCCTGAGTAGTAATTGCACCAGTACCAGTAGAGCCATAGGTCTCGGTCTCGAACTCCAAACCAGGAACAAGGTTCTGCACCCTGAGAGGCTTGTTAATTTCGATACCAGGATCAATACCTCGCGCCCGCTCAAAACGCACAGTATCGCTATCAGGATCAACCATGTCTGAGAACGAGACATACTGCGCTCGATTGGTGCTAATGTAAAGAGCCGTAGTATCACTGGTACTCCGAATGAAGATAGTGCCGCCACGAGTAGCCGCTGAATAACTCAGCCAACCAATCTGGCCATCCTCTGGGAGGATACCCACACCCTGCATCTTACTAATTCGCACTTTAGAAGCCATGTATTCGTCACCTCCTTATATTCTTAGTCCACACGACCTAGTGTCACCCTGTAATTTACGACGATTTAGAGAATGAAAACCTCAGTCTTAGTCACTGCTTGACCATCCTTCCCCAACGCGGGGCCAGATGGGTCAGCCGTGTTATCCACCTTTGGCTTCTCCCCTTGTTCGTCGTCACCCTTAGTCACTGTCTTATTCTCCAAGGCCGTAACCTTACGTCGAAGCTTAAGATTCTCATACTGCAAATCATTAGCCTCACGCAACTCAGTAATCAGCGCATCCTTCTCATCATCAGCGATGGGGTGGATAGTCGCCAATTCACTCAGCCTATTATGGAACACATCCTCCGCGTTACGAGCAACATCCTGAGCCTCGGCAATTAGCTTGGGCACCTCAGTCGTCTTGAACGCCTCAAGCGCATCCGCAGCCTTCGCCTGCTCCTCATTACGAGCTAGTTCCACCTGTTCTGCAACTAGTGCCGCAACCGCAGATTTATGTTCGTCACTCAAATCCGCTAGAACTTCAGAAAAGTTCATGTCTCCAATCACCTCCTTCCCGTCTCGACGTAGATTGCGAATGCTTTCCAGCTTTACGCCGAGTTTACGGTGTGCTGCGCGAACCTTAGCCTCAGTGTCAATTACACTAGTAGGCTTTTTTTCATTATCCGTAGGGAGTGAGATAATAGGAATGTTGTGATTTTGCACCCCTAAATCCGCAACTCTCTTGCTAGTTTCATACAATTCAGGTTCCCCATCCAAAGTGCAGGATACGATACCATCCTTGTCACGCTTGACAACGAATGATACCCAATACATCTTAGAATGGACTGTTGCCAATTCATAATCCGGCATAGGAGGGTAAACCTCGCATAATGCCTTACTCTTGAAAGTGCGAATGACATAGCAACTAGACCCAAACTTCTCTGTAAGAGTACGAGAAAGAGATTGACTAATCTCCTCATATGCAACTTCGTTTGCTACTGCTTCATTACTAGACATAATGATAGCCGCGTTAGCATAGTTAGGCTCAGAGAAACGCTTGTCCACTAAAGCCGTGTCAGAGAACTCGATACCGCAAGGATAAAGAGTGCTATTCTCAGACATGACACGAATGCTTGAGCCATTCTCCTCAACGCAATTTTCAGCAATCGCCTCATCTATGCTTAACTTCCTATCCTCAATCTCCACATAACTCTTTGAGCGGTCGTAGAACCACTCAATGCTCACACTATGAGTATTTGCTAACTTATCCAGTTCGAGATCGGCTTCATTTATAGCCGCACGACTCAGCGCAAACCCCTCGTAAACCTTATCTCCCTTAAGTACACTGTCTTCACAGTATCCAACCACCGGAGATCGTGAACCATGCCTGATCTTCAGGAAGTTTCCAACCGCCTTTTTATACCCATCACCCAAGTTGTCAGCAGTAAGTGCCCAACCATTGGGAGTACGAGTATTAAGTTGAGCAATTTCAGTTATGATAGTTGCCTTGGTTAAAGTCGGGTCAGACACTTTAACTATAGGCAATCCGTTTATAGATAGCAGTAGTCTATCACTCATTTACATCTTACCTGCCTTTTTCAACTGCGACGTGCATATTGCGTATGCACTAGATTCAGCCTTATCTTTAGTTTCTTTAGATAACTCTGATACACTTATTCCACGTTTCTTCGCTGCCTTCGTTAATAGGCGACCTTTTACGTCAGTAACGCATCTTTCTAAAATGGCTGGCATCTAAATATCTTCCTCACTTATTGCCTGATTTATAGCATCAGCCAATTCGGGAAGGTCTTCGAGCCAGTCTCCTTCTTCGTTAGTGCTGGCACCAGCAGGCTTAGGCTGGTCGGTCGGACGGACGGCGGGATCGCCGGTATTAGGCCGACCTCCAGGGTTCTGCGTACCAAAGTTAGAACCAGTAGGAGATTGAGGCATCCATATACCCTTAGCCTGTATCTCCTTCTCCTTCTTCTGCATTTCTATCTCATAATCTTCATCATACCCAAAGGTATCTAGCATGGTAGTCATGGACAACGGCCTGCTTGCCGCAGCGCACGAGTTGTATCCAACACTTGCCGGTCTTCGAGTAATACATGCTGGTCGTGGCTTACTTGCACTTCATCTGTGCCAATATCATTTACCACACACCACTCCCACAGGAACCTCTCCAGCCACCGGCGAGTAGTTCTTCGCATAGCTTCAAGGTGTGCCCGGAAAGGTTTAATAGCAATGTAGGCAGAGGCGTAAGCCTCACTCTTACCTCCCGGCCCAAAGAACCCAACCGGCCAGAAGATACCAGGAAGACCAATCCAATCCATCACGCGACCCATCGCCGCAAAGTACTTATCCTGCATAAACAACTCTACCGGAGGAACAGCCCACTTGATAGTCAAGTCGTTACGCCCGATATACATAGGCATCCGGTTCTGCAAGTTATCCTTTATCAACTTACTAAGCTCATCAACCTCTTGCTGAGTTGGAGGAGGGTTCTTCTCAATATCTACTTCCCCAGAGTCCGGCCCAATACCATACTGGATAATACCCGCCTTCGTTTGAGCTAAAGTATTTTGGTCAACTTGGGCGCACATTTCCAAATACTCGATGTCAGGAAGGACATCAAGCATTGAAGGTCTAGGCCAATTCTCCCAAGATAACTTAGTCCAACGGTAGGAAGGTCGACAATAGATGCGGAATCGCTTCTCTAAAATATCAATTGGCACGTCCTGGTGCAGTTGTGCCGTCTTACGCAAATAAGTGTCGAAGTCTGGACTACCTTCAGGACTTATAATCTCAATCTTATCACTCTCCATCTCTGAGAGAGTAAAGAAAGGAATTTTGCGAGAAGTGTAGTACGTGTCAAGCCAAGGTCGTAGAGCAATCTTATTTGGGCCGTTTAGTGGAACCGCAATACGAGGATTGATAAATTCCAACCACTTAGGGCATCGCTTGGCTTCCTTCTCCGTAGGGAACATTGCAGGGCGAGGCTCCCCCGTCTCAAACTCCTGCCACCACGGAAGGGCCATGTCTACTGTCTGCAAATGATAATGATGCTGCAACTCAAAAGCGTCGAGGTTGAGCGCACGGGCTAGTTGCTTACAGGCATCTCGCTGTTTGGCGGTTTTAGACCATATCTTGAAGCCCGTGGCGGAAAACTCCGCCTTGCGCTGCAACCCCGAACGTATCATCGCATTACGCCCCATCATCTTGTAGCAAGTCTCTTGGGGCTTCTGCTCATAATGTTCACGTACAACCGTGCGGAAAGTTTTCTCTCCCTCCAGTTCTTCGTGATAAGTAGTGTAGTTATCTAGTACAGCAAGACCAGGAGTTAAGTTGTCACCCAAAATCTGAATCTCAACCTTGGGATCGCGTTCTCCCACCATCCGCACGATAGCAAAACCCTCTTTGCGAGGGCCGGGTTTGATTTCTATATTGGTAGCAGGTATTTTAGTAGCCATTATCTATAAACTATTTCCATATTTACCTAGTTTATGCGGTGTTGAGGAGTTGGGAAATTCATAAATGTACCAACAGAGGATGGGCGACGACGGTTTTCGATTAGGGCAGGCACTCCCATAATCTCCATCAACCAATAAGCCGCCCAAAATGCTTTAGCACACGAAACCCAGTGGCTATGGGCCGGAGTAAACCGCTGTCCCATTGAACCTTTAGGCTTTTCACTATAGCTAGTCATTGCAGCATAAAACTCCGGGTCAACAGACTCCTGGGGCAAAGCTAGTTTTGGAAGTCCCCCCATCATATCCATAAGACCGTACACCATAAAAGCGTCTGCTGCCACAGTACGCAATTCTCCTACAGCGTCAATCTCCATTGGCATAGGACGCATGGCAGAGATACCGATTACCAACTGTTTTCCACAACTTCTAGCCTTCTGCAAAGTTTCCAGGTCAAGGGAGTCATCCCTCACATAGAACCTAGAAGATTTCGGAAACATAGCAGCATCGCAAAGATTATCAGCAATGTATGAGCTTTGGCTAGACGTGTCAGAAATTATGATGTCAGCATCCCACCACGTAGAAACAATATCCACTACACGCGCCTGCGTAGGACCGTCTGGTACTCCTCGGAGCATAATGCGCCCCAACAACCACCAACGGTACTGCATCTCCCCTGCTATCTTACGTCTACCCCAAACCGTAATAGCAGAGTTCTGCTTTCCAGGGTCTACTGCAACTATAACCTTCGCCTGTTCGTCTTCCTTACGGTGAAGTCCAGGTACCTTAGCCCTATCTCCCCAGTTATGTAAGAATCCCAGTAATGAAGGAAAGCCTACTTCAGACGCCTCACGATTTGTCATCATCCAATTTGAGTAGTTCATAAGCCCTACAGGAAATTCATTACGTTCGTACAACTCTGGAGGGAAACACGACCTCTCAACTTCGCCCCATTGGCCCAACATAATTTGCTTGGCTAAAGCACTGTACTCAGTGACAACTATGCGTTCACCACGCAACTCAAACTTACACTTATTCTCCGATAGCATCTTCAAGAACCTAGCCCGGTCAACCCCGCAATGCAAGAAGGAAGGAATCTTGCGCCTAAATCCAGAATAACTACCAAACAATGAGTCATCGGTATCCATGTGGTAGAAAGGAGATTCCCTATCACCATTAGGAACCCCGAACACTAAATCTTCCATCCACTCACCGGCTCTGAAAGGTTCTTGAAGCAAGTTACGAATCTGTCCATGCTCCTCTTCAGAAAGTTCTTGCATCTCATCTATGATACGAGCATGACCACGCTCTCCCATAAATCCGCTACCTTTGTAACCAGAAAGCAATCCTTGGCATCTCCAGTTAGTGATAGTCTGAAACCACATGTGCCTTGTTGACTGTGTATTCTTACGGGTCATGTCAGTAGCCCGCCAGAAAGAGAAAATGGGATGAGTAGTAAACCAGAAGTACACCCGTTCCCACAGACGACGAGTATGCTGCTCCTTACCAGAGGCTAATACTGTCGTCTTTCCGGGAAACCAGATAGCCTTCCAAACCGTTCTCATTACCAGAAAGAATGACTTGCCAATGTTCTTACCACAACAGAAACATCCAGTCATCCATAGGAGAAAAGGATACTGCCACCACCATACGATAAGGCACTTCTTTCCTCTAGTCCAAGTATAAGTGCTAATCTTAGAAATATCGTCAGGATGGGTAAAGAAGAATTGACAGAAGTGAATTGGGTTCTGAAATATCTCCCATATACATATGTCCGAGTCAGTCAGGCGAAGAGATAAAGTCTTATCTTCCTTAGTCTCACTAACTCCAGTTTCATTGCGGCGTTGCTTAATACGCAACGTCTCATCCCATTGTTTACGTTCTTTGGGTAGGCCAACATCCAGGTCGCTGTCCATTAGAGATCGTCCAGTCCTACTTCACTACCCAAATCAACTTGCCGAATATGTAAATCTCCGTCAGCCCCAACTTCTAACATAGTCCCATCAATCCTCATCTGCTCTAACTGGTCTACTGCTACTTCACTAATACTAAGAATGAATCCAGCTTCCTTCATTGACAACTTAGGCTCAGTACAAACATTTCCACACTTAGAGCAGGTATGACCGCATTCACGGTGCATCATTTGCCATACCTCATCACTCCAGATAGGATACTTGTCCCAGTTAATCCAAGGATGCTTAAGTCCTTTGTAGAGAACCTTCTTTCCACAAGAGTCACACTTCACAGGAAGAGAATGAATGTAAGGCAGTACGAACGTACCACAATTAGGGCAAGCTACCGTAGTGCCAAGACCCAATTCTCGCATGTAAGGGATGGCTTTCTTATAAACCTGTGAATCCCATAGGGTGTAAGGGTCGCGCCCTTGACCGCGCTTCTTAAGCAGACCTAACTCCTTCTGATATTTTACAATCATATCAGCAAGAGAAGATGCTTCTTTGATAAACTTGGGATCATCCACTTCCTTCTGCATTAGGGTATCCCATGTCATAGTAGTACGAAGAATAACCATCAGGGTCAGGGTATGCTCAGGACCAAGTTCATAAGTCTTGTAGTAGGAGTCTAAGATTCCCTTGCATAGTGCAGCTTGCTTGGCATCGTGGCGTACATCCTCGAAGAACGAACCATCAGGGAACTTAGGCATCTTGTCGTCGGGGAGAGTTGTAGTACCAGGAGGGTGAGATAGCAAGTACTCCTTGCTATCCATAGTCTTCTTTTTCATGCCCAGACCTTTCTCATCAGTACTTCCATATACACTTATTCCACATCAGCCCCGTACAAACGGCAAAGGGCTAGTGCAATACGCACTAGCCCTTTTCCTACAGCAGAGGCAACCAAAGAAAGGAGGAGGCAGGAAGATAGCTACTTCATAGCGTCACCATATAAGTTTCACTATTTAGTCCAATCAAACACACCTTTCAACTGCTCTCTAGCAGAGTCAATCATCTTTATTACTTCTTCCACATCATCTTGCATACCACACTTGTATCGCTTGATAAAGCGATTTATTATTGTTGCCAATCTCCAACGTATTGCGTTAGTTGAAGGCTCACAAGTGCAAATGGAGCAGTCGCGCCCGTCAAACCTAACGTGTATGATGGGTAGAGGGCAGGTGAGCGCATTGCTCTGGTAATGCAAGCAAAGAGGACAGAGCATGTATAGGAGGTAGCTTGCTTGCGTGTAATCACCAGTATGCAATGCTCGGCTTATCTCAGACCAGAGGTCGTCCAAGTCTTGATATGCTTGTCTAATGCTCACCTGCACCTCTTTAGTTACACCTGAATCCAATCATCACCAACTTTGATAAATCTCAAGTAGCGAGGGTCATTGCCATTAGCCCATCCACGCAAACCCCTATCCCAATTCCAACTAGAACCTTTTGTCATTTTACCAGGAAGGACAGGATGAGGACAGAAAATCCAGCCAAAGAATCCGGCAATAATCATCAGTAGGTTGGGCATGTCAATCACTCACCTTCTCTTTGTTGTCCTTCATACAGGCGTATACCAGCAAAGCAAACACGCCAAAAAGAGCACCCATGACCGCTCCAGTAGCAGGATTGTACCCGCGTCGGTCAGCCAAGGCTCCAGTCGCAAAGATCAATGCTAACCAGATGACAATGAGAGTAAACATCTCCATAGTTCTAACCTCTGATCTAAGTGTATCACAGGTATAGTCAGGTGTCAAGGTACTTTGGTACTCTTTACATAGTCGTCACGTAATTTTCCTTCCCAACTCAATAGATCAGGCCAGTCAACAAGATGTAGAATCCTATCCTTTTCCACTTTAGGAGGTTCTGGAAGCCAATTTCCAGTTTTGTATAAGTAGACAGAAAATGGACCTTCAGCATCATCATCACCGTAGATAAGATAGATTGGAGCTATGCAACTCAAAGCATTATATGTTAGAACCTCAGAAAATGTAACTACATCCTTCGGGTATGTTTTATAGTCAATAAAGGCTACTATTCCAGGCGGTGACTTTGATACCAAAACTAAATCTAAGTCAGAAGCATAAAAATCATTACTACCATTCTTATGCTTGCGCTTAAACAAGTCTCTACTAGGAGAACCTTTCTGAAACTGCTTTCTCTTATTTATCATTCTGTAACTTTTTCTGGGCAACGGCAAATGCTTTTGCCTCTATCTCTATACCAACAAAGTCACAGCCACAATCTAGTGCTGCTCGTCCTGTAGTACCAGAACCGAGGAAGGGATCAAGAACTGTACCTCCTTTCGGCAGCAATTTTCTAATATAATATTTAGCACAACCAACTGACTGTTGCCAATCATGCCCATCTTTTTGAACCCCCTCACTAGTAAATGTGTCTTCCATCCAATTAAGAGAGGACTGACCATCTGCATGTTTTTGAAATACAATGATAGGTTTCCACCCCTGGGTTACAGACACCACATGAACTCGTGAATGGTTTCCAGGTAGAACCAAAGCTACTGTCCAAACGTAATCTAGTACATTATTGAAAGTAGCCAACACATCAGGAATATACATACACCCGCAATAAGTAATTAGTAGTCCCCCAGGTTTTAATACATTATTTCCAGCCAAAGCCAATTCTTCATATAATGGAAGAGACTTCTTATCATAAGGAGGGTCAGTAAAAATAAGATCAACACTTCCCTCTGGAACATCTTGTATCCTTCCTGTATCACCAAAAGCATCTCCCAGTAATAGAGTTGCTTTACCAATCCTAATATCCCCCTTTGCCTCCTCCGCCATCAATTCTGCTTTGTGTTCTCTCGCAAGTCTGGAGGCACGATTCGTACTAATCATCTTATCAGGAAGTTTGGCATTGCTAGCTACTGCATCCAATGCCCGCTTCTGTTCCTGACGATTAGTAGCGATGATAGCAGGGCGTCGGGCGGGGCGAGAACGCCCGTCCTTGCCTACGATGCGGTCAACTGGTGCAATTGCACCAGTTGATAACTTCCTCACCACAGTAGAATGATCCACCCCCACCCTCTCTGCGATTTGGCGAGTGCTCTTCCCTTCTTCGCGTAGTTGCTCAATACGCATTTGCTGCTCATCTTTAGTCATATGCCTACGGTCGTAGTTCAAAGTTATAACATGGTTACGTTTCTCTTTATCAGTCAAACCTGGGCGTATAACAGTCTGATAGTTCTTTATCCCAAGTTCCTCACATATTTGAAAACGATTATGACCATCTAGTATACATCCTTTCTCGTCCACCTCGATAGGAACTAACACACCATTTTTAGCTACACTTTCCTTTAGAGATGCATACTCCTCTATAGTTAAAGGTCTAATCACCTCTGCAAACTTACCTACCTTAATAACCGATTCATCCATAGATCAGTCCTCCCAATACTAACTGAAATAAATGTTATACACTAGTAGTAAGTAGGATCACCACAAAAACACCTCTAAGGTATTACTTTCAACTGCTCCAGCACAGTAATCATATCACCAGCAGCATCTTGAGGTCCATTACCAACAGTAGAGATGTAGGTATTCTTAGTCATAACCTCAACCAAGAAGAAGCTAGGAGACAACTTGTGGATTACATACGAACTGCATCCTTTCCTATTTGCTAAGTTCTTGCTGATAGTTACTGCATCTCCTCTGTCAGTACGAACGTGCATTCAAACCTCCTAAAGTTATTTTCGTCTACCTGTACCATTGCAGGCTCCGCAATCCCATCAGGGGCGGGGGCAACCCGTGTTGCGGCAATGAGGCTCCGTAGGTCATCCATACAGTCAGCCAGCAATGCGTCGGCGGAATTGAACCCATCCCGTTCCATCTTCATTTTCCACCAGCAAGTAGCGTCATCCACCGGCGGCGGGGCGAGAGGAACACTCTCATCCACCAAATTCTCGACCCTCTCGCGCAGATCGTCCAGTTCTGTCCGCACCCATGCGGGCGTCAGAGGCGTGTCGTTCACTAGCGCAGCCAGGGTCGCCGCCTGCTCCATTTGTTGCTGCCGCAGGTCGCGCAGG
>Ga0172381_10002854_pt1 | contig 18665 bp, 15 predicted proteins | sample Leawel6488metaG_FD_119754 | JGI IMG/M metagenome (GOLD analysis project Ga0172381, IMG submission 119754) | Leachate microbial communities from a municipal landfill in Southern Ontario, Canada - Leachate well 64-88 metaG | ecosystem: Engineered > Solid waste > Landfill > Unclassified | place...
ATAGCTATGAAGCTTATTGAGGTTGAAAATCTAAAAAAAGATTACGTAAATGACGAAGTCATCACGCGCGTTTTACACGATGTAACATTTTCTATTGATAAAGGAGAGTTTGTTGCAATTATGGGTCCCTCTGGATCCGGAAAGTCAACACTGATGCATATTTTAAGCTTTTTAGATAGACCAACTTCTGGTTTATACAAATTTGAATGCAAAGATACTAAAAATTTTGATGACGATTATTTAGCAACATTAAGAAATGAAAGTGTGGGTTTTGTGTTCCAATCTTTTAATCTATTACCCAGAACATCTGTTTTAGACAATGTAAGGTTACCATTAATTTACAGTAAGGGAAAAAATTATGACAAATTGGCTGAAAAAGCGCTTGAGGCAGTTGGTATGTCTCATAGACTTGGTTATTTCACAAATCAAATTTCTGGCGGAGAAAAACAAAGAGTAGCCATTGCCAGGGCTTTAGTAAACAATCCTTCGATTATTTTTGCCGATGAACCAACAGGAAACTTAGATTCAAAATCCGGAAACGCTGTAATGCATATTTTGCAGAAACTAAATAACGATGGGAATACAATAATTTTGGTAACTCACGAAACAGATACCGCGAACCACGCAAAAAGAATTATTAGAATAAAAGATGGGGCTATTATTTCTGACGAAAAAGTAAAAGATAGAACTATAGCAAAACCCGACAGAGACCTTGTGAAGTAATTAATTTATAGATTTATAGAAATGGATTCTATTGGAACAATTAGACTAGTTTTTAGGACCTTGCTTGCTAGAAAAGGCAGGTCCTTTTTAACAATACTTGGAATTGTTATTGGAGTCGCAGGAGTCATAACAATAATTGCCTTGGGAGCTGGGGCAAAGAGTTTAATTATAGGCCAAATTACAAAATTAGGATCTGATATTTTGAGTATTCAGCCAGGAAAAAGTAACGAAAAAGGACCACCAGCTCAATTGTTTGGGATTACGATTACAACTTTAACAAACGAAGATGCAGAAGCTATCAGAAATTCTGGAGCAGTTCCTCATGCAAAATCCGTTTTTGGAGCAGTAATGGGGTCGGCTTCAGTTACTTGGCATGATAAAACCGTTGATACAAATTTTATGGGTACTGAGTATAGCTTGCCGGATGTTATAAATATTACAATTGGCTCCGGCAGTTTTTTTAGCCAACAAGAAGGAGAGGGGAATGCTAACGTTGCTGTGTTGGGAGCTTCTGTTGCAGAAGAATTATTCAAAGATAGCGGAGTAAACCCATTAGGACAAGTTATTAAAGTACGAAGCGCCTCTCAAACGGAAGCAGGAGGTATTCCTTTAAGAGTTGTTGGTGTTACAGATAAACAAGGAAGTTCTTTGTTTTTAGATTTAGATGACCAGATTTTTATGCCCTTGGATATAGGGCAAAAACAATTATTAGGAATACATTATTTGAGAGCAATTGACGTAAAAGTTGACGATCCAAAAAATATAGACCAAACTATTCAAGACATTACAAATCTTTTAAAGCAACGACATCGTGTTAGATCTGAGACAGATGTTGACTTTACAGTTAGAAATCTTGCAGACGCAGTTGATATTTTGAATACGGTCACAAGCGCCTTAAGTTTATTTTTAACTGCTATGGCAGCCATATCATTAATAGTCGGAGGCATTGGCATTTTAAATATTATGTTGGCCACTGTTGCTGAAAGAACCAGAGAAATTGGATTAAGAAAAGCAGTTGGAGCAACAAAGTCTGCTGTAGCAAAACAATTTCTATTGGAAGCGGGAGTTTTAACCTTTTTGGGAGGGGTTGTTGGCATTGCAATTGGTATAATAATTTCTTACTTGATTTCTTTGGTAATGAATTATTTAGGATTTGATTGGGCTTTTGTGGTTTCTATCTGGTCAATTCTTTTGGCTATTGGAGTTTCAATTTTGACTGGAGTTATTTTCGGACTATACCCCGCAATAAAGGCTTCAAAATTAGATCCAATTGAGGCATTAAGATACGAATAATTTTATATGTTCAACGCTTACACACAATCAATAAAATCTTTAATTGGGAATCCCGCAAGAACAGTTTTGACAACTCTTGGCATTGTTATTGGAATTGCCACGGTGATTTTAGTTTTATCTGCTGGAGAAGGATTTCGTAGTTTGATTGATCAAGAGTTGGCTGCTTGGGGCACTGATACATTATTTATTGAAACTAGGGTTCCGCCAACCACAAAAAATAGAGCAAGTGGCAATGGTGCAGCTTCGGCTGATTTTAGTAGGGCTACTACTACTGTCCAGATTACTTCATTTAAAGCTTCTGACTTAGATATCATAAAAAAATTGAATAATGTTGAGGGGGCATACGGAATAGCGACAGGACAGGCCGTGGTAAGTTATAGAAATACAGCAAAAAATGTAATTTATTATGGAGTCGGAGGAGAAATGTTTTCTATAGACAAACACACCTTAAAATCAGGAAGATTCTTTACTGAGTCAGAAGATTCTGGAGCCTCCCAAGTTATAATTTTGGGCAGTAACTTAGCAGACGATTTGTTTGTGCAAGATGACCCAATAGGAAAATTAGTTAGGGTTGGAAATTTGAATTTTCAAGTGATTGGAGTCTATAACGTGCAGGGTGCTTTATCCGGAGGAGCTGATGATATGCTTTATATGCCTATTAACACCGCGCAGAAAAAAATGTTAGGAATTAATTATATTATTGTGGGAGTAGTCCAAATAAAAGATATAGATTTATCAGAAGCAACTGCAGAAAATATCCGTCAAACTATGAGACAACTCCACAACATTAAAGATTCCGCTAAGGATGACTTTACTGTAACAACTCAGGCCCAAGCCATGGAAACATTTAATACAATTTTTGGAGGGATTACGGCCTTGCTTATTTCGATTGCAGCGATTTCTTTAGTTGTTGGGGGAGTGGGTATTATGAATATTATGTATGTAATTGTTACAGAAAGAACAGCTGAGATCGGCCTTAAAAAAGCCTTAGGCGCAAAAAATTCTGATATTTTAAATGAATTTTTAGTTGAGTCCGTGTTAGTTACAATAATTGGGGGAATTCTTGGAATTTTGTTGGGAATTATTATGAGTTGGATTCTTTATTTTATTGCCATAACTTATGGATTAGCGTGGGTTTTTTCTGTGCCTTTTTATGCAATTTTAATAGGTGTTGGAGTTTCTGCTATAATCGGAATTTCTTTTGGAGTACTGCCAGCCAGAAACGCAGCTAAAATGGATCCTATCGAGGCATTGCGTTACGAGTAAGGGTGGCAAGCAATATTACAGTCAATTTAGCGGTAGCAAATTAGGACAAGATTTAAGGTGCGAGGAAGTAAATTGATGTCGTAGGTATCGTTTACGACGAGCAACGAATAAGATTGGCTTAATTTGCCCGCCCAAAGGGAACCTAAAAAATTGCTGATTTTTGTGTTAAGGCTTCGGAGCTGTGCAAAGTTTTGCGCAACCTCCTCGCCTCGCCTTGAAATCATCTAATTTTTTGGGTTCTAAATTTGACTGTAATATTGTTTGCCACCCTCAGTTGTGTTAAAATTAGGTAATTAATTAATTTTTAAAAATATGAAGTTGAAATTTGATCAAAAAGGGCAGGTCTCAAGATTACTTTTGGTTTTAGCAATCATTGTTCTAGTGGCAGTAGTTATAGTTTATCTGGTTATAGGAATGGCAGAAAGGCCATCTGCACCAGTTGAAAATCCAACGCAAAATATTCCTCAGCCACATTATGAGCAAACATTGGGCAATATTAAATTTGTTTTTATTGAATCAAGGGATTTAGGTAGTGTTTTAAGAGCTTCTCAGAGGACAAATCAGGCTTCGTCTTGGGTTAAGGACATACCCACAACAGAAAGGTTTATAATTGTAACTATAGGCGCACAAAATAAAGGGAAGGAAAATATAGAAAATCGGGCGTGGGATATAGGAAATATAATAGATGCTGAAGGCCGAAATTTTGAACCGTCAGATGGATACACCATAGACGCATGGCTTCCTGAAGATAATTCTTGTGGAGTTTTACTAAAGCCAGAATTTGATCCAGTACCGTGTACAAAAATATATGAGGTATCTAAAATATCTACTGGTTTAAAAATAATGGTCATGAGCGGAAAAAATAATGAGCCTAATAAGATTTCTTCCGGAGATTTTGATCAAGAATTAATAGATTTAATAATAAAATAAGCGAGCAGGGCGAGACTTACCCAGCACTTATTTTAAAATAAAAAATAAGTGCTGGGTGATGATTAACTTGCTTCGCTCATAAATCATCATGGCGGATTTAGATAAAAAGACTACCGGTCCAAGTAAAGAAGAAATAAAATATCCTGAAAGAAAAATTTCAGTTGATGAGCAAAAGATAGAGTTTAGAAAAGAAACTGATCCGGATTTAGAAAAAAGAGAAAATCTTGCAGAAGAGAAAATTGTTTCAGAAGAGCTAAGGAGAGAAATAGAAATGATGGAATTAGATGAAAAATTAAAAGATGAGGCAGAAAAAAAGGCGCAGAAAATCTCTTTTTTGGGAGAAAAAGAAAAGATTGAACAGCTTTTAAAAATTACGCACGAGAAGGGAGTTGCTTCTGCAGTACAAATTGCAAGAAGAATGAACGATCCCTATCTTCTAGATATTTTTCATGACGTTCTGGCTCGTGAAGGATACTATAAAAATTTTACAAAATAAATTTTTTTAAATGCCCATAATCATTCCCGGCTTAATTTTAGTTTTTTTGCTGATAGTAATGGCTTTTGTTATTGCCTTAAATGCTGAAACAAATGAAAAAAATTCTGTCTTTGGCGGACTAGAGATGGTTTTATTTTTAGTAATGATGCCAAAAAATTCTTCTAAGAAAGAAGGAGACGCTCAAAAGGAAGAAAAAATGATGATTGGCCAAATGGAGCAAGTTTTTTCTAATTTTTTGTATTTAAAAAAACCAGGAATGTTTCAAGGAAAGCCTTGCGTTGCTTTTGAAATTGCATCTCAAATAGGAGGTTCGGATATTTCTTTTTATGTAGCAGTTCCAAAATATTTGGAATCTGTTTTTGAAAAATATGTGCAGGGAGTTTATCCTAATGCTGTGGTTGATAAAGTTCCGCAAGATTACACGGTTTTTGAGCCACAAGGGTCTGCCGCCGGAGCATATTTAAAATTATTAGAAAATTCTCTGTTCCCAATAAGTACATATCAAACATTAGAAAAAGATCCTTTGTCTTTAGTTACAAATGATTTAAGCAAAATTTCAGCCAACGAAGGAGGGGCGGTGCAAGTTTTGATAAGACCGTTGTCTAAATTAAATTTGAGAAGAAAGGGTGAAAAGGCATTAAAAAAAATCAGAGAAGGAAAAGAGCTAAGAACGGCTGTAATGCAAGCATCTCACGGGCCTGTAATGGAAATGTTTGATGACTTTATGAACCCGCCAAAGCCCCAGAATAAAAACAATCCTCAAATGGATCAGTTTGGAAAACCAAAAGAGCAAGGATTTGACCAAAAAGGATATGACGCCATACAAACTAAAATTCAAAAACAGCCTTTTGAGGTAAATATAAGAGTTATAGCATCTGCTCAATCTCAGGGCAGGGCAGATGAAATTTTAGAGCACTTAATAGGAGCTTTTAGTCAGTATTCTCTTTCTGCTATAAACAGCTTAGACGCAAGACTAGCACGGGGTAAGGAGCTTAAAAAATTAGTTTATGATTTTAGTTTTCGTAATTTTAACCCGAGCAGGTCTAGTATCCTAAACACAGAAGAATTGGCAAGTATTTATCACTTTCCAACACACTACACTGAAACTCCTTATATTAAAGCTTCAAAATCAGTGTCAGCACCTCCGCCTTCAGATTTGCCGGAAAAGGGAGATATTTGCATTGGAAATGTTTCATATAGAGGTGAAGACAAAAAAGTTTATTTTGCAAGTAAAGAAGATAGAAGAAGACATCTATATCTTATAGGACAAACCGGCGTAGGTAAATCAGGTTTTATGGAAGGACTAATTATCCAAGATATTTTGAATGGAGAAGGCGTGGCTGTGGTTGATCCTCACGGAGAAACGGTTGAGCATGTTTTGGCTAGTATTCCAAAAGAAAGAGTTGATGATGTTGTTATGTTTGAACCATTTGATACTGAAAGACCTTGTGGTTTAAATATGTTGGAATATGACACACCAGAACAAAAAGATTTTGCGGTACAGGAGATGATAGCTATTTTTATGAAACTTTTCCCACCAGAAATTATAGGTCCGATGTTTGAACACTATATGAGAAATGCCATGTTAGCTTTAATGGCAGACAAAGATACCCCAGGTACTTTGGTCGAAATTCCAAAGATGTTTACAGATCCTAATTTTTTACAGCAAAGGCTGGCAAAAGTTTCAGATCCTATTGTAAGAAATTTTTGGGTAAAAGAGTGGGCGCAGACAACAGGGAGCACAAGATCTGATATGCTAGGATATGTTGTTTCAAAGTTAGGTAGATTTATTGAAAATGAAATGATGAGAAACATAATAGGGCAGTCGCATTCTGGGTTTGATTTAGCTAAAATAATGGATGAGAAAAAGATATTTTTAGCTAATTTATCAAAAGGATTAACAGGAGAGGTAAACAGCTCTTTACTTGGACTAATTTTAGTCTCAAAAATTCAAATGGCTGCGATGAGAAGAGCAAAGGTAGCTGAAGAAAAAAGAATTGATTTTTATTTATATATTGATGAATTCCAAAATTTTACCACAGACTCAATTTCTACAATTTTGTCTGAGGCAAGAAAATATAAATTGAATTTGATAATGGCCCACCAGTATATGCCACAATTGAAAGAAGAAATTAGAGATGCTGTGCTTGGAAACGTTGGAACAATTGGTGCATTTAGGATTGGGGCAGAAGATGCGGAAAATTTAGAAAAACAATTTGAGCCTGGTTTTACAAGATTTGATTTGGTAAATCTAGACAACTTTACAATGATAATTAAAATGATGATTGATAACAAAATTTCAACTCCATTTAAAATGAATACTTTGCCTCCGCCGAAAGGAAAGCCGGAAATCGTGGAGGCAATTAAGAAAATATCAAAACTAAAATACGGCAAACCAAAAGCAATTGTTGAACAAGATATAATGCAGAGATCATTTGTGGAGTCAATTCCGCCTCCACCGCCACCTGCTCCATTAAAATAAAAATCTAAAAATTAAAAATCCGCTAAAAAGCGGATTTTTAATTTTACTTATCATAAGGCTTGCTCACTAAACTCTTTTAACGTATGTTCCAAGCTCGGTATTTATTTCTATTGTGTCACCCTGCTCAATAAATAAAGGAACTTGAATTTCAGCTCCCGATTCTATTTTAACAGCCTTTGTTCCTCCTTGAGCACTATCACCTTTAACGCCGGGAGCTGCTTCTTTTACTTTCACTTGTACCTTAATTGGTAAAATAATATTTATAAATTTTTCATCAAAAACTAAACCAACAACAATTTCGTTTGCTCTCAAAAATTTTGCTTGATTTCCAACTTGGTCTTCAGGCAAAGAGAATCTTTTTGAAGGGTCATTTTCTTCACAAAAAAAGCATTCACCCTTATTTTGGTAAATAAATTTAATATTCTTTTTTTCTAGCTCTGCTTCGTCGAATAAATCACCTTGCTGAAAATTTTTTTCCATAACCTTTCCGTTAATAAGATTTTTTATCTTACTTTGAATAACAGGTCTTCTTTGTGCCACTTTCATAGATGAAGCCTCTAAAACCTGCCAAGGTTCGCCCTCAAAAATAAATTGAACTCCTTTTTTTATATCTGTATGTTTTAACATCGTGCGAATTTTTGATTTTTAATTTATAATTTAGATTTTAAAATTAGTTAGTCGATTATTTTCCATTCCATTTCCTCTTTCTTTCCAGCGAATTCAAGCCATTCTCCATATTTGGAAATAACAAACCATTTTTTCTTTGTTTCAGACCATATCATTGGGTCTCCTCTATAAAATGGTTTTTTAACAATTTCTTTTGGCTTTAATCTGTCTAATTCAAGCCATTTTTTAAATACAGTTTCAATGGCATAGTCTAATTTTCTTGTATTTGCCCAGCTGGCTACTTTATCAATGGCTTGTTTTGCTTTTTCAACCGAGCCAGCTAATTCTAAAAGTTGTTTAGCTGGTTTTGTAAATCTAGAGTATATTATCTTTCTTTTTTTAGCATTTTCTTTTAATTCTTGCAACCCTAATCCTTTTGACTTAAAAAAATGGGCGATAACTGTTTGTATTGCGGTTTCTTCTTTTAATTCTTCAAAATCCTTAATTTTTCCTTTTTTGATATATTCTTCAATTTTTTTTGCGTTTTTTTCACCGATACCAAGCTCTTTTATTCCTTTTAATCCTTTTTCTTTATATATGTCGCTAATATCAGTTTTTAAATTATCTAAAATATTTATGGCTTTTTTGTAAGCATTTAGTTTAAACATCAAAGCCTTGTCGCCTTTAATTTCTAAAAGGGAAGTTATGTCCTTAAATATTTTTGAAATTTTCTGATTCATCATGTCGCCTTAATTCTACAACCTTTTATGTATTTTTTCAAAGATGCTTCCAGGTCATTTTTTTTTGTAAAAAAATAGCCCGCACCGAAGTTTGGGCTATGATCTCAAAGGCGTCGCCTTAGTCTGGTCTTAGTGCGTGCTTTGAAATCCTGATTCGGTCAGATCCGCTGACCGTTTCGATTGTCCAGGGTCTTCCGTTTTGAGAGATTACTCGCCACCTTAGGCTGATTAGCGCGTTACAGCGCGCCTTATCATTGCCTACAGCGGCGAGCAGTAAATGCTTATACGAGGGGTAAATCCTCACATACGATAGTGGCATAATGCCTCCTTTCTACGAAAAAATTGTTCGCCTATTATTTAGCATAGCATATTTTAACTCCTTTGTCAAGTAATTGAAAAAGCTATACGTTTAGAGTAAAATAACAAAAAGATGGAGAAAAGACATAGAGTTTTTATAGCTATAAATTTGCCAGGTGATGTTAAAAAAGTATTGGCAAGATATCAAGAAAAATGGCCAGACTTACCGGCAAAATGGACAAACAAAGATAATTTACATATTACGCTGGAGTTTTTGGGTAGTTTAACAGATATTGAGATAGCCGATGTTTGTAGGGTTGTAGGAGAAGTTGCGAAAAATCATAGTTCTTTTTCAATAAACTTAAATAAAATTTTATACGGCCCTCCTAAAAAAATGCCACCGAGAATGGTTTGGGTAGAAGGGGAGAAGTCAGAAGAACTAATTGAATTAAAAAAAGATTTGCAGGAATTTTTATTGGAAGCTGTCCGCTTTAGGCCCGATGGAAAAGGGTTTTCTCCACATATAAATTTAGCTCGTATTAAAGAGTGGGAATTTAAAAAAATTGAGCCAGAAGAAAGGCAGGAGATAGAAGAATATACTAATTTAGTTTTTACAGTAGAATCAATTGAAGTAATGGAATCAGAATTAAAACGCGGAGGCCCACAATATACAATTTTAGAATCACATCAATTAAAAATTTAGAAACAGAATATGAAAGTGCACTTTATAGGAATTGGCGGAATCGGAGTATCAGCTTTAGCTCAGTATTATTTGTCAAAAGGTCATAAGGTTAGTGGCTCTGATTTGGTTGCTTCTGAAATTACGGATTTTTTAAAAAAGAAGGGGATTAAAATATTTATTGGAAATTTTGGAAAAAATATATCGAAAGACATAGATTTAATTATCTATAGTCCAGCAGTTAAAAAAAACAACCCAGAGTTACTAAAAGCTATAAGCTATAAGCTAAAAGCTATAAAAAGTTATCCAGAAGCCCTAGGAGAACTAACAAAAGAATATTACACAATTGCAGTTTCCGGAGCCCATGGAAAAAGCACAACAACCGCAATGATTGGATTGGTTTTAGAAAAAGCCGGACTTGATCCAACAATTATTGTGGGCACAAAAGTTAAAGAATTTGAAAATTCTAATTTTAGAGCAGGAAAAAGTAAAATTTTAGTTATTGAAGCCTGCGAATACGATTCTTCATTTTTATACTATTCACCAAAGATAACTGTTGTCACTAATGTAGACAAAGAGCATTTAGATTATTTTAAGACCTTTGAAAAAGTTAAAAAAACATTTAAAGATTTTATTATGCGACTTCCAGTAGATGGATTTTTGGTTCTTAATGATGACGACAAATTTATACCTAAGTTTGAACAGCCTAAGTTTAAAACATTTGGGTATTCTTTGAAACAAGAGGAAGCAAAAAAAATTAAAAAGACTTTAAGAGTACCAGGTGAACACAACGTTCTTAATGCTTTGGCTGTATTGCAGGTCGCAAGAATTTTAGCAATACCAGATGAAATCACATTTAGGGCGCTTTCTGAATTTAATGGGACATGGAGAAGGTTTGAAGTTAAAAACACAAAGATTGTTGGTAAGTCTATAACTTTAATTTCTGACTATGCTCATCATCCAAATGAAATTTCAGCTACGCTGAAAGCTGCGCGTGAAAAATATCCTAAAAATAAAATTTGGTGCGTTTTTCAGCCCCATCAACACCAAAGAACACACTATTTATTTAACGATTTTGTAAAAACTTTTCAGTCCTCGGCAATAGATAACATTATTATCACTGATATTTATGACGTGGCAGGTAGAGAAATCCCGACTTCGTCGAGGACTCGCGATGGAATCGGAGCAAAAATAAATGGAGTAAGTTCGAAAAAATTAGTAAAAAAAATTAGCAAAGAAAGTATTATTTATTTGCCAATTAAAAACTTAGAAAAATATTTGAAAGAGAATATTGCCTCAGGCGACATTGTGATAATAATGGGAGCAGGTGATATTTATAAATTAGCTGAAAAATTTTAGCTTTTGATTTTTTTATAAGATAAGAGGCCACAACAGTAAAACTGTTGTGGCCTTTGTTCTGTGGAGGGGGGGTCGAAGAGTAGATTACTACACTTTTGCCAGAGCGGATTTTCTTTTTTTGTTCTGGATTAAGTGTCTTTTCTTTTTGTGGTGAGGACCTACTGGAGTTTTGACAACTGAATGCCGTCAGATTTTTGTTGATTACGACGGTGATTTCCCGCCATGCTTCGGGTTATTACCGTACCGCCGGTTCTTCCATTGCCATTAGCTGACCCGTTACAACGTACTGGGCGCTTCGGCTGGGTGTTAAATATCGTTGGGACGATAGAACACATTACGCGTGGCTTTTGTTCGTCACCAAATGGTAACTCTCTCCCTTGGGCGTCATACATGATTGACTAGTCCTTTCCATGTCAATTTCGTGTAGATTTGCAAAACGAAGTTGCCTCCTCTCCGTTTTGTCAGATGTCCTGCTCTTTTCCCCGGCAGGTGTTAAAGAACTATTCCTTGTTCAAAACAACTTTGAACATATACTTTATTGTATGTCAATTAAAGGGTGATGTCAAGTTTTAATTTAGGAATGAATATTTGAATTTAAATTTGTTTGTTGTATAATTGTTTAATGACCTTAAAACCTAACAAACAAAAAATTAACGAAATCTTAACCCGGGGAGTGGAGGAAATTTTAGTTAAGGAAGATTTTGAAAGAAAACTGATATCTGGCGAAAAATTAAGGATTAAATTTGGGATTGACCCAACTGGTAATGTTTTACACTTAGGTCATTCTGTTTGTCTGCTTAAATTAAGGGAACTCCAAGAGATGGGGCACCAGATTATTTTTTTAATTGGCGATTTTACAGCAAAAATTGGCGATCCAACCGGTAGAACTTCAAAGAGAGTGCCTCTTACCGAAAAACAGATAAAAGAAAATATGAAAAGCTATAAAAATCAAGCAGGCTTGATTTTGAATTTAAAAAAAGTAGAAACTCGTTATAATTCCCAATGGTGGAATAGAATGAATTTGACAGAAATGATGCAATTGACAATGAAAGTTACATATAGCCAGGTTTCTGCTAGAGAAGACTTTAAAAAAAGGCTTGCCGAAGATAAAGATTTTACCGTAGAAGAGTTTATGTATCCTGTTTTACAAGGATACGATTCTGTTGCATTAAAAGCCGATGTAGAAATAGGCGGAACCGATCAAAAATTTAATATGCTAATGGGCAGACAGATACAAAAGAAATATAACCAGAAAGCCCAAGACGTTATTACAATTCCTCTTTTAGAAGGCTTAGATGGTAAAGAAAAAATGAGTAAGTCTATTGGTAATTACATCGCATTAACCGACAAACCTGAAGAAATGTATGGTAAAGTTATGTCTATTCAAGATGGTTTCATCAAAAAGTATTTTAAGTTTTGTACAAGACTTCCGTTAGAAAAAATTGATGAAATTGAAAAAAATTTAGGTTCGCGGGACCAGAAAGCAAGATTGGCAAAGGAAATTGTAAAAATGTATCATGGAGAAAAAGAAGCAAAAAATGCAGAACAAGAGTTTGATAAAGTTTTTCGTAATAAAGAACTGCCAAGTGATATGCCAGTTTTTGAAACCGATAAGAAAAAATATCCAATCCTTGATTTATTGTGTGACAGCGGATTGACACACTCAAAAAATGAAGCAAAAAGGTTGGTTGAGGGAAATGCCGTTGAGATATATAATGTAAAAGTCAATGATTGGAAAGCGAGCATTGAATTAATAGATGGGGCCGTAATAAAAGTTGGAAGCAGAAGATTTGCTAAAATTAAAATAAAATAATATGGAAAGATTTTTAATAAAAGACGCCGTAAAACATGCAGGAGAAAAAATTAAGGTTTCTGGATGGGTTGATGTTAGGAGAGCCCACGGAAAAATTTTATTTGTTGACTTAAGAGATATAAGTGGAGTTTTGCAATTGGTTTTTATTCCTTCAAATAAAGAAGCTTATGATTTGGCAGAAAAAATAAGGCCAGAGTGGGTAATAGAAGTTACTGGTCAAATTATAAAAAGGCCTGAAAAAATGGTCAATCCAAAAATTGAAACTGGTCAGGTTGAAATGCCGATAGAAAGTTTGAAGGTTTTATCAGAAGCAAAAACTCCGCCGATCCCTGTTGGCGAGGAAGCAACCGAAGAAACGGATATTGATAAAAGAATGGATTGGAGATGGATTGATTTACGTAAGCCAAAAAACGCACTGATCTTTAAGGTTTGGACATTAATGGAATCATCTTTCAGAGAATTTTGGATTTTGAACAATTACATTGAGATACATTCCCCAAAACTTATTGCTACGGCCAGTGAATCTGGATCGGAGGTTTTTGAAGTAAAATATTTTAAGAAGAAAGCATATCTTGCCCAAAGTCCACAGTTTTATAAACAAATGGCGATGGCGGCGGGATTTGAAAGGGTTTTTGAAGTAGGTCCTGTTTTTCGGGCAGAGCCTTCATTTACCTCTCGTCATGCAACCGAGTTTACCGGTTACGATGCGGAAATATCGTTTATAGATTCACATTATGATGTTATGGAAGAGGAAGAAAGGATGATAAACTATGGATTGCAAAAGATAAAAGTAGCTTATGGCGACGAGATAAAAGAAAGTTTTGGGCACGACATTATTGTTCCGTCCCTTCCTTTTCCAAAAATTTCTATGAAAGAAGCAAAGGCTGTTTTGTCTAAACGAGGAATAAAAAGCGATAAGGATGGGGATCTATCGCCCGAAGAAGAACGCGGACTAAGCGAATATATAAAAGAAAAATATAATCACGAATTTGTATTTGTCACAGAATATCCAGTTTCTGTCAGGCCTTTTTATCATATGCGTGACGAGAAAGATCCAAAATTAACGAAAAGTTTTGATTTGCTTTGGAGTGGGCTTGAGATTACAACTGGAGCACAAAGGGAGCATAGATACGATGTTTTGTTGGCTCAAGCCAAGCAAAAAAAGATGAATGTTAAAAAGTTGCAGTTTTACTTAGATTTTTTTAAGTATGGATGTCCGCCTCACGGAGGTTATGGTATGGGACCAAATCGTATGATTATGAAACTTTTTAACATTAATAATGTGCGCGATGCAATGTTTTTGTATCGCGGAGTAAAAAGATTAACTCCATAAAAATAATGAACCCCGTTAAAAATTTTAAGCGCACAAGCGGGGTATTTCAAATAATAAAATTTTGCTTAAATTAGCTAAATGGCTATATATAGCAGAATTTCTAACGGGGTGAATGTGACAAAAGCCATAGCAGGAGTATTTTTATCTTTAATTTCCCTTTCAGTAATGTTTTTTGTGTTACAGGGAGCTTGGAGCTTAAGTAAAAACCAAAATCTATTTTTGGGTAATATCTTAGGCGGATTTAATGTGATTGAACCGGTTTTAACAAATGAATCTTTAAAGCCACTAGTGCCTCACAGAAATTGGGATGTACAAGATTTAGTTTTAGAATCCGAATCGGCAATTACCGTGGAAAGTTCTTTTTCTAACTCTGACAAAATTCTTTTTCAGAAAAATAGCTATGCAAAACTTCCAATCGCAAGCTTGACTAAATTAATGACAGCAGTCATTTCTGTTGAAAATTATAGTCCAAACGACGTCATACTTGTCAGCAAAAACGCAGTGCACCAAGATGGCGTCCAAGGATCTTTGGAATTAGGCGAAGGCATGAAAGCGGGGGATTTGCTTTATATAATGCTCATCGAATCAAGCAACCAGGCAGCTTACGTTTTGTCAGAAGGTTTGAGTGATGTGCCTTTAAGTTTAACGGCTAAATCAGATGCAAATTCCTCTATTAATTACGATTCAGGCGAGGGCGTCGAAGCCGAGGTAGAAGAGTTTAAGATAGAAGTCGAGTATAATCAAAAGTTTGTATCTTTAATGAACAAAAAAGCTCAGGAATTAGGAATGGAGAACACTTTCTTTGCAGAGCCAACAGGTTTGTCCCCAAAAAATATTTCAACAGCTGATGATTTAATCAAATTAGCAAAATACATTCTTAAAGATCATCGTGAAATCGCTCAGATTAGTAAAACTAAGGAATATAATCTGCCAGACTATGGTTTATTAACCAACACAGACCAACTTTTGGGTGAGATTGAGGGAATTGTTGGTGGAAAAACAGGCTTTACAATAGAGGCCAAAGGATGCCTTATTCTAATCTTGAAAAGTTTTGAGAAAGATAATTATTTAGTGTATGTAATTTTGGGTGCCGATGATAAGTTTTCTGAAATGAAAAAAATGATTGATTGGGTAAACTCAGCCTATCAATGGAAATAAACCCGTTAGAAATAACATTGCGCAGAAAAATTTTATTTAATAAAAAATATTTTTGATAGGATTTTTAACAAGGTAAATTGATTATGACACTCCTTACATTTAATGCTATCAAGATTTTTAGTTTAGCGGCAACAGCTTCAGTTATTGCTGTTTTGTGGACTCCGTTGCTTACTAATTTTTTATATAAGCATAAACTCTGGAAAAAATCTGCAAGACAAAAAGCAATATCTGGTGAAGAAGCAGTTGTTTTTAATAGTTTACATAAAGAAAAAGAGGTTGGCACTCCGCGCATGGGGGGACTTTTAATTTGGGTTACAGTCATTTTAGTTATTTTTTTATTTTTTATTTTATCTTTAATTTTTCCCAACACATGGCTCGCCCAATTTAATTTTATGTCAAGAAGCCAAACGTGGCTTCCGCTTTTTACGTTAATCGTTGCATCTTTTGTTGGTTTAATAGACGATATTTTGACAATCCGGGGCGAAGGAAAATATATTGGCGGAGGTATTTCCTTTAAAAAAAGACTTTTTGTTGTGATTTTAATCGGACTTATAGGAAGCATATGGTTTTATCAAAAATTAGGCTGGGACGTTGTTTATGTCCCATTTTTGGGCGATGTTTCGTTTGGGTTGTGGTATATTTTACTGTTTATTTTAGTAACAGTTGCTTGCTGGTCTGGAGGGATAATAGACGGATTAGACGGTTTATCCGGTGGTACTTTTGCCTCAATTTTTGGTGCTTTCACAGTAATTGCTTTTTCTCTTGGAAAGATTGATTTAGCTTCTTTTTGCGCTGTAATTTTTGGTGCTCTTTTTGCTTTTTTATGGTTTAATATACCGCCCGCCAGGTTTTATATGGGAGAAACCGGGATTTTAGGACTTACGACTGTTTTGGCGGTGGTAAGTTTTTTAACAAATTCTGTTTTTGTTCTGCCAATAATTGCAGGGCTTTTGGTGATTGAATCGGGCTCGGCTATATTACAAATTTTGTCTAAAAAATTTAGGCACAAGAAAATCTTTTTATCGACGCCTATTCATCATCATTTTGAAGCTATCGGTTGGCCATCATACAAAGTAACAATGAGATTTTGGGTAGTTGGCATTGTTCTGGCAGTAATCGGGGTTGCAGTGAGGTTGCTTGTTTAGCATTAATTTGTTTAGGTAGTTATTTATTGATTTTGGTATAAAATTTATAATTGTGCAGGGTAGTTGTTCTACCTTGCTTTTTTTATGTATTTATGCTAAAAAACATAAACACAACAATATAAAGTTAATAAAATAATATGAAAATTATAATACAAAAGATTTTGAGGATAAAGGTACCTCTATTTTTGATAGCATTGTTTGCAATATCTGGATTTTTTTTAAATGTCGGGCAAGTTGAAGCTAGTGCGTTTTTCTGTGCTCCACATGTATACCAACAGTGCATAGGCAATAATGTTTATTGGTATGACTCATGTGGCAACCAGCAAGAACTTTATCAATATTGTCAAAATGGATGCTACAATAATTCATGTTCAGGAGGATATAATAATTGCAATTATCATGCATATAGACTTTGTGTGGGCAATAATATTTATTGGTTTGATTCCTGCGGTACCCAACAAGAACTTTATCAAAGTTGTTTTGGAACCAACCAAACTTGTCAATATGGATTGTGTATCTACGTTCCACCTGCTCCAGCTCCAAATCCTTATATAGCCCATTATAGCAAGGCATGTTACAGTGAAAATGTATATTGGTATGACTCGCTTAGTCAAATAAATAGCTTATATAAGAGCTGTGAAGATTCTAATAGTTGTACTCAAGATATCTGTGTTGCTAAAGATTGTTCTAATACTTTAAAATGTGATGGAACAACCTGTGCTGTAGGTACGCCAGATTATAATACTCATTGTGCGACAAGCAATTGTGGCAATGGATTGTGCGAGCCGAATTTAGGTGAAACATCTGCTACTTGCTTAAGTGATTGTAAAATAAATGTGAATACGTTAACAGTTTCATTTTTTACCAAAGTGGACGCAAATTCTAATCAATGGCAGAAACAAGCTCAAATAGGTCAAAACGGCCAAATTTATTTTATGGTATCTGTGGGAAACAACGGTTCAGTTCAACTTGATAACGTAAATCTTTCAGTTAATATTCCAAGCGAAGTATCTTCTTTAGGAAATGTTCAGATTAATGGAGTTCCATCTCAGGGTGATATAACCTATGGTATAGATATTGGATCTTTGCTACCGTCTAATGCAAAATCAATAACCTTTGAGGGTAGAACTCAATTATTTTCTTCTCGTTTAACCAAGCCTGCAACAGCAACGGTTGGTTCCTCTGGGTCCACTCAATCAGATTCGGTTTCCATTGATTTAAATCCTGGGGAAGTAGCAGGAGTTTCAATTTCCCTTGATAGTGAGTCAACGGGCTGGGATTCGTTTTGGTCATTTTTAAAGCGTTGGTATCTATGGATTTTGGTAGCCTTTGTATTGATATTCTTATTTTTTGTAGTGTTTAAAAGACTTTCGTCTAACAACGCATAATACTTTAATTTAACAATCAAAAAGAGGGGATTGACCCCTCTTTTTGATTTGCGTTAAGTTCGTCTCTTTGCTATTGACAAGATATCTTCATATATGGTATAATAAATATATAGGGTGAATCAAGTTTTTGGCAATTTTTTATAAGAGAAACACCAAATTAGAGGGGATAAAATACAAGGCATTTAAGAGATTTCTTCTCTAAGATACGCCTCTGTGGCTCCGGCTGCAGAAAGCGAGGAACAGAGTTCTATTGCTAAGCTACAAGCTTTTCAACAAGAACAAGAAGAAATCCCTTAAGTGCCTTTTCTAGTTTTAAAAGCCAAATTTGTACTAGGGATAGCAAACTCTAAGAAAAGGAAAAAAGAAGTGGCTTATTTGATAGCGATTCTAGAATGGATTAGAGGAGCAATGATTTGGGTTTTTATCCAAACTCGTAGGGTGCTTGATTTTTCTGGAAATTTTTCAGTGCCTAAAAAATTTCCCTTTTCTTTCATTCCGTCAATAAAGTCCAATATGGCGCCCGATAATTCGTGGCTGACGGACTGAAAGAAGGGTTTACTGCGACCCTACCCGCAATTTTATGACCCCCAGGCCGTGTCCCGTCCTCCCGGACAAGACAAGCAGTTACGGTCAATGCCATCAGCATAAGGAGAAAAAAGATGGCCCAGCATGAAACTTTTGTTTCCGTTTCAACTCGTGTCGACGGTGAAGTTAACTTTGCAGCCGAGGCTGCACAGGCGAGAGGCAACGCCGAGGCGTGCAAAGGTCGCATTGCAACCTTTCTTGCCATAATCGCTACCAGAGCGCTGGCTGTCAAGCAAGTACGGTAACAAAAAGGCGCGTAAAAACGCGCGAACAACACACACAATGGGGGTGAGGCAAATTTTGCCCCGCCCCTTCTTTTTTTATATAATTTTAAAATTTGATTAAAGCTAAAAATTTGGTATAATTTACTAT